>Ga0187844_10002020_pt1 | contig 14796 bp, 16 predicted proteins | sample SpaLakP09_SKY_50_FD_134517 | JGI IMG/M metagenome (GOLD analysis project Ga0187844, IMG submission 134517) | Oligotrophic lake water microbial communities from Sparkling Lake, Wisconsin, USA - SP09_SKY_50 | ecosystem: Environmental > Aquatic > Freshwater > Lake | place: USA: Sparkling Lake...
TCAGATCGGTTTTGGGTGTAGAAGGATGAAAATTGGGCAACGCTCCAAGTGCCAGGAGATACGCTCTCAACTGACTTGGATTTCTTGGCCTTAAATGCCATTTTGTTTTGCCCCCTGCTTAACCGGTTTTACTTCAGATTCAGCCGTCGCTGCCTCTATTCACCTCTACGCGTTGGCAGCCTATTTGTCGCGCTATTAGGACAAATCGGACATTAATTAAAGAGCTACGGGGCAAGTATAACCTAAGTACCGAGCACCTACGGCTGCATAACTTATCAAACACATAGAATTTAAACATGAAGAGAGTAGGGGTTATTGGGCAGGGATACGTTGGCTTAGCTGTTGCAACCGCAGCAGCTGATGTTGGACATACTGTAACTGGCTACGACACTAACTCAGATTTAATTCAGAGGTTAGGTGTAGGAAATTCTCATATTGAAGATGTTGATAATAATAAATTAAAAAAATTAATTGACACTGGTAAGTACTTCCCAACAAATAACCCAAGTGATTTAGCAAGTTGTGAAATTATTATAATTGCAGTCCCTACCCCATTAAATTCTAAGCGACAACCTGACCTAACTTACTTAGAATCCGCCGTTGATACTTTAATAGAATTTGTTAAAAATGAGATACTCATAATCAGTGAGTCAACGTCATACCCTGGAACACTAAGAAAAGTGATTGCTGAGAAAATTTTAAATGGTACGGGAATTAGTCATAGATATGCAGTAGCGCCAGAGCGGATTGATCCAGGTAATAAAAAATGGTTTGTTAAAAACACTCCTAGGGTAGTAGCAGGGTTAACGCAAGAATCTGGCAAAGAAGCGCAAGATTTCTATCTTACTTTTACAGACACTGTAAATTTAGCACCGAACCCTGAGGTAGCGGAAATGGCAAAATTAGTAGAAAATTCTTTTAGATATGTAAATATTGCTTTTGTAAATGAATTAGCACAAATCGCTAAAGAATTTGAAATAAGTATTAACGATGTGTTAGATGCTGCTGCCACAAAGCCTTACGGTTACATGCGTTTTAATCCAGGTGCTGGAGTGGGAGGACATTGCATTCCAATTGACCCTATTTATCTAACAAATGAGTCAAAAAAGCTAGGGACGGAAACACCATTAATTGATAAAGCTGATGAAATAAACCTAACTATGCCTAGATATGTCTTATCTAGGGTGCTAAAGGACCATAACCAAAATATTAAGGGTAAGAAAGTGTTAATCATTGGTGTCTCTTATAAAGCAAATATCACAGACACTCGAGAAAGTCCTGCTTTAGAAATTTTAAAATTACTTAAGGAAAGTGGCGCCAGTTACGCCTGGCATGACCCACTCGTTCCTACATTTAACGGGGAATTTTCAGAAAAAATTGCTCACCAAGATATTTGCATAGTATTAAATTTGCATAAAGAGGTAGAGATTAAAAAATTACAGCAAATCAATTATGTCTTTGATTGCACAGGCAACTTAGCCTGGGCTCACAGATTGTGATCTATATGTACAAGACTATGGAGAACTGGCGAAGACTGATCCCATATATTTTTGTGTTAGCCCTATGGGTGATAACAGTTGTTACAAAATATAGCTACCATGGTTTAGTTTTTGGTTTTGATTATGGGCTCTATCAGCCTGATGGTAAGTATTACACCTATATGACGTTAGATCTAATAAATCATAATTCAATTGAATCTGCCCAACAAGTAGTTAATTGGTATGCATCAAATAGCTTTAAGGGGAATATTTTTAATACTTCAGATTTAATCCCGGAAACTAGCCCGATTTATTCGTACATATCACACCGAATTCTCTATCCTCTTTTATCACTACCATTTGTTTATTTCTTTGGCATTCCAGGAATGATAGCAGTACCCGCCTTATCATTCCTGTTACTACTTTATGTAATACTAAAAGTATCTTCGATATACAACTTCACTTATGTTGGCGTTATTATCTGTTTTATTTTTTCGATATCGCCAACCGTCACGAGGTGGATGGTGATAAATACAACCGATGCCTTGTTAGTTGGACTATTCAGCTACTCAGTTATTTTATTAAATAACTTAAAATCAAATGCAAAGATCGCCTGTATACAGCTATTTCCTTTAATTATTTTAACTGCAGCAACTAGGTTTTCATTGGTATTTTGGGTTGCCATAGGGCTTGTTTTATTTATAAATAGTAAAAAAATACTAGCAATTTGGATTCTATTTATTGCATTTATCTGTGCTATCCCTGCCCTAAATGCAACATTAGGTGTCTCGCTGCTGCCAAACTCAAAAGAACAATCAACTCTTGAAAAAATTTTCAGTCTTCCGATCTCTTTTTGTAAAGTATTATTCATTGATATTGCTCAACTTGTAGTTCTAGACCGTGCGTTATTGGCTTTCTTAATTATTGGAGTCACACTGGCGATATTTCAGATAAGGAATGTAGCTAGCCAGTATTTTATTGCGGTACTTCTTGCTGGGTATTTTTTAGGCGCCATAAATGGGACATTGGGGGTAAACTTCCGCTATCAAATGCCTGCTATTCCATTTTGTGCTTGGGCGATCATCTCATCACTTAGTTTAGTAAGTGGCAAGCCAAACTTATTCTCGCTTTTGCGACCGCATATCAAAACTTAAGAAACTCAATAGTAGTTGTAATCCTACAATAATTAAGATAGCGACCAGCACAATTGTTCCAGGAGCAGTTGCTACATTATTGCTCATACTATGAAGCCATGTGTACACCCCAAAGTAAGTGCCCCAAGAAAGTAGAATACTTCCTAAAAATAACTGAATAGAGGCGATATTAAAATCTCGCAAATAATAGGTGTAGGTGATTCTTTTAACTAGGTTTCGCAAATGATTTTTTGGGAAAGTTACTAAGGAGTGCCCAATTCTAAGACTACTATTCTCACCATTGTAAATTGCAGGTAAAGATATATCTATCACCTTTGCGCCTAATAAATTAAGCTGGAAAAGCATATCGGATTCAAAAAAGTACCTATCATTAATCTTATTTAAAGGAATTTGAGTTAAACATGGACCACTTATAGCAGTAAATCCATTATTGGGATCAAATATTTCATAATATCCCGTTGAAAGTTTAGACATGAACGATAAAGCTAGATTCCCAATTTTACGCACCAGTGGCATTTGAGATAAATTTTCGACAGAAAAAAATCTATTACCTTTTGCATAGTCATACTCTTTTTCTATAATGGCGGAAATGAATTTGGGAATATCTTTGGGTTCATTTGTCCATCACCATCTATTTTAATTACCACATCTGGTTTAGTTCTCATTGCCTCTATATAACCAATCTTCATTGCCCCGCCTACACCTAAATTAGTGGTATTTGTAATCACGGTAACTTTTTTACCAAATTTTGATTTTTTTACAATTTGCCCAGTTTTTTCAGGACATTTATCATCAATTACTATAATTCTAGAAACAACACTAGGGATATTACTCAATACGTCTAAAATTTTGGCACTTACACGAAAACAAGGAATTACTGCAACAACATTAGGGCGCTTACTTGCTCTCATATAACTCCGATCGTATAGCATAAAATATCAAGAGAAAAAAGATTTAAACTCTTTATCTAGTAAACTTAAACTCTTTGTTGCCAATATTAATGGGTATTTAGTTTTCAACCAATCTTCAGTCCTTTGGTAATGATATTCTTGATTTTGGTGTGCCTTTTGCAATTTATTACTGATTTCATCTGGTGAAAAAAAATCACAGACTAGCTCAGGTAGAATTCCTAAACCAGTCGATAAGTTTTCTGGATAATTAAGAAGAATAGGAGGAACTCCATAAGCTGCTGCTTCGATTAAAGCTAAACCGAACCCCTCCCTCTTTGATGTGTGTAGTAATACAAAACTAGATTTAAATATTTCTTCAACTTTTTCATCTGGAATATTAATTAATAGTTTTATATAACTTTCAGCTTCCATGGCATCGATATATTCACTCAGTTGCTTAAGCAGCGGACCAGTTCCGACCATATAAAAAATACCGCTCCAGCCGGTTTCCTTGAATTTAACAACAGAATCAATAGCTAGTAAGGGTTGTTTTTCTGGTACAAGGCGTGATAGAAAAATAATATTTTGTTTACTGCTAAAGGGCGGTAGAATTATAACTTGATTTTGCATAGCTATTCCTGGAAGTTTTAGCACCTGTTCATTAGGGTTGGACTTTGTTAATTTCTTAGATATGTGTTCAGTAAAACAAACTTTTTTTTCACCAATTCTTAAGGCTCTATTTTGAATTAAAAATCCTATAAAACCCATTAACTTACCCAAGTAATCTTGCCAGTAATTAATAGGCCAAATTTCAAGCCATTCGACAATCATGACTGAGTCATTTCTTTTTCTTAATTTTGCAGCATAGATGAAAAATAAGGAAAGAATCGGCGCTTGAGTTGCGTATATAACATCACATTCAATCTTACCTAGCTTCGCGTAGGTTTTAATTCCAAACAATAAAGTTTGAATGACGCTACGTCTCCCACTAGAAGAATAACTCCAGGGTTTTTCACGCACTGAAATATATTGAACACCATCTCTCACAGTATTAATGCATTGTGCATTTAAGTAAATAACTTCATGCCCGTAATCAAACAAACTCTTTGCTAACCAAACCATCCATCTCTCTAATCCACCTTTACTTTCTGGGAATGTAGCTTCGCAAATTAGTACAATTCTCATAATTATGAGCCTTGGATTATCTTCATTGCCTATATTTTTTAGGCTGTATGGGTAAATTAAGCATTATAGTATTTAGTATACTAGAAATCTCCAATCGAATACTACTTCTAAATAATAATGATTGTTGTTGTGTAAGTAAATTACTATGATACCCAGAGAAATTCACTAAACCGAGATCGTTCCAGTATAGAGCAAAAGAAATTACATTGATTAGGTTGTAGGGAATAAGCATATTGTGAATAATATTTCATGTTAGTGATCCGTTATTAAGCGAATCAATTAGGCTAATCCATTTAGAATAAATCATTTGTGGATTCCGATCACTTAAAATTTGTTTAACTGCTTCAGAGTTAACCTTAAAAACTTCATATTTATCTATGTTTGCTTCAATTAAACGGACAAAATCATGTACATCAGCAGCATAATTTATATCTGGAAGCTGAAATCGTTTGAATTCATCAATACTTGATATTATAATTGGGACTTTTCTTTGTAAAGCTTCAAGTACTACTAAACCGTCTCCTTCCCACCTTGATGGTACAAGTAGTAAGTCTCCATTTGTTACAAACTCCCATGGATTCTGCACAAACCCTTTTAGCTCAACATTAATGTTATGTGATTGAATTAATCTTTCAATTTGGCCAATCTCTGGACCGACTCCCAGCATTAACGCAGGAATGTTTGTTTCCTTTGATATATCCAAAAAAGCCTTTGGATTCTTTTCAAAGGCAAACCTTCCAATAAAAACAAGTCTCTTGATTGGACCTAAATAATTTTTTAAATTTTCTTGTTCCTGCCAGATTGAATTAGGAATTACAGCTTTTGGATAACTTCCTGACGGCCAAATTTTGAAAAAATCAGAAACAGTAACCCATGTAACTTTTTTAATAGCTAAAATTTTTCGAACAATTTTTCCTAATTTAGATCTAGTATACCAAGGATTATTGCTATGTTCAATACAAATAATCTTTGAACGAGTAATAGACAGTGCTCCATAGAACTCTGGTAAATCGCAATTTAGAATCAGAGTATCTGCACCTAATTTAATTAACATTTTCTGAAACTTAAGCCACGAATTTATAGTATTTAGTAAAGATCCGTTCCATACCCGATTAATCTCAATGACTGGACACTTAAGGAGTACCGCGTCTGGACCTGACTTATTTATGGCTATCAAGCTTACTGACTCGCCTTGCTCGAAGAGGGCGTTGGCTAAAAGATTCATTGACCTTTCAGCCCCGCCACCTGAAATTGAATTCGTTACAATTACAGTTTTATTCATATCATAATGGTATTACTTTTATAGTATAAATTCATTGTTTTAGATCCTATCCTTATGCCACATAATTGCGAAAAATTAGCGCATTTTGTATTTTTTATACATAAAAACTAGTAATTTATTATTTCTAAATTTGTATACTGGAACAATAAATAAAATCTTGACAACAATAAATAAAATAAAACTCATACTTCTTATGGTTAAGCGAAAAATTTTTTCTGAATAGAGTGGGTCTAACTTTCCTTCAATACTAACAAGATCAGTTCTTCGGTAACGAAAATAATTGATTTGATACCAGTAATTCATCAGAAAACGAGTAAAATACCTTCTAAAACTTTTTTTATCTTTACTCATAAAATATGCAGCAAGTACCGCCTGCGAGAAGAAGCTATCGTGATATAGGTTTCGAGTATGTTCTTCTAAATGTACGTCGGTAATTCTGTTATATGAGTAAGGCTGCGTATAGACATAATGATCCGGATATTCAACAACAATTGAAGAGTCTTTAGACAACAACACGGATTGAATAACTGCGAGTTGACCCCACCCTGTCCAATGCCATTTATTCGCCATAAAATAGAATTTGTGTGTCGAATTAAATTTGTAAATAGTGCTTGTAATAAGTCCTATCGCACTATTTTCTTTAAAATCGGTAAATATGCTTCTAGGAGTTATTACATTCATTCTATTATTAGCATTTGCTATAAAAAAATCAGCATCTGGACTAGCTTGTATTAAATCACATAAGTAATCTAAAGCTTGTGGTTGTATAAATTCATTGGCACTCACAATCCAAAAATAGTCTGGTTGGATTTCTTGAGCCCTCAAATAACCTTGATATATATTGGTATCAGCCCCAATATTATAAGGAAAATAATGAAACTCATCGGAAATAGATTTAAAGTCATTAACTTCTAATTCCGTAAGGTTTACACCATTTATTGATAAAGAAATTATAACCTTACATCTATCCATTACGCTAGTTTCTTCTGAGTTACTGCGAATCCTGATTATGTTATCACGGGCTAATAAATAATCAGTATAGCTTGGGATATAAATTAATATGCTTTTCATATAGTTCAAGCCTACACGATATGGATTTCATGGACTTAGAAATAAATGTGTCGTTAACACAAGGCTATTATTACACTTTAGATCTAGCCCACTAAGCACCAAAGTGCCAACTTGGTCACTTGTACAAATGATGTAGCAAGGTTACAACTAAGAAGTCCGACAAAAGTAAGAATTTTAAGTGATTATATCGCATTCGCTTTTGAATAATGGTTCTTTTCTGAGGGTGTACTTATGCTCAATTAAAATTTGGAGTTAGACAGTAAATGCCAATAGGTAAGGAAACTAATTTCTCTCCAAAGTGTTGTGATTGAATGCATTAGGAATGTTTTATATTTGAAATTCCAATAAGCATTACCTTAAGATTACTTTGGGCCCCTCGAAGAGTTTGACAAGAAAGTTTAACCACTTGCATATTTTCTTACCGGTCTACTCGCAATATATTGATAGATTAGTTGTGCGGTCTCTTGAAACACATACTCTGCAACCCACTTTCCATATTGTGATTGATCATTCAAAAAGGCAGTGATGTTTTTGAGATATCCATTAATCTCATTATCGGACATTCGGGCTATTCTAGTAAGGATGTCCTTCTCGGTTCCACGTAAATTAATGAAAATATTACCTGGTAATCCATAATCATTTAGATCTGGTCCAAAAAATACAGGAATTGATCCAGCTAATAGAGCATCAAATAATTTTTCTGTCAAAATATCATTCGAATTCTCAATAACTAGTGTGAATTTTGAGTCAAGAAGAACTGTATCTTTTTCAGGAACTTTACCAATTGCACCAGGATATGTGCTAAACAAGTCACCGTATATATGAAAAAAATTTGGGATCTGATGAGATCGAAGCCCATGTAAGAAAGTTGCTGATCGATTATAAAATTTTTCCCATAAGCTACCATTCCAATAAGGTCCATAAACTTTTAATCCTTGCGGAATTAGGGCTGCAACTAATTTCCTACGATAGTCATAGTTACCGGCTGGGTTTAAGCCAATCTTATTTCCTCCAATATAGGATATTAAGGTACCCCTGTTTTTCCAACTTGCTACTTCAAAGATATTCTCATTAAATCGAGACTGAAAGATTGATGATCTATCATCTTCGTCTCTTGTTCTAAATGTGGGGTTCTTGCAGTGAACATAAGGATGCCCTAATGCAGGGGTAGCATTTCGTAATTTACCATTCGCACCAAAAGTCAGAATATATCCATACTTGTTCTGAATTCTTAAGCTGTACTGACCTGGAAAGACTGTATTAGTTTCAAGTCTGACCAAAATTGCATTTTCTGGGTGGCCTCCCCCAAGTATGAACTTCTGGTACGACCTTTCTTCATGGTCTAAGGAGACATGAAAATCGGCCTTATCCTTAATGCAAAGACCAGCCTGTTCCAGATATTCAATCAATATTGTCCACAGGGGATAAAATTCTTTACTAGGCAGGGACGCACCCCCAAGTGAAATTTCATGCATAACTTACCTACCTTTGGTATAGAAAAACGCATTATAATTAGTGTAAACCCAAGCCACCTTAAGACCTTATCCAATTAGGAAGCAAGTAGCGGGATGACATACCATGATTTCTTTTTTATTCACCAAATAGAGGATTTACGTTGATATAGTAAAGCTGATTATATTTGCTGCGGACCTCCTGAAATACAATTCGAAAGCCGACTATGTGGTGAGAATCTCCCTAGACATGTATTGTACTGTAACAGATTCAAATTTAGTCAAGTGAATAGGAGAGATAATAGGTAAAGATCCAATATCGTGGGAAGAGCCTAGTCGTAATCGCTCTCAAGATGTTAAGCAAAGAGGAGACTTAGAAAGTTTGTTTCTGGAAAGTAACATTTCCACATACGAAAAAATCAAATGTTTTCCCAATTACGTTCAAACAACATATCTGAGGAAATTTATAACCCGTTTAAAAATTTACAAAAATATTCTTAATGTTCACGGTTCAATCGTTGAATGTGGAGTATTGGGAGGAGACGGTGTATTTTCCTGGGCACACTTTACAGAAATTTTTGAACCTTACAATCACCTTAGGCAAGTTATAGCTTTTGATACATTTGCGGGCTTCCCAAGTATTTCTCAAAATGATGGGGGGTTAAGCTCCAAGGTAATTCAGAACATTTGAAAGTTGGGGGCTAAAGTCAGAAAGTCTGCAGCATTTAGAACGGTTATCCGAAACATTTAACGCTAACAGACCGTTGAGTCACATAAGGAAGATTTCATTTGTTAGTGGAGATGCGAATAATACAATTCCGAAATATGTTAGGGATCATCCAGAATTTGTATGCGCGCTACTTTGGCTAGATTTCGATGTGTACGAGCCGACGAAAGTGGCACTTAGGGAAATTGTTCCCCGAATGCCCAAAGGCGCTCTTATTGCTTTTGATGAGTTAAATCACCCGTTCTGGCAAGGCGAGACTGCGGCAGTTATGGAGGAATTGGGTCTGCGTAATCTACGTGTTAAACGTTTTTCTTTTGGCTCAACTGCCTGCTACGTAATTCTAGATTGAAATAAACACAACTGAACATGGCCAGTAACCCCAAGATTCTTAGATAAATCTATTGGACACCCATTCGATAAACACTCTCGATATGGCATACGATGTCCTAGCAAACATAACTCAAATGCTTAATATTTGAGCTAGTTAGCCGTGGGGCCTTTAGCTCAGTCGGTAGAGCAACAGACTTTTAATCTGTGGGTCGTCGGTTCGATCCCGACAGGGCCCACATTCTCCTAGGAATGTGTAACACAGTATATGGTTATTTAAGATAAGTAGTTTTTATCTTTAAGTTACATTATAAAATGAAATTTTAATTTAATTCTATGGCGCTATAAGATACTTAAAATTATCTTATCTTATTACATCTGAGTTTCAGAATTGCATCTATATAATAACATTTTATCAACAAAATTTTAAACTAATTACTGGTCGGCTTAGCTATCTTATAACTGGAATGAGATTCCTCCGAAAGCACAAAGTCAGGATTATAGATTTCATGGGAGCTTGGTAAAAACTCCGACTCAAGAAATATAGTGTTTGGAAATTTTTTATAATTCTTAATACCCTCTAAGTTAAGCATATAAGAACTACCGCCATTGATTTCTACGCAGATATTAGCCAAACGCGATACTTGACTATTACTTCCAATAAATATGTCAGCCTGTGACATAAAATAAAGATCCTCCCAAATACTACCTCCATGTTCTCTAATTTTAGCAACTACTCCTACCTGTGACAATAACTCCTTTGCTACTTCCGGTTCGTCCGAGACAACCCATATATTCTGATGATTTAATTTTGTTACATCCTTAATTAGATTTGCAAAAGATTTAGGATTAAGTATTGGCGTAACAATATAATCAATTGAGTGGTTATGTATAGCACGTCTATCACCTAACCTATAATGAATTACAACGGTATTTTCATTTAAACTTTTACTGAATGGTGATTTTAATCCAGCTCGTAAAAATCTAGAATGCATCTCATTATTTACCATTTCCTCATTTATAGTTGCAAATCCGCCTGAAATTGATTTATAAAATAAGCTAATTTTCATAAGTCTTTGTGTTTTTCCGTGTATTGCTCTCTCCCGCTTCAATACCTCCAAAAAAGAAAGAATTTTAGTCTTTCTTAAAATTGAAATTATTCTTTCAGTAGACATGTTTTTAAACATTAAAGGATGAGTTTTAATAATTTTACCAACTTCTAGATTACCAACATCCTTAAGGCCCTTTGTTTGTACGTTCAAGTTAAGAATCTCATCTTTGCTCAAAAACTTTTCTAATACACAAGGCCAATAAGTCCCGGTTGAATAAGGATAATAAGAAATCTTAAATGGGATTCTCAACTTCTGACTAGCAAAAATTGCGTTCATTAATCCTAGAATTTGCGCTGTTGCCCCCCCTGCAATTTTAATATGTAGAAAATGTGAGTTAAACATGTATACAACTACTCTCAAGTCCGTTATACCAACTATGACCGGCTTCATGCATCGATGCGAATACATCCTTCTCTAGTAAAGGTTTGGAAATGGAGATATTTTTATTCATTACCATTACATAAAAAGTATGAGGATAAACCATTACAATTTACTTGCTTTATTGATTCGGTCATTTATTGCTACTGCTATACCTTTGTTTTCTGGGGTAACTATATAAACATTTTCTAAATCCTTAAAGTCTGCTAGACGTAAGGCGCTGTATAGAATTTGTGCATACTCTGTGTTATCTTTTGGGCTGGCCAATCGAATTGCACCATTAGGTGTTGGAATTCTAGAAAGTGCAATAAAACCATCGCCAAATTGTGGTGTACCGGTCAGAAATATTTTAGCATTTGGTGCATAGTGGGATACAAGCAAGCCTGGAACCTTTACTTTACTATCCGCCCAATTTAATTGTCTAACCTCCATAGATAGTAAATCTTCCATCATTTCAGTTGTAATTCCTCCTGGCCTTAAAATAACCGGCTTCCCCTGAGTACAATCAATAATGGTTGATTCAATCCCTACTTGCGAGGGGCCCCCATCTAAAATTATGTCAAATGATTTCAAAAAATTACCTAATTCACTTTCCACGGCAGGTGCTGTTGTAGGTGAGACCTTACCAAACCTATTAGCACTTGGAGCTGCAACCCCTAACCCACCAAGATTCTCAAACTCTTTAAGTAATCCTAGAGCTATTGCTTGATCTGGAACTCGTATTCCAATAGAATCTTGACCACCGGTAATAAAATCTTTTGCAACATCAGTTCTTGGTAATACTAAAGTCATCGGCCCTGGCCAAAAATCTGTTGCCAGTTTTATTGCATACTTTGGTATTTTTCTAGCCCACTTATCTAAATTTTTAATCGATGAAATATGAATAATTAATGGATGATCTTTGGGTCTTGCTTTGACTTCATAAATCCGGGCAATAGCTCTCTCATTTTGTGCGTCTGCACCCAGCCCATAAACTGTCTCTGTTGGAAAAGCTACTAATCGTCCTGCTTTAAGGTTGAATGCTGCATCTTTTAAAACAGTTGCGGTGCAGTTTGAGATTATGTTCATAATAGTAATTGTCGCACCATATATGGCTGAATTTTCCCGTTTGACTTTTAGTGGTTTTGTCCATTTTCGTTCAACCGATACCCTTATCTACTCCACAGTCCCCATCGTCTAGTGGCCTAGGACGTCGCCCTTTCACGGCGTTAACACGGGTTCAAATCCCGTTGGGGACGCAAGTGAGTTGGAAGCAATTTCAGCTCTCTTAAAAGCTGGCCCAGTAGCGCAGTTGGTTAGCGCGCCGCCCTGTCACGGCGGAGGTCGCGGGTTCAAGTCCCGTCTGGGTCGCGATTTATTTATTTGGCTTGGTAGCTCAGTTGGTACGAGCGAACGACTGAAAATCGTTAGGTCGCCGGTTCGATCCCGGCCCAAGCCACAAAGAGTGTCCACTACTGGATGCTTGAAAGGTATATATGTTAAAAAAAATAAATAATTTACTGCTTAACTATAAAACTTTATCCAGGTGGGCCTTAGTTGGCACAATCACATTTATGATTGATTATCTGGTATTTATCTCCGTTTATGCTCTAGTTGAATCAGTAATTTTAGCAAACTCCTATGCTGGTTTACTTTCTATTTCCTTTAATTACCTTGCGCACTACTCTTGGTCGTTTAAAAGTGAATCTAATCATTCAAATTCTAGTATAAAGTATTTAATTAACTTAATTATTTTTTGGGGTATAGGCACCTTATTACTTAAAATACTAATCGACGTTGGTATTCAAGCTGAGTGCGCTAAATTAATCCCCGTACCAATTATTTCACCTTTAAGCTTTCTTTCTTTAAAGTTTATTGTTTTTAATAAACTAAAGAGTGATAATTGATTTACTTATCAGAAGTTCTAAAAAAACTAAAAAATAACATAAGCCAAAATAAGAAAGATCCTGTAACTAGATAACCTTCCAAATTTTTATTGACTGAGGAAAGAATTACCGCGAGTAAGCCAAATAAAGCGGATAATACCCATAGTGATAAAGCAGTAATTTTTCTAGATAGACCGGCTCTTATCAACCTATGAGATAAATGATCTTTGCCGCCTTGAAATGGCGAAACTCTCCTACGCAGCCGTGAAAAGACAGCAACACATGTGTCAAGAATGGGAACAGCAAGGAGTAGTATTGGCGTGGCAAAAGAAGCAGCCATTGTTTGAGTATCAGGATTAAGCCTAATTGTTAAGGTGGCAAGTAAAATACCTAAAAATAATGCACCAGCATCTCCCATATAAATACGGGCAGGTGTTCGATTCCAAATCAGAAAACCAAGCGTAGCACCAGCAACTACGACAGCCAGCGCTGCGATAAAGTACTGTCCATTGTTAATCGTAAGGTAGGTAAGAAAGATAGTCGATATCGCAACTGTTCCAGCTGCGCCGCCATCTAAATTATCAAAGAAATTAATAGAATTACATATTCCAACAATCCAAACCACAGTGATTAATACATCTATAGTGGTCGAACCAGTTGGATTTGCCACATTCTTACTTATAACTAATCCAATCGCAACAACTAAGCCGGCAATACTCTGGCTTATAAATCTAGGTAAGGGTGATAAATCCTTTAAATCATCCCATAAGCCAATAAAGCCCATGGTGATGGCAGGAAATAAGACTGAGGTCGCTAGCCAAAAATTATTTATTGAAAAACTATTCAGAGTCAATGCGCCATAGGGAACTATGACAACTCCAATAAGTATTGCAACCCCACCTAAGTAAGGAACTGCATGCGTGTGAGATTTATGAGTGGAGGTTGGCCAGTCTAATACTTGATTTGTAATAGCAATTCTACGCATTATTGGAGTTAATAATCCAACCAAGGCATAGGTACTCACGAATAGTAGAAAGTACTCAATATTTGAAACTACCATTTATCTACGCAACCAATTAGGCAGAACCTGCCTTTCGCCTATGCATCTTTGGAGCTACCCCCCCGGTTTGACCAGCACCAATCTTTGATCCAGCTGCAGGTCCTGATGCTTTACCTGTGTTTTGTCCTTTTTGTTTTTTTGCGAGCGCCTCAAGCATCTTCGCCTTTGGATCATTGCTTTCTTTTTTAGAAGTTTCTTCACTCATTTAGTTTCCACCTGCCTGATTTGATGATTTATCTGGTGTAATAGTTTTTAGTAACGCTTTAACCTCAGACTCTTTATACCTTCTGTGTCCGCCAAGAGTTCTAATCGAGGTTAACTTGCCAGCCTTTGCCCATCTCGTAACAGTTTTTGGATCTACCCGAAAAAGGGCGGCAACCTCAGCTGGGGTTAATAAATTTTCTTGACCACTGACCGAAAGATGGGAGAGATTACTTTGACTCATTTTCTTATCCTCCACCTTTCATCTAACAATAAATTTACTGCAGATTGTCTGATTTAAACCTTATGGGCTAAGTATCCCTTTAAATATATTTAAGGACAAGTACTTCTATTTATGTTGCAGATTCCAGTGCGGCCACCTTGCGCCAGCGCGAGACCAGCCGCTCATAACCGCGGCCTGCGAGTGCGCCATCACCGGAAGCAAGGCCTGCAATAGATGTGCTCACATCCTCAACTGAAGTGTCAGCATCAAGACCTGCCTCACCATTTTGAATAAGTAAGTTATTTAAATAAATAGCAAGGCCGCCGTAATCTAACTCCACAATTGAGTTGTTATCAAAGATTTCAAGCCATTGCAGAAGATCAGCTATCTCA
>Ga0187844_10002021_pt1 | contig 14796 bp, 13 predicted proteins | sample SpaLakP09_SKY_50_FD_134517 | JGI IMG/M metagenome (GOLD analysis project Ga0187844, IMG submission 134517) | Oligotrophic lake water microbial communities from Sparkling Lake, Wisconsin, USA - SP09_SKY_50 | ecosystem: Environmental > Aquatic > Freshwater > Lake | place: USA: Sparkling Lake...
CGCGAAGCACTGGCAGACGTGGGCGTGACCGGCCTGACGGTGACCGAGGTGAAGGGCTTCGGCCGCCAGAAGGGTCACACGGAGTTGTATCGCGGCGCCGAGTACGTGGTCGACTTCCTTCCGCAGATCAAGATCGAAGTGGTGGTGGCCGAGAACCAGCTCGACACCGTGCTCGACTCGATCGTCAAGGCTGCGCACACCGGCAAGATCGGCGACGGCAAGATCTTCGTCACCGAGATCGAACGCGTGATCCGCATTCGTACGGGCGAGCAGGACGAGGCCGCGGTCTGATTGCCCAGGCAGAAAAGGTGAAAAGCCGGCATTTGCCGGCTTTTTGCTTTCTGGGCGAAGGCACTGCGGCGCCGGCGCCGGCGACGCCGGCTAGCTCGGCAATTTCCAGCCGAACTGCACCGACAGTAATCGCATGCCCATCGTCACCAACGCACCTGCCAGCAATGCCACTTCCTGATCGGCGCGCATCCAGGTGAGTCCGACGTAGACCCAGCAGCCAATGAAGGAGCAGGTGGCGTAGGGCGACCGGTCGCGCAGGATCATCGGCACCTCGTTGCACAGTACGTCGCGCAGCACGCCGCCAAATACCGCCGAAATGATGCCCATCATGACCGCGACGGTGGGCGTCATCTGCGCCACCAGCGCCAGCGATGTGCCGGTGACGGAAAACAGTCCCAGGCCGATCGCGTCGGCCACCAGCATGGTGCGGTCCGAGGCCACGGAACTGACCACGCGAAAGACGATCGATGCACCGATCGACATCGCAAAGATCAGCAGCACGTAGTATTCGTGATCGACCCAGTAGAACGGCCGGCGATCGAGCAGCACGTCGCGCACGGTGCCGCCGCCGAATGCCGTGGCAAACGCCACGATGAAGGTGCCCACCGCGTCGAGCCGCTGCTTGCGCGCATCCACCACGCCCGACACGGCAAAGGCCAGCACGCCCGTGATCTCCATGATGTGGAGAATCAGCGGCAGCCGCCCCATCAGCAGATCGAACGGCAAGTGAAAGTGCATGGGGGGGCGAACGATCAGGAACGCGGTTGGCGAAGCAGGACCATCAGGGCGCCCGCGCCGCCCAGCGATTCGCGGGCCTGGACGAAGGCAATCACTTCCTCTTTCTGCACCAGCCAGCTGCGCACCTTACCCTTGAGCACCGGCAGCTTGTCGGGCGATCCGATGCCCTTGCCGTGAATCACCCGCACGCAGCGCACGCCGTTGCGCACAGAACGGCGCAGGAAACTGGCCAGCGCCTCGCGCGCCTCGTTGCTGCGCAGGCCGTGCAGGTCCACCTTGTCCTGCGGCACCCATTCGCCGCGGCGCAGCTTCTTGATGATGTCCTCGCCAATGCCCGGGCGCCGGAACGACATCGTCTCGTCGATATCGAGCAGGTTCTCGACATCGAATTCATCGGACAACGACGCTTCGAGCACAGCCTTGTCATTGCGCTGCGACTGCACCGGAATCGGCTCGGGCACCTTGGGCGGATGCTGCACGCGATTACGGTCGCGCAGGGCGCTGACGTTGCCGATACTGGCGCGAAAGACATTGGCTTCCTCAAGGGCGCGCTGCGCGGATTCGGCCTGGGCGCGGCGCTCGGCCTCGCGACGCTCGGCGTCGGCCTTGAGGTTGTCTCGCAGTGCGGCCAGATCGTTGAGACCGAATCGCCTGGGGGGTGTTTTTGCGCCGTGCGACATAGGAAGACTCTGGAAAAGCTCGGCGTTGATTATAGAGAATCGGGGACGGCCGCGGCAGCGCGGGCGTCCCCGATCGGGCAATCCGAAGCGGCGCGGTTACTTGAGCGCTTCGACGTAACGCTGGGCGTCCAGCGCCGCCATGCAGCCCGTGCCGGCGCTGGTGATGGCCTGGCGGTAGACGTGATCCTGCACATCGCCGGCAGCGAACACGCCGGGGATATTGGTGGCCGTGGCGTCGCCCGACAGGCCGCTCTTGGTCACGATATAGCCGTTGTTCATCTCCAGCTGGCCTTCGAACAGGTCGGTGTTGGGCTTGTGGCCGATCGCCACGAACACGCCGGCCAGCTTCAGGTCCTCGGTTGCGTTGGCGTCCTTGGTGCTGCGGATGCGCACGCCGGTCACGCCCGATTGGTCGCCCAGCACTTCATCGAGCGGATGGTCGTAGCGCAGTTCCACGCGGCCTTCCTTCACGCGCTGCAGCAGGCGGTCGACCAGGATCGGCTCGGCGCGGAACTTGTCGCGGCGATGGATCACGGTGACCTTGCTGGCGATGTGCGACAGATACAGCGCTTCTTCCACGGCCGTGTTGCCACCGCCGATCACGGCCACTTCCTGGTTCTTGTAGAAGAAACCATCGCAGGTGGCGCAGGCCGACACGCCGCGGCCCATGAAGCTTTCCTCCGACGGCAGCCCGAGATATTGGGCCGACGCACCGGTGGCGATGATCAGCGCATCGCAGGTGTACTCGCCCGAATCGCCGATCAGCCGGATCGGTTTTTCGGTCAGTTTCGCGGTGTGGATGTGATCGAAGATGATTTCGGTATTGAAGCGCTCCGCGTGCGCCAGGAAACGCTGCATCAAGTCCGGGCCCTGCACGCCGTTAGCGTCAGCGGGCCAGTTTTCCACGTCGGTCGTAGTCATCAGCTGGCCGCCCTGGGCCAGACCGGTGATCAGCACCGGGTTCAGGTTGGCGCGGGCCGCGTAGACGGCGGCGGTATAACCAGCCGGGCCGGACCCGAGAATCAGCACTTTTGCGTGTTTTGCAGACATGATGCATTCCTGTAGGCGACAAGTGAGCCGGTGCGGCGGTCGCGCCGGTGTCACTCGAAACCGCCATTATAAGTGGCGCGGCGATTGCCGACTGTTGCAAATTCCGATGAGGGCGATAGTCCCGCACAAGGTTAAAATGGCCGCCATCGTCCACTCCGCACGATCGAACAGACACTAACGCATGGCTCGCGCTACCACGACTACCCGGACCGACCCGTCGGCACTTCCCTCGCGCATCGGCAAGCTGCTTGGCGAGGTGCGCTGGTTCCTGTTGCTCGCCGTGACGCTTGGCTTCCTGTGTGTGCTGGCCAGCTATTCCAAGGCCGATCCCGGTTGGTCGCACGCCAGCCAGGTGGCCGATATCCACAATCTGGGCGGCCGCGTGGGCGCCTGGGTGGCCGACGTGCTGTTCTTCATCTTCGGTTTTTCCGCCTATTGGTGGAGCGTGCTGCTGATGCGGCGTTGCTGGCGCGGCTGGCGGGTGCTGACCGCCGAACTGCCCGAGCGCGTGCCTGAAGCGCAGCACCATGGCGCCGCGGTGAGCTGGATCGGGTTTGCGCTGACGCTGGTGTCGAGCATGGGCCTGGAGGCGATCCGCATGTATCCGCTGCGCGCCGCGCTGCCGCGCGCGCCCGGCGGTGTGCTGGGCGACCTGCTCGGCGGCTAGCTGCAGATGGCGCTTGGTTTCTCGGGTGCCACGTTGCTGTTGCTGCTGATGTTTGCGATCGGCCTGTCCCTGTTCTTCCACTTCTCGTGGCTTACGGTGGCCGAGCAGGTCGGCGGCATGGTCGAAATGCTGTTCGCGGGCTTCAAGGCGCGTCGCGAGAAAAAGCAGGACCGCATCATCGGCGCCGCCGCCAAGGTGGAGCGTACCGAGACCGTCGAAGTGCAGCGCGTACGGCAGGAAGAGGCCGCGCCGGTGCAGATCGTGCGCCCGCAGGCCGTGCCCAAGCATGAGCGCGTGGAACGCGAAAAGCAGCAGCCGCTGTTTGCCGACATCCAGGATTCCGATCTGCCGCCGCTGTCGCTGCTCGATCCCGTGCCCGCGCACCAGGAAACCGTCAGCGCCGAAACCCTCGAATACACGTCGCGTCTGATCGAGAAGAAACTCAAGGACTTTGGCGTGGAAGTGAAGGTGGTGGCCGCCTATCCCGGCCCCGTCATCACGCGCTACGAAATCGAGCCCGCTACTGGCGTCAAGGGCAGCCAGGTGGTGAATCTGGCGCGCGATCTGGCGCGCAGCCTGTCGCTGGTGTCGATCCGCGTGGTCGAGACGATTCCCGGCAAGAACTACATGGGCCTGGAACTGCCGAATCCGAAGCGCCAGACCGTGCGGCTCGGCGAAATCCTCGGCTCGCAGGTCTACAACGAAAGCGCGTCGAACCTGACCATGGCGCTCGGCAAGGACATCGCCGGCAAGCCGATGGTGGCCGACCTGGCCAAGATGCCGCACTGCATGGTGGCCGGCACCACCGGCTCCGGCAAGTCGGTGGGCATCAACGCCATGATCCTGTCGCTGCTGTACAAGGCCAAGGCCGATCAGGTGCGCCTGATCCTCATCGATCCGAAGATGCTCGAAATGAGCGTCTACGAGGGCATCCCGCACCTGTTGTGCCCGGTGGTGACCGACATGCGCCAGGCCGGCAATGCACTGAACTGGGCCGTCGGCGAAATGGAGCGCCGCTACAAGCTCATGAGCAAGCTGGGCGTGCGTAACCTGACCGGCTACAACAAGAAGATCGACGAAGCGGCGGCCAGGGAAGAAAAGATCCCGAATCCGTTCAGCCTGACTCCCGACGCGCCCGAGCCGCTGGAAAAACTGCCGGTGATCGTGATCGTCATCGACGAACTGGCCGACCTGATGATGGTCGTCGGCAAGAAGGTCGAGGAACTGATCGCCCGGATCGCACAGAAGGCACGCGCCGCTGGCCTGCATCTGGTGTTGGCGACGCAGCGGCCGTCGGTCGACGTGATCACGGGCCTGATCAAAGCCAACGTGCCGACCCGGATTGCCTTCCAGGTCAGCAGCAAGATCGATTCGCGCACGATCCTGGACCAGCAGGGCGCCGAGGCGCTGCTGGGCATGGGTGACATGCTCTACCTGGCGCCGGGCACCGGTCTGCCAATACGCGTGCACGGCGCGTTCGTATCGGATGATGAAGTGCACCGCGTGGTCGAGAAGCTCAAGGAAAGTGGCGAAGCAAACTATATCGAGGGCATTCTCGAAGGTGGCCTGGTGGACGGCGACGGCGCGGGCGACAGCCTGGGCGGCGGCGCAGGGATCGGTGGCGGCGGTGCCGAGTCCGATCCGCTATACGACCAGGCCGTCGAAGTGGTCATCAAGAATCGCCGCGCGTCGATCTCGCTGGTGCAGCGCCATCTGCGTATCGGCTACAACCGCGCGGCGCGACTGCTCGAAGACATGGAAAAAGCCGGATTGGTGTCGGCCATGTCTGGCAACGGCAACCGCGATATTCTGGTGCCGGCCTGGAGCGCCGTAGGCGACGATTGAGATTCGTCCCATTGCGCGGCATATGGATGTGACGGGTAATATACCGTTACCGTCGTCACAGCTTCGGGCGGAATTCGCGCCCCTGTGACGCTCTCTAACCGGTCGTTGACGACTCAGTAAGGAATTGATTTCCATGCGACATCGCATTCTTGCGCCGCTGTGCGCGGCGCTGGCGTTGATGGCCGCCGTGCCGGCCGCCCAGGCCGCCGCCACAGATCAATTGCAGACCTTCGTCACCAGCGTGAAATCGGCGCGCGGTGAATTCACGCAGAAGCAGATCAAGGGCCAGGGCGCCGACGCCAAGGTGGCTGGCACGTCCAGCGGCACGTTCTCGTTCGCGCGCCCGGGCAAATTCACGTGGCGCTATACCAAGCCTTACGACCAGCTGCTGCAGGCCGACGGCCAGACGCTCTATATCTACGACAAGGATCTGAACCAGGTTACCGAGCGCAAGCTCGACGGCGCGTTGGGGTCGAGCCCCGCCGCCATCCTGTTCGGCAGCAATGACCTCAGCCGCAACTTCGACGTGAAGAACGGTGCTGCGCGTGATGGCGTAGAGTGGCTTGAATTGACGCCCAAGGCCAAGGACACGCAATTCGAACGGATCGGCATCGGCTTCAAGGGCGGCAATCTCGAAGCCATGGAATTACGCGACGCGTTTGGCAACACCACGATGCTGACCTTTTCGGGCATCCAGAAGAACCCCTCGCTGCCGGCGGACGCATTCCGCTTCGCGGTGCCGAAGGGCGCCGACGTGGTGAAGCAATAAGACGCCCAAGGATTCGACATGAAACACGTCCCTGTCCGCTTCGATAACGCAGCGCTGCGCCGTCTGGCACTGCCCTCCGGCGCGCTGGCCGTGGCGCTGGCGCTTTCGGCATGCGCGCACAGCCAGGCCAGCCATTTCGATGTTGACGCGTTCCTGCGCGGGTCCGATACGGCGTTGCCTGAAGTGCTGGGCAATACCGATTTCCTCAAGGCAACGCGCATCGCCCAGAATGACTGCGCGGCCTTGCTGCAATCGCCGCACAACGGCGTGCTCGAAGACCTGCCGGCCAGCAATAGCGCGCGCGGACCCGCATGGGTTTTCCATCCCACCGGCACATCGGACAAAGTCTGGCTGATCGTGGGGCAGGCAGGCGGCGAGCGTAGTTGCCATGGTCCGTTACCGGCCGACGCCGTGAAAGCGCTCGTCGACCGCGCCAAGGGCTAGGCCATCGACTCGCGTGCGTAGCGTTGGCGCGGCTTGGGCAGGGCCTGTAGTTTTTCGCGCCGGATGCGGATGGCTTAGTCATCGCCACGCTTGATCGCTGCGCGCAGCTTCAGCACGGCTTTCTTGTATTGCTTCTTCTTGCGCATGCGGGTCGTGATGGCCATGGCGGATATCCTTGTAACGTGCCGGCGCGGTGCCGACTGTTTCGCCATGGTAAGCGCACGCTGTCTGCTGATTCCCTGTTTCGAAAGAATTCAGATCCGGTCAGAAATTGCTCATTGAGGCGGCGCAGCATTTTGCGCGCCGGCGGACTGGCAACTGCATTGGCAATTGCCGGAATGGCCAGCGCAGCTGCCAATAGTTGCCGCGATCAGAGCAGGAAGCGGCGGTTGTCGTTTTCAGCGTAGCGCGACTCTACCTTGCGGAAGGTGAGCTTCGTGCTGCTCTTGAGCTTGCGCCCGGCGATTTTGCGCTGCAATTGGCGATGCACCGCACCGATATGTCCGACCGAATCCTGGGCATACGGCTTGCCATCCGTCGCGCCGGGCAAACCGCCGCCCGCGGCCAGCGCCGCATTGTGAGCGGCCGCCGACTTCGCGATCAGCACGTCGAGATACTGGCGCGCCCGCACTGCGGCATGCAGATGACCGTCGGCGGGATTCTGCTTGGCGCGCACAGCGTCCTGGGGCAGGCGGACATTGCCAGCCACGCGCCGCAGCGCGGCGCGCAGTTCGGCGCCATCGAGGGACGCTTCCTGCAGGATCCACACGGCGTCGTGACGAATCCAGCCTTCGGCATCGATCATGCGTCGTAGCAGCGCCGGCAGTAGCAGGCGCCCACCAAAGCGGCGCGTGCGGCGAATCGCGGACAGCCCGACGCGCCGCACATGGGCGTTTTCATGGTCGAACAGGTCGGTAATGACGCGGTCGGCGTCTTCCTGCGATGCGATCAGCTCGGTGAACTGGCCCGCCAGCGAAATCTCTTCCACGCCGTTGAGCTTGTTCTTGTTCGCCAGCCGGTTCACCTTGAACATCAGCATGCGGTAACGCAGCATACAAATCCCCGAGTATCGAAAATATTGCCCCGCGATAGTCGCCGGTCCCATGCCGGCGCCCAGCTTGCCGCGCCGCTTGGGGCGCTGGCCATTGGGTGTTATCGGCATCGCCGGATCGGACTTTAGGGCGCGCCACAAAAATTCGCCCGGGCAGGATCGTCTACACTGTGGCGTTGCGCCGCCACGCTGGCGGCCGTGTCAATCGAAAGGTTTTTGCATCGTGGCGGATTCGCTGTTCTCCGACTCCCCTGACCGTTCCCGGCAGCCGCTCGCGGAACGCCTGCGCCCGCGCAATATTGACGAGGTGATTGGCCAGCAGCACTTGCTGGGCGCCGGCAAACCGCTGCGCGTGGCGTTCGAGTCGGGCGAGCCGCATTCAATGATTCTGTGGGGCCCGCCAGGCGTGGGAAAGACCACGCTGGCGCGCCTGATGGCCGATGCCTTCGACGCGGAATTCATTGCGCTGTCCGCAGTGCTGTCGGGCGTCAAGGATATCCGCGAAGCCGTCGAGCGCGCCGAGCAATTCCGCGCCCATGGCCGCCGCACGCTGGTGTTCGTGGACGAGGTGCATCGCTTCAACAAGAGTCAGCAGGATGCCTTCCTGCCGCACGTCGAAAGCGGCCTGTTCGTCTTTATTGGCGCGACCACCGAAAACCCCTCGTTCGAAGTCAACGGTGCATTGCTGTCACGCGCGGCGGTCTACGTGCTCAAGAGCCTGGACGACAGCGAACTGAAACAGCTCGTGCTGCGCGCCAGCCAGGAACTTGGCGGCGTGACGTGGGACGACGAGGCGATGGGCCTGATCGTTGGTTCGGCCGACGGCGACGGTCGCAAGCTGCTGAACAACATCGAGATCGTGGTGCGCGCCGCGCGCAATGCCGGGGCGCAGGCAATCGATACCGCGTTACTCGGCAGCGCGTTGTCGGAAAACCTGCGCCGTTTCGACAAGGGCGGCGATGCGTTCTACGACCAGATCAGCGCGTTGCACAAGTCGGTGCGCGGATCCGATCCCGATGGCGCGCTCTACTGGTTCTGCCGCATGCTCGACGGCGGCGCAGATCCGCGCTATCTGGCGCGCCGCATCGTGCGGATGGCCTGGGAAGCTATCGGCCTGGCCGATCCCCGCGCCGCACGTATCACGCTGGACGCCGCGGAAACGTACGAGCGCCTGGGCTCGCCCGAAGGCGAACTGGCGCTGGCGCAGGCGCTGATCTATCTGGCGGTGGCGCCGAAGTCCAACGCCGGCTACAACGCGTACAACGCCGCGCGCGCTTTCGTCGCGAAGGACAAGTCGCGTGCCGTCCCAGTGCATTTGCGCAATGCGCCCACCCGGCTGATGAAGGAACTGGGCTACGGACATGCGTATCGCTATGCGCACGATGAACCCGAGGCCTATGCCGCTGGCGAACACTATCTGCCCGATGATCTGCGACGGCAGGACTGGTACCAGCCCACGCCGCGGGGCCTGGAGGGCAAGATCGGCGACAAGCTCAGGCATCTGCGCGATCTCGACGACGCGTGGCATCGTGCGCACAACGAGCGCGACAAGCCGGCGGCAAAGTCCGACAGGGGCCCCAAGGGCGACCAGAGCTGAGACAAATCGGCCCGATCGGCGGAAAAGCCGCCGAAATCGGGGCAGATTCGGCACCGTGCGGTGATGCCGGTGCAGTAAAATGTCGCGTTCGCCGGCATGTCGCCGGTAATGCACACCGATTGCAACATGCTCGACATCCAGCTGCTCCGCAAAGACATCGACGCCGTGGCCCAACGCCTCGCCACGCGCGGATTCCAACTTGACGTGGCGACGTTCCAGGCCCTCGAGGCCGAACGCAAGCAACTGCAGACGCAGACCGAGGACCTGCAGGCCCGCCGCAACACGCTGTCCAAGCAGATCGGCATGCTCAAGGGCAAGGGCGAAGACGCCTCGGCGCCCATGGCCGAGGTGGCTGGCATTGGCGACACGCTGAAGGCGTCCGCCGTGCGCCTGGCGGAAATCCAGGACCAGATCGCTGACGCGATGATGTCGATTCCCAATCTGCCGCACGACAGCGTGCCGGTGGGCAAGGACGAAACCCAGAACGTCGAAGTGCGTCGCATCGGTACGCCGCGCAGCTTCGATTTCGAAGTCAAGGATCACGTCGACGTCGGCGCAAAACTCGGCCTCGACTTCGAGACCGCCTCGAAGGTGACTGGCTCGCGCTTTGCCTTCCTGCGTGGAGGCGTGGCGCGCATGCATCGCGCGCTGGTCCAGTTGATGGTGGACACGCACACACTGGAGCACGGCTATACCGAGATGTACGTGCCGTACATCGTAAACGCGGCATCGATGCGCGGCACGGGACAACTGCCCAAATTCGAGGACGATCTGTTCAAGGTGCCGCGCAAGGTTGGCGGCGAGGACGGCCAGGACGCCATCGAGAATTTCTACCTGATTCCGACGGCCGAAGTGCCGCTGACCAATATCGTCCGCGATGCGATCGTCTCGGCCGACAAACTGCCGCTGCGCTTCGTTGCGCATACGCCGTGTTTCCGCTCGGAGGCCGGGTCGTACGGCAAAGACACGCGCGGCATGATTCGCCAGCATCAGTTCGACAAGGTCGAGATGGTGCAGGTGGTGCCCGCCGATCAGTCGATGGACGCGCTGGAGCAGATGACTGGCCACGCCGAAGCCATCCTGAAAAAGCTCGAGTTGCCGTTCCGCACAGTGGTGCTGTGCACCGGCGACATGGGCTTTGGCAGCACCAAGACCTACGACATCGAAGTGTGGATTCCGGCGCAGAACACTTACCGCGAAATCAGCTCGTGCTCCAACATGGGCGATTTTCAGGCGCGTCGCATGCAGGCGCGCTCGCGTGCCGGACAAGGCAAGCCGGAACTGGTGCACACGCTGAACGGCTCCGGACTGGCGGTGGGCCGCACGCTGGTGGCGATCCTGGAAAACTACCAGAACGCCGACGGATCGCTCAACGTGCCCAAGGCGCTGCAGCCGTACATGGGCGGCGTCACCCGCCTGGAACCGGAAGCATAAAAATTGTTGCGCAGGGACTTGCGCTCGGCATGGCAATGTCCCTATAATCTTGGTTTCGCCGCCAACGCGACGACCAAGTTACCGGAGAGGTGGCAGAGTGGTCGAATGTACCTGACTCGAAATCAGGCGTACCGGCAACGGTACCGTGGGTTCGAATCCCACCCTCTCCGCCAAACAAAAAGCTGCTGATTGATTCGACCACCAGCAGACAAAAACAGCGTAGTAAATCTAGAGCCGACGCCTGCGAAAGCACGCGTCGGTTTTGTTTTTCTGCGGCACCTTCACGGATCACCGTTCACCGATCGATATTCACAGACCGACGAACCGCGACAAGCACGCCTCGGTTTTGTTTTTCGGGGCATCGTTCAGAGGGACGTGCGGGGCTCGGTGCATTCGGTGCGTCGACAGGCCGTTCCTCGCATCCATGCCGAGCCCCATCGGGATGCCGCCAATCGTCAGGATCGTGGCGCCTCGCTGTCGGGCGTGCTGGAGCCTTGCGGCGCCGCGGCGGAGATGCGGGACACCAGCAGCTGATCGATCTTGTGGTGGTCGATGTCGAGCACTTCGAAACGGAAGCCGCCGACCGTGATCGATTCCGACTTCTTTGGAATCCGCTTCAGCGCATAGATGACGAGCCCGGCCGCGGTGTCGACATAGTCGTCGCCGGGCAGGCTGTCCAGATCGAGCGCCTTTTTTAGGTCGACCAGCGGCGTAAGGCCGTCTACCAGCCATGACGTGGCATCGCGGCGGACGATCTGCTCATCCTCGGCCGAATACAGGATGTCGCCCATCAGCGCGCCCACGATATCGTCCAGCGTGACGACGCCCACCACGAGGCCGTATTCGTTCATCACCACGGCAAAGCTCTCGTGCATCTCGCGAAATCGCGTGAGCGATTCGGACAGCGTCAGCGTGTCCGGTATCACCAGCACGTTCTTGTCGTAGTGTTTGGACAGACTGTCGAGCGCCACGCCGGAATCGTCGGCAAGCATCAGTTGCAGGATGTCCTTCGAATCGATGTAGCCCAGCACGTCGTCGACGCCTTTTCCGCACACCGGGTACTGCGCGTGCGGCTGCTTGACCAGCTTGCGGCGCACGCTGTCGGCGGGCTCGTCGAGCGTGAGGAACACCACGTCGTCGCGCTGCGTCATGATGGCCGTGATCGGTTTCGAGTCCAGCTCGAACACGTTTTCGATCAAATGCAATTCGTGCTTGTGTAGCACGCCGGCTTCCGCGCCCGCGTCGACCATGGCGGCGATGTCCTCGGTCGGGATCTGGTCGACTGGCTTGGTCGGAATCTTGAGCAATTTCAGAATCGCATCGGCCGCGGCGTTGAACACCCAGACCACTGGCTTGAATACCTTCAGCAGCGTCAGCATCGGACCAATCACCCGGATCGCGCAGGCTTCCGGGAATGTCATCGCCACGCGCTTGGGCACCAGGTCGGCGAACTGGATGAACAGCAGCGTGACGATCAGGAACGATCCGATGTTGGACACGCGCTGTGCGGTGCCGGGGCTCAGCCAGGGCAGCAGCAGATCGAACAGCAGGTCGGAAACGTGTTTCTCGCCGAGGATACCGGCCAGAATCGCCACGCTGTTCACGCCGATCTGCACCACGGTAAAGAAATTGCCGGGCTCTTCCTTGAGCAGCAATACCTTGGTGGCGCGGCGGTCGCCGCGTTCGGAGAGGACTTGTAGCTTGGTGCGCCGGGCTGCGGTCAGGGCGATCTCGGAGATCGAAAAGAACGCACTCGCCAGCACCAGCAGTAGAAGGGTCAGGACGAACATGGGTAGGTCATGCGCTGATCGGTGCGTGTCGATGATGGTGCACGCAGCCGTGGGCTGTCAATTGTCTGGTCAATGTCGATGAAGTGCGATCAGCGCGTCGTCGCGTCGAACTGCGCGACAGGCGTTTCGAGCCGCTCATGCAGCGTGGCGGCCAGCGTCTGCGCGGCGGCTGCAAACTGCGTGCGCATGTCATCGACCAGGCTCGATGCGCCGCGATGACTGGCGCGCAGCATCTGAATTTCGAACGGTAACTCCGGTTGCACATCGTGCAGGGCGACATGCGCGGGATTGGCGCTCAACGCGGTGTACTGGTCGAGCAACGTCAGGCCGAGGCCCGCATCGACCAGCGCCAGCGCGAGCGAATACGTCTGGACTTCCAGCGTCGAGTGCGGCTCCAGCGCATGCCGCGCCAGCGTCTGCCGCACAAGCAGCCCAAGCGAGCTGTCATCGTCATAGCCAATGAAAGGCCGCTCCATGACCTTGCGGATCGGCACGGTGCCGCGACGGCCGACCGAAGGCAGCGGCTGGGCGCGTGGCACCGCCAACAGCATGCGGCCGGCGGCAACCGGTTCGCTGGTAATGGCTTCGTGGCGCGGCGGCGAGAAGGCAAAGCCGACATCGATCTGGTTGGCCAGCAGCGCGGCGACGATCTCGTTGGTGTGGTGCGTCAGCACCTGTACCTGCGTGTCGGGATGGCGCGCGCAAAAGCGGCGCACCGCGGGCACCAGCAGCGGATTGGCCAGGCTTGGCGTGGCCGCCACGCGCAGCCGGCCGGCACCCTTGTGGCGCAAGCTTTCGGATACGCGCCGCACACGCTCGATCTCGCCATATAGCCTTTCGACATCGCCATAGAGCGCGCGGGCTTCGGGCGTGGGCTGCAGCCGTCCGCGCTGCCGATCGAACAGCCGGAAGCCCAGCGACGCTTCCGCATGCTGCAGTACGCGCGTCACTACCGGCTGGGATACATGGAGCAGGCGTGCGGCTTCGCTGACGGTGCCCGTCAGCATCACCGCGCGGAAGACTTCGATCTGGCGCAGGCGCATCGTTGTGGTGCCATCGAAATGGCCGCTTTGGTGCGGAAATTGGTGCTGTGCACTACGGGTAGACCCGGGTGGCGGTCACCTATAGCTTGAGGACATATTCTGGCACGTATTGGCATTGGGCAAGCCGCACGGACTGCTCTACGCTCTGGCCCATTGTTGGTTCGGAATACAAGGCAAGTCAGATGCGCGTAGCGATCGTGGGTGCCGGCGTGGTCGGCATGACCACTGCGTGGCGGTTGGCCAATGATGGTCATGAAGTCACCGTGGTGGAACGTCACGACGGACCGGGTGAGGAAACCAGCTTCGCCAACGGCGGGCAGCTCAGCTACAGCTACGTGGCGCCGCTGGCCGGTCCGGGCGTGTTGTCGAAGGTGCCGGGCTGGCTGCTGGATCGCGATTCGCCAATGCGCTTCCGCCCGTCGGCAGATCCGGCCCAATGGCGCTGGCTGATGGCATTTGTGCGGGCGTGTAACGCATCGACGAGCGAGGCCACCACGCGCAAGCTGCTGCGGCTGGCGTTCTACTCGCGAGATCTGATGCAGGCTTTCGTCGATCGGCCCGACGCGCGCGAAGAGGGCGGCGGATTCGATTTCGCCCGGCGCGGCAAGCTGGTGGTGCATCGCGACGCTGCGGCCTACGAGGCCGCCTGCCGGTTGCTCGACTACCAGGCCAGCCTGGGCTGCGAGCAGCAGGCGCTCGACCGCGACGCGACGGTGGCGCTGGAGCCCGCGCTGGCGGCCATTCGACACGATATTGCCGGCGCGATCTACACGCCGAGCGAGGAAGTGGGCGATTGTCATCGCTTCTGCGTGTCGCTGGCCCATCTGTTGCAAGGCAACCGGGCCGTGTCGCTGCGCTTTGGCACGCGGGTGACCGAACTGGTGCGCAGTGGCGGTCGAGTGACCGGCGTGCGCACCGACCGTGGCGAGATCGCCGCCGATCTGGTGATCGTTTCGGGCGGCATCGGCAGCGTGCCGTTGCTGCGCCCGACGGGGGTCCGGCCGATGTTGTGGCCGCTGAAGGGATACAGCATCACCGTGCCGATTGTCGACGGCGCGACCGCGCCGCATATCAGCGTGACGGATTTTGCCAACAAGATCGTTTATGCACGGATCGGCAATACTCTGCGCGTGGCGGGCATGGCCGATATCGTGCGCGGCGGCGCAGTGGTCGACCGGCAGCGCGCGCAGACCCTGGTCACGCAGACGCGCGCGGTCTTCGGCAACGTGACGAACGGGTCCGACCTCGATGCGCTGCAGCCATGGGCGGGACTGCGGCCGGCCACCCCGACCGGACTGCCGATGATCGGCGAATCGCGCGTGCCGGGGCTGTGGCTCAACCTCGGTCACGGCGCGCTTGGTTTTACGTTGGCCATGGGCAGCGCGGGGCTGCTGGCC
>Ga0187844_10002022_pt1 | contig 14790 bp, 12 predicted proteins | sample SpaLakP09_SKY_50_FD_134517 | JGI IMG/M metagenome (GOLD analysis project Ga0187844, IMG submission 134517) | Oligotrophic lake water microbial communities from Sparkling Lake, Wisconsin, USA - SP09_SKY_50 | ecosystem: Environmental > Aquatic > Freshwater > Lake | place: USA: Sparkling Lake...
CCCGGCACCTGCAGTGCCGCCGGTGTGCAGATGCCGGCCAATCTGTGCGACGGTGCGCCGTCCTATACCACGGTCAACCTGGGCCTGAACTGGAAGCCGATGAAGAATCTTGATCTGGGTCTGAACATCAAGAACATCTTCAACAAGCAGCCATACTACGATCCTAACGGTTGGGAAGGCTATAACCATAGCCAGAACCTGTTTGGCCGCCAGTATGCCTTCTCGCTGAATTACAAGTTCTTCTGATCCGTTAAAATGGATCAGACCCGATCAAGCTCACTAAGGTAATCAACTGATGAACAAGCAATTGAATCGACGTGATTTCCTGATGGCCGGCGCTGCGCTGGCCGGAAGCCTGCTGCTTCCGTCCAGCCATGCCGCCACGCGCCAGAAGGTTAGGCTAGGCATGATAGGCACCGGCATGCGCGGCCAGGTGCTGCTGCAGGAACTGCTGCGCCGCGACGATGTGGAAATGGTGGCGCTGTGCGATATCGAACCCGTCATGCTAGGCAAGGCGCTCAAACAGGTGGAGAAATCTGGTAAATCAAAGCCGCAGACTTTCGGTGAAGATCGCGACCCGCAAGCCTACAAGCGCATGCTCGATGCCGGCAAGCTCGATGGCGTGATTATCGCCACGCCGTGGGAATGGCATGCACCGATGGCGATCGCCGCAATGCAGGCCAAAGTGCCGGTAGGCTGCGAGGTGGTGGCCGGCATCACGCTGCAGGATCACTGGGATGTGCTGAATACCCAGCTCAAGACAGGCACGCCGTATATGCTGCTGGAGAACGTGTGCTACCGCCGCGACGTGATGGCCGTGCTGCAAATGGTACGTGCCGGCGTGTTCGGCGAACTGGTACATCTGCAGGGTGGTTATCAGCACGATCTGCGCGCGGTGAAGTTCAACAGCGGCGATCCGGCCAAGCCTTACGGTGGCGGCGTGGAATTTGGCGGCAAAGGCTGGTCGGAGGCGCGCTGGCGCACCGAGCATTCGGTGCAGCGCAATGGCGAGCTGTATCCCAGCCATGGCATAGGGCCGTGCGCGATGTACACCAGCATCAACCGCGGCAACCGCTTCACCCGCATCAATACCTTCGCATCCAAGGCGCGCGGCCTGCATGATTACATCGTCAAGCAGGGCGGGCCGCAGCATCCGAATGCGCGTGTGCAGTTCAAGCTCGGTGACGTGGTGACCACCACGCTGCCCTGCGAGAACGGCGAGACCATCCTCCTGCAGCACGATACCTCGCTGCCGCGGCCGTATTCGCTGGGCTTCCGCGTGCAGGGTACGGATGGGCTGTGGATGGATGTCAACCACGCCATCCATATCGAAGGCCAGAGCAAGCCGCACCAGTGGGACGACTTCCAGCAGTGGCAGGACCGCTACGAGCATCCGCTGTGGAAGAAGTACGCCAAAACGGCTGAAGGAGCAGGGCACGGCGGCATGGACTTCTTCGTGATCCATGCCTTTGTGGAAGCGCTCAAGGTCGAGGCCGCCATGCCTATCGATATCTACGATGCCGTGACGTGGAGTGCCATCACGCCGCTGTCGGAGCAGTCGATCGCGCAGAACTTCCAGACGCTGGACTTCCCCGACTTCACGGCGGGGCAGTGGAAGTCGCGCAAACCGCTGTTTGCCTTTGACGACCGCTATTGAGGGTGATGGACGGTCGTTAGAGCCATTCTTTACAGATCGTCTTTATTGATAGTCATTATTCGGTGCCAGCACTGAAGGAATGGAGCAGGCGGTGTACAATCTGGGCGCTTGAATTCAACCCAACGTTCGGTCCAACCCCGCCCATGTTCGCACGCCGCCTCGCTCTAGTTACTATCGTCACGCTTGTCGCAGTCACGTTCGCTGGCTGCAAAACCACGCCTGTTGCAGAAACCCCGGTACTGCAGCCGCCAGTAGCGGAGCCGCTGCCGCCTAAAAAAGTCCGTATCGGTCTGGCGCTGGGCGGCGGTGCCGCGCGCGGCTTTGCTCATATCGGTGTGATCAAGGCGCTGGAAGCGCAGGGTATCTATCCCGACGTGGTAGTGGGCACCAGCGCTGGCAGCGTGGTCGGGGCCATGTATGCGGCTGGTAATTCCGGCTTTCAGCTGCAGAAGATGGCGCTGGAAATGGACGAAGCCTCGATTTCCGACTGGGCGCTGCCGCTGTTCCGCAAGAGTACCGGTGTGCTCAAGGGTGAAGCGTTGCAAGCCTACGTCAACAAGGCGGTCAACAACCAGCCGATGGAAAAGCTGAAGATTCCGTTCGGCGCCGTGGCGGCTGATCTGAAAGATGGTCAACCCATCCTGTTCCAGCGCGGGAACACCGGCATGGCCGTGCGTGCCTCGTCCGCCGTGCCCGGCGTGTTCCAGCCGGTGACCATCAACGGTCACACCTATGTCGATGGCGGTCTGGTAGCGCCGGTGCCGGTGCGCTTTGCGCGCGACATGGGGGCTGACTTCGTCATCGCCGTCAATATTTCGACTCAGGCCGATGTGCAGGCCACGGTCAGCTCGCTCGATGTGATCATGCAGACCTTCAGCATCATGGGCCAGCGTATCAATCAGTATGAACTCAAGGATGCCGACATCGTCATCGTGCCGGCACTGGGCAAAATGGCCAGCAACGACTTCGCTGGCCGCAATCAGGCTATCCTGGCCGGCGAGCAGGCTGCCGCCCAGGTGATGGCGCAGATTAAACAGAAACTGGAAGCCAAGCGCCGCCCCCAATAGGGCAGCGCGGCGTTATTACACACTCTCAGAAAGAGGAAACACCATGCAAAGCAAACCATACCTGTCGCTTGCCGATGTGAAGAAAATCGCTGCTGCTGCCGAAGCGGAAGCCGTGGCCAATAACTGGGCGGTGGTGATCGCCATCGTCGACGATGGCGGTCACCTGCTGTGGCTGCAGCGTCAGGATGGCGCGGCACCGCTGTCGGCGCACATCGCCCCTGCCAAGGCGCGTGTATCGGCGCTGGGCCGCCGCGAATCGAAGATCTATGAAGACATGATCAACAACGGCCGTACTTCCTTCCTGAGCGCTCCGGCGCCGCAGACGGACGGCATGCTGGAAGGCGGCGTGCCTATCGTGGTGGACGGCCATGTGATCGGCGCCGTGGGTGTGTCGGGCGTGAAGTCGGCCGAAGACGCGCAGATCGCCAAAGCCGGCGTCGCCGCGCTGGGCTAAGCTGCTGCCATCAGCCAGATCAAGCCGCCCGGCTCAGGCCTGGCGGCTTTTGTCTTTCTGGCGCCGGGCAGTGGCAACTTCCAGTTGTATTTATGTAGAGTCTGGCAATAACTAGTTGACAATAAAACGTTCCTTGTTGATACTTTTGTGATCTTTTGATTATCATGGAATCTGCATGAAGACAATTCAGGCTCTGGCTTTTTCGGCCATGCTGGCGCTGGGCGGCAGCGCCACTGCGGCCAATCATCTGTATACATTCAACGGCACCATGACCGACGCACTGGGTGGCGCGAGCATGGCGGGACTGGGTGGTACGCTGAGTGCTACCAGCTACAGTTTCGACAAAAACCAGGGGCTGTCGCTGGCCGAAGCATTGGGCAGCGTCTACACCATTGATATGGTCATGACTTTCGATACCCACAGCGGCTGGCAGAAAGTTATCGATTTCAAGGACCGCAGCTCCGATATGGGCCTGTACACCAGCAATACCCAGTGGAATTTCTACAATGTGGGCGACCTGGGGAGTGCGCCGGCAGATGGCCAGGCGGCGCGCGTGACGCTAACCCGCGACAGCAGCAGCCTGGTTTCACTGTACGTGAATGGTGCGCTGAGTGGATCGTTCATCGATAGCGGCAATATCGCTATCTTCTCCGGTGCCAAGGCCAATTTCTTCGTTGACGATACCACCAACGCCAAGCCGGAGGCGGGGGCTGGCAGTGTTGACTATATTGCCACCTTTGATCGCGCCCTGACGGCGACCGAAGTGGCGCACGGCGTATCGCCTGTGCCGGAGCCGGCTACGGGTGCAATGCTGGCGGGCGGACTGGGGATGCTGGTGCTGCTGCGCCGCCGTTCCGGCAAGGCCTGATACTGCCGCAGCGAGCGGTGCAGATCGCCCGGCACGGCATACCGTGACCGGGCTTTTGGCGTAAAAACTCCGGCCATGCATTGCCAAGCAGGGGAGATTTGGTTATAATTCAAAGGTTTAGCCAATCTCACATCTACCGTAGCGACTACCACTCATCCATCTTCAATCTGACTATCCTTTCCAGCCTGAGATGGCTGCGATAGCACGACGGTCGTCTGACGTGGCGCAGCTACGGTAACTTTATCAGGAGTTGCCCTTGCCGCCATTTTTTTCTGGCCCCACCGTTCCAGCCATACTGGCCCTCGCTGACGGAACCATCTTCAAAGGTTTTCGATCGGCGCTGCCGGCCACACTACCGGTGAAGTAGTCTTCAACACTTCCATGACGGGCTATCAGGAAATCCTGACCGATCCATCGTATAGCCGCCAGATGGTCACGCTGACCTATCCCCATATCGGCAACTACGGTATCAATCCTGAAGACGTCGAATCCTCCAAAGTACATGCTGCCGGTCTGATTATCCGTGACCTGCCGCTGATTGCTTCGAATTTCCGCTCCACCCAATCCCTGTCCGATTACCTGAAGGCCGAGAACATCGTCGCCATCGCCGGCATCGACACCCGCAAGTTGACCCGTATCCTGCGCGAGAAGGGTGCCCAGTCCGGCGCCATCCTGGTTGGTACGCAAGGTAACGAGCCGTCGGAATCGCAGGCGCTGGATCTGGCCCGCTCCTTCCCCGGCCTGTCCGGCATGGATCTGGCCAAAGTGGTCACCGTGCAGTCCAGCTACGAATTCACCGAAGCCGAATGGGCACTGGGTGAAGGCTACGGCAAACTGGCCGACCCTCAGTTCCACGTGGTCGCCTACGACTTCGGCGTCAAGCGCAACATCCTGCGCATGCTGATCTCGCGCGGCTGCAAAGTCACCGTGGTGCCGGCCCAGACCAGTGCTGCCGACGTGCTGGCGCTGAATCCGGACGGCGTGTTCCTGTCGAATGGTCCTGGCGACCCGCAGCCTTGCGATTACGCGATCGCTGCTGCCAAGGTGTTCATGGAGAAGAAGATTCCCCTGTTCGGCATCTGCCTCGGTCACCAGATCATGGGTCTGGCCTCCGGCGCCACCACCCTGAAAATGAAGTTCGGCCACCACGGCGCCAACCATCCGGTGCAGGATCTGGACAGCAAAAAAGTCATGATCACGTCGCAGAACCACGGTTTCGCTGTTGACCCGAACACCCTGCCAGCCAACTGCCGCGTCACCCACGTGTCGCTGTTCGACGGTTCGCTGCAAGGCTTTGCCCGCACGGATACGCCAGCGTTCTGCTTCCAGGGCCACCCTGAAGCATCGCCCGGTCCGACTGACGTCGCCTACCTGTTTGACCGCTTCATCGGCCTGATGCAAGCATCTGAAAAAAAATAAATGCGGGGAAAAAAGTAAATGCCTAAGCGTTCTGATATTAAAAGCATCCTGATTATTGGCGCTGGCCCGATCATCATCGGCCAGGCCTGCGAGTTCGACTATTCCGGCGCACAGGCCTGCAAGGCCCTGCGCGAAGAAGGTTACAAAGTCATTCTGGTCAACAGCAATCCTGCGACCATCATGACCGACCCGGAAATGGCCGATGTCACCTACATCGAGCCTATCACCTGGCAGGTGGTCGAGAAGATCATCGCCAAGGAAAAACCGGACGCGATTCTGCCGACCATGGGCGGCCAGACCGCGCTGAACTGCGCGCTGGACCTGCACCGCAACGGCGTGCTGGATAAATACAAGGTGGAACTGATCGGCGCTACGCCGGAAGCCATCGACAAGGCTGAAGACCGCGCCAAGTTCAAGGACGCCATGACCAAGATCGGTCTGGGTTCGGCCCGTTCCGGCATCGCCCACTCGATGGACGAAGCCTGGGCTGTGCAGCGCGATGTGGGCTTCCCGACCATTATCCGTCCATCGTTCACCATGGGCGGTAGCGGCGGCGGTATCGCCTACAACGAAGAAGAATTCGAAGCCATCTGCAAACGCGGACTGGAAGCGTCGCCCACCAACGAGCTGCTGATCGAAGAATCGCTGCTGGGCTGGAAAGAGTACGAGATGGAAGTGGTGCGCGACAAGGCGGACAACTGCATCATTATCTGCTCGATCGAAAATCTGGACCCGATGGGCGTGCACACCGGCGACTCGATCACCGTGGCGCCAGCCCAGACGCTGACCGACAAGGAATACCAGATTATGCGTAACGCCTCGCTGGCGGTGCTGCGTGAAATCGGTGTGGACACGGGCGGCTCGAACGTGCAGTTCTCGATCAATCCGAAAGACGGCCGCATGATCGTCATCGAGATGAACCCGCGCGTATCGCGTTCCTCGGCACTGGCCTCGAAAGCCACCGGCTTCCCGATCGCCAAAGTGGCGGCCAAGCTGGCCGTGGGCTTCACGCTGGACGAACTGCGCAACGAGATCACCGGCGGTGCTACCCCGGCCTCGTTCGAGCCTTCGATCGACTACGTCGTGACCAAGATCCCACGCTTCACCTTCGAGAAGTTCCCGACTGCCGACCACCACCTGACCACCCAGCTGAAATCCGTGGGTGAAGTGATGGCGATCGGCCGCACTTTCCAGGAATCATTCCAGAAAGCCCTGCGCGGTCTGGAAGTGGGCGTGGATGGCCTGAACGAAAAAACCAAAGACCGCGAGAAGATCGAAGAGGAACTGGGCGAGCCAGGTCCGGAGCGTATCTGGTACGTGGGCGACGCGTTCGCACAAGGCTTCACGCTGGAAGAGGTGCACCAGCTGACCAAGATCGACCCGTGGTTCCTGATCCAGATTAAAGAGATCGTCGATCTGGAACTGTGGATGGACACTCAGAAGCTGGAATCGCTGGACAAGAACACCCTGTACAAGCTGAAACAGAAGGGCTTCTCGGACCGTCGTCTGGCCTTCCTGCTGCAGACCACGCAGGCTGCCGTGCGCGCCCGTCGCCACGAACTCAACATCCGTCCGGTGTACAAGCGCGTCGATACCTGCGCGGCAGAATTCGCCACCAACACGGCGTATATGTACTCGACCTACGATGAAGAGTGCGAATCGAATCCGACCGACAAGAAGAAGATCATGGTGCTGGGCGGTGGCCCTAACCGTATCGGTCAGGGTATCGAGTTCGACTACTGCTGCGTACACGCGGCACTGGCGATGCGCGAAGATGGCTATGAAACCATCATGGTCAACTGCAACCCTGAAACCGTATCGACCGACTACGACACCTCCGACCGTCTGTATTTCGAATCGCTGACGCTGGAAGATGTGCTGGAAATCGTCGAACTGGAAAAACCGCTGGGCGTGATCGTCCAGTACGGCGGCCAGACCCCGTTGAAACTGGCGCTGGATCTGGAAAAGAACGGCGTGCCTATCATCGGTACGTCGCCCGACATGATCGACGCTGCAGAAGACCGCGAGCGCTTCCAGCAGCTGCTGCACACGCTGGACCTGCGCCAGCCGCCTAACCGTACCGCCCGTACCGAAGCCGACGCGCTGGCACTGGCACAGGAAATCGGCTACCCGCTGGTGGTGCGTCCTTCCTACGCGCTGGGCGGCCGTGCGATGGAAATCGTGCACGAGCAGCGCGATCTGGAACGCTACATGCGCGAAGCCGTGAAGGTGTCGAACGATTCGCCGGTGCTGCTGGACCGCTTCCTGAACGACGCCATCGAGTGCGACGTGGACTGCATCAGCGACGGCGAAACCACCTTCATCGGCGGCGTGATGGAACACATAGAACAGGCTGGCGTGCACTCGGGCGACTCGGCCTGCTCGCTGCCGCCGTACTCGCTGGCGCAGGCGACCATCGACGAACTGAAACGCCAGACCGCGCTGATGGCCAAGGGTCTGAACGTGGTAGGCCTGATGAACGTGCAGTTCGCCATCCAGAAGCAGGAAATCGACGGCGCGCTGCAGGATGTGGTGTATGTGCTGGAAGTGAATCCGCGTGCTTCGCGTACCGTGCCTTACGTATCCAAAGCCACTGGCCTGCAACTGGCCAAGATTGCAGCACGCTGCATGGTGGGCCAGACGCTGGCGCAGCAGGGTGTCACGCAGGAAGTGGTGCCTTCGTACTACAGCGTGAAAGAGGCCGTGTTCCCGTTCGTGAAATTCCCTGGCGTGGATACCATCCTCGGCCCTGAGATGAAATCGACCGGTGAAGTGATGGGTGTGGGTAAAACCTTCGGTGAAGCCTTCGTCAAATCGCAGATGGGCGCAGGCATCAAGCTGCCGAAGTCGGGCAAGGTGTTCCTGTCGGTGAAATCGTCGGACAAGCCGCGCGCCGTGAAAGTGGCGCGTGACCTGGTGGAAATCGGCTTCACGCTGGTGGCTACCAAGGGCACGGCTGCCGTGATCGCCGCTGCCGGCATTCCTGTCACCCCGGTCAACAAGGTGGTGGAAGGCCGTCCGCACGTGGTCGACATGATCAAAAACCACGAAATCGTACTGGTGATTAATACTGTGGAAGAAAAGCGCAGCGCCATCACGGACTCGCGCGCCATCCGTACCTCGTCGCTGGCTGCCCGCGTGACCACCTACACCACCATCGCCGGTGCCGAGGCGGCGGTGGAAGGTATCCGCCATCTGGACCAGTTGCAAGTGTACGATTTACAAGGGCTGCATAAAACCTTACACTAAGGTTCTTGAGTCGGTGTGGTGACACACCGCGCCGACGGCAAGCAGGACTTCCTAACCACAGAGCTCGCGCAGCAGGCAGGCGCGGCCTCTGTGGTTTTCCATTGTTACAACAGAGTAAATACAAGATGACTTCAGTTCCACTTACCAAGTTCGGCGCAGAGCTGCTCCGCGAAGAGTTGCACCAGTTGAAGCACGTAGAGCGCCGTGTCGTGATCGACGCCATCGCCGAAGCCCGTTCGCATGGCGATCTGTCGGAAAACGCCGAATACGATGCTGCCAAAGAGCGTCAGGCCTTTGTCGAAGGCCGTATCGCTGAACTGGAAGGCAAGCTGAGCACGGCCCAGATCATCGATCCGACCACTCTCGACGCCGAAGGCCGCGTGGTGTTCGCTTCGACCGTGGATCTGGAAGATCTGGAATCGGGCGCCAAAGTGACCTACCAGATCGTCGGCATCGATGAAGCCGACCTGAAACTGAGCAAAGTTTCCGTGACTTCACCTATCGCCCGTGCCCTGATCGGCAAGTCGGCAGGCGACGTGGTGGAAGTGCAGGCTCCGTCGGGTCCGCGCGAATACGAAATTCTGGAAGTGCGTTACGTCTGATGTTACTCGCACGTACACGGCTACTGGTTGCAACGCTGTGGGCGGGCAGTATCTGGACGGTCGGCTATCTGGCCGCGCCGACCCTGTTTGCCACGCTGAGTGACCGTGTGCTGGCTGGCAATATCGCCGCCAATTTATTCGCCCATCAGGCCTGGCTGTCGATTGCCTGTGCGCTGGTGATGCTGGCTTTGCTGTGGGTAGGGCGGGGTAGCGAGACGGGCGGCATCTTTGCCGGTTCGGCTGCCAATTCCGCTGCCCGTACCCGTCGCGTGCTGCTGATTATCGTTGCTGTCATGCTAGCTTGCACCCTGATCATGCACTTCGGCCTGCAGCCCATGATGGCCAGCCTGCGTGCCGCGGCCGGCCCCGGCGGCGTGATGGACGGCGCTGCGCACAACGAGTTCGGCATCCTGCACGGCATATCCAGCAGCTTGTATCTGGTACAGAGCCTGCTTGCTGCCTGGCTGGTGGTCAAACAATAAGTGACAGGGCGGCGTGGCCGTCCTGCAAATAAAAGCGGGGCCAGAGCATGCTGTATGCTCTGGCCCCGAATTTCTCGCAAAAACGCAGTCGGAAGGGGATTAGCCCAGACTCTTTTTGGTCGATTTCTGACGTACTTTGGCGCGTTTGATGTTGCCGCCCTGGGTGACGCGTTCGTTGCCTTTCAGCAGAACTTTAGTCACCGATGGACGTTTGGTGCCGCTTGGGCTAGGCTTGACGATGGTGACTTCGCGCAGACCGCGGCCAGCCGTGGCGCTACGCTCGTTGGCGGCTTCCTTTTTAGGACGGTAGAGCACCAGCAATTTGCCGATATGTTGCACTGGAGCAGCGTCGAGCTGTTCGCAAATGCTTTCATACATGGCAATACGGGCTTCGCGGTCGTCGCCGAATACGCGTACCTTGATCAGACCGTGGGAGTCGAGCCCCAGCGAGATTTCCTTGAGGACGTTGGCGGTGAGTCCCGCCTCGCCGATCAGGACGATAGGCTTGAGACCATGCGCTTCGGCGCGCAGTGCGCTGCGCTCAACGGGTGTAAGTTTTTGCATAATAATATTTTTTAGTAGTTCCCTTAAAGGCAGTATTCTACGCGAATGGCAAAGAACAAAATCAACAAAAACTGGATTCACGACCACATTAATGATCCTTACGTGAAATTAGCGCAAAAAGAGGGCTTCCGCGCCCGCGCTGCGTTCAAGCTCAAGGAGATCGATGAGGACGAGAAGCTGATCAAACCGGGCCAGGTCATCGTCGATCTGGGCTGTACGCCGGGCAGCTGGGGCCAGTACACGCGTCGCAAGCTGGCCGGCAAGGAAGGCGGCGGCATCAACGGCACCCTGATCGGACTGGATATCCTGCCGATGGAGCCGATTGCCGATTTCCACTTCATCCAGGGCGATTTCCGCGAGCCGGAAGTGCTGCAGCAGCTGGAAAATGTAGTGCAAGGTCAAAAAGTCGATCTGGTGCTGTCCGATATGGCGCCCAATCTGTCGGGTATTGCCGCCTCCGATGCGGCGCGGATGGAACACCTGATCGATCTGGCCATCGAATTCTCGCAGGCCCATCTGAAGCCGGGCGGGGCGCTGCTGGTGAAATGCTTTAAAGACATGGGTTTCAATGACATCGTGCTGAAGTTCCGTCAGGAATTCAAAACCGTGACCCAGAAGAAACCGAAAGCCAGCCGCGACAAGTCGTCGGAAATCTTCCTTCTGGGGCGCGGCCTGAAAAATCCTACCGAGGGCATGCTTTCGTCGCAACCTTACGATGATGGTGATTTCCCTCCCGTTCGCCCTTGATATTTGCCGTACGGGCCGCACATAGCCACCGTGAAGATCAGTTTTGACTTGATCGCACCCGTGTTTTGGTCAAATAATGTGTTTTAGGCGAGAAATCTGCGCGCACCCCTGAATGGCCTTCTGGCAGTGGTTGTTTATTGCAGGTAAAATCGGATTTCAAGCTATAGGTTATAGATGCGCCCCGCATCCAAGGAGTTTTCGTGAATAACATGTTTTCCAAATCCGCCATCTGGGTAGTTGTGGTGTTGCTGCTGCTGATGCTGTACAAGCAGTTCGACAGCCATAGCGTGTCCGGTGGTCCTAAAACGATCGCTTATTCCGATTTGCTGGATGAGGTTAAAGCCAAGCGCATCAAGGATGTGGTGATTGAAGGCGCCAACATCACTGCCACCCGCAGCGATGACACCAAGGTGCGTTCGACCGCCACCATGCTGGACCGCGGCCTGGTGGGCGACCTGCGCGATGCCGGCATTCATTTCGACATCAAACCACCTGAGGAGCCTGGCTTCCTGCAGCAGGTGTTCGTATCCTGGTTCCCGATGCTGCTGCTGATCGGCGTGTGGATTTTCTTCATGCGCCAGATGCAAGGTGGCGGCAAGGGTGGTGCGTTCTCCTTCGGTAAATCGAAGGCGCGCATGATGGATGAAACCAATAACACCGTGACCTTCGCCGATGTGGCCGGTTGCGACGAAGCCAAGGAAGAAGTCAACGAAATCGTCGACTTCCTGAAAGACCCTAGCAAATTCCAGAAACTGGGCGGCCGCATCCCGCGCGGCGTGCTGATGGTCGGTCCTCCAGGTACCGGTAAAACCCTGCTGGCGCGCGCCATTGCCGGCGAAGCCAAAGTGCCGTTCTTCTCGATTTCCGGTTCGGACTTCGTGGAAATGTTTGTCGGCGTGGGCGCCAGCCGCGTACGCGACATGTTCGAAAACGCCAAAAAGCACTCGCCTTGCATCATCTTCATCGACGAGATCGATGCGGTCGGCCGTCATCGTGGCGCCGGCATGGGCGGCGGCAATGACGAACGCGAACAGACGCTCAACCAGCTGCTGGTGGAAATGGACGGCTTCGAAGCCTCGTCCGGCGTGATCGTGGTGGCTGCCACCAACCGCGCCGACGTGCTCGACAAAGCGCTGCTGCGTCCGGGCCGTTTCGACCGTCAGGTTTCGGTAGGCCTGCCGGACATCCGTGGCCGCGAGCAGATCCTCAATGTGCACATGCGTAAAGTGCCGATCGGCACCGACGTCAAGGCCGACATTCTGGCCCGTGGTACGCCCGGCTTCTCCGGTGCCGATCTGGCCAATCTGGTCAACGAGGCAGCGCTGTTTGCGGCGCGCCGCAGCAAGCGTCTGGTCGACATGATCGATTTCGAAGATGCCAAGGACAAGATTTTCATGGGCCCGGAACGCAAGTCCATGATCATCCGCGAGGAAGAGCGTCGCAACACGGCTTACCACGAGTCCGGTCACGCCGTGGTGGCCAAGCTGCTGCCCAAGGCTGATCCTGTGCACAAAGTCACCATCATGCCGCGTGGCTGGGCGCTGGGCCTGACCTGGCAGTTGCCTGAGCACGACAATATCTCGGGCTACAAGGACAAGATGCTGGAAGAAATTTCCATCCTGTTCGGTGGCCGTATCGCCGAAGAAATCTTTGTCGGCCAGATGTCCACCGGTGCCTCCAATGACTTCGCCCGCGCCACCAAGCTGGCCCGTTCGATGGTGACCCGCTTCGGCATGTCCGACAGCATGGGCGTGATGGTGTACGAAGACAGCCAGAATGACGGCTTCTTCGGCGGCGCTTCCAAGACCATTTCGGAAGCAACCCAGCAACTGGTGGATGCGGAAATCCGCCGCATTCTGGATACCCAGTACCAGCTGGCGCGCAAGCTGCTGGAAGAAAACCGCGACAAGGTGGAAGTGATGACCAAGGCGCTGCTGGAATGGGAAACCATCGATGCCGACCAGATTAACGACATCATGGCCGGTCTGGAACCGCGCGCACCGAAAGCTGGCGTAACCATCCGCAAGCAGCCACCTAGCGATGGCGGTTCGGGCGTGGCACCTAGCGTGACCGCGCCGGCCTAAGCCGTCAGCCTGGTCTGTTCTAGCCGCAAGTAATATCGGGGGTGAGGAGTGATCCTCGCCCCTTTTTCTTTGTATTGACATACTCCATGCATAGCACTTTACAGTTTGGCCGCTTTAACTACCCTCTGAGCGGCGAACATGCCCGCGCCCGCGTGATGGGCATCCTGAATGTCACGCCCGATTCGTTTTCTGATGGCGGGCAACACCACTCGCTGGAATTTGCCATTTCCCATGCCGAGGAAATGATACGGGACGGCGTCGATATCATCGACGTGGGCGGCGAGTCGAGCCGACCCGGTGCCGATCCGTTGCCGCTGGAGCAGGAACTGCAGCGTGTGATGCCAGTGCTGTACGCTCTGCGCGATCAGGGTCCGGCGATCTCGGTCGATACCTACAAGCCACAGGTGATGCGCGAAGCCATCATCGCCGGTGTCGATATGATCAACGATATCAATGGCTTCCGTGCGCCGGGCGCCCTCGAAGCCGTGCGCGATAGCGATTGTGCGCTGTGCATCATGCACATGCAGAAAGACCCGCAGCAGATGCAGCTGGCCCCCCAGTATGGCGACGTGGCAGCTGAGGTGATCACCTTCTTGCGCGAGCGCATCGACGCGATGACAGCTGCTGGAATTGATCCGCGCCGCATCTGTGTCGATCCGGGCTTTGGATTTGGCAAGACCTTAGAGCATAATTATGTTTTGTTAAGATCTACCGCGCGTATCATTGCCGAGCTGCAGATGCCGCTGCTGGCGGGGCTGTCACGCAAGTCCATGGTGGGTGGCGTGACGGGCAAGCCGGTCGAGCAGCGTATGGCAGGCAGTCTGGGCGGCGCGCTGGCTGCGGTGGCGCAAGGCGCCGCCATTGTGCGGGTGCATGATGTGGCGGAAACCGTAGATGCTTTGAAAGTCTGGCAGGCTGGAATTAACCGATAACGATAGAGAGAAACGCAATGTCCCGTAAATATTTTGGTACCGATGGCATCCGTGGTCTGGTGGGCGAAGCTCCGATTACGCCGGACTTCGTGATGCGTCTGGGTTATGCCGCTGGTAAAGTGCTGGCGAGCGGCCGTAGTGGCACTTCGCGTCCGACCGTGTTGATCGGTAAAGATACCCGTATTTCCGGCTACATGCTGGAAGCTGCGCTGGAAGCCGGCTTTTCGGCCGCCGGTGTGGATGTGATGCTGGCCGGCCCTATGCCGACACCGGCAATTGCCTATCTGACGCGCGCGCTGCGCCTGTCGGCTGGCGTGGTGATCTCGGCATCGCACAATCCTTTCCAGGATAACGGCATCAAGTTCTTCTCCGAACAAGGCACCAAGCTGCCGGACGCGGTAGAACTGGAAATCGAAGCGGCACTGGATCAACCGATGTCCTGCGTGTCGTCGGAAAAGCTGGGCCGCGCCAAGCGCCTCGATGATGCCAATGGCCGCTATATCGAATTCTGCAAGAGTACCTTCCCGAACGAGCTCGACCTTCACGGCATGAAGCTGGTGGTCGATTGCGCCCACGGCGCCGCCTACAACATCGCGCCGCACGTATTCCATGAGCTGGGCGCGGAAGTCATCGCTATCGGCAACAAGCCCGATGGCTTCAACATC
>Ga0187844_10002023_pt1 | contig 14789 bp, 11 predicted proteins | sample SpaLakP09_SKY_50_FD_134517 | JGI IMG/M metagenome (GOLD analysis project Ga0187844, IMG submission 134517) | Oligotrophic lake water microbial communities from Sparkling Lake, Wisconsin, USA - SP09_SKY_50 | ecosystem: Environmental > Aquatic > Freshwater > Lake | place: USA: Sparkling Lake...
CATTCCTCCCACATCACCGCTTTTTGGGCGGCGGTGTAGTAGATCCTTGGTCTTTGCTTCACACGAATCTCCTTGCACAACGTGCACTGCTAGTGTGTTGCATCGACCGGTTGAATCCGCCCTTTCTAAGCTGCCTGTGCGGCAGTGAACCCCAGCTCGGCACGGTGGCGGGCATCCTCGAATTTCTAAGCTGCCTGTGCGGCAGTGAACGGGTGGGCATGCTGCACAGCATGCGGGGATGGTTTCTAAGCTGCCTGTGCGGCAGTGAACCCCGTGGCCTATTCCTACATCGATTTTGATGATTTCTAAGCTGCCTGTGCGGCAGTGAACCTAAGACCTGCGACCGCTGCCAACATTTCGATTTTCTAAGCTGCCTGTGCGGCAGTGAACATGCAATTTGCAGGCCGCGACCCCTCGTTTGTTTTCTAAGCTGCCTGTGCGGCAGTGAACGTGGAATTGACATCAAGGTAACGTCCGTAATTTTTCTAAGCTGCCTGTGCGGCAGTGAACTACACGAACCAGAAAATCGTGGCCTATGACTCTTTCTAAGCTGCCTGTGCGGCAGTGAACAGGTTTTCAGGCTGGGCTACAAGCATCCCCGATTTCTAAGCTGCCTGTGCGGCAGTGAACGCTGGCCCTCGCGTGGCGCGCTTGGTTCTCAATTTCTAAGCTGCCTGTGCGGCAGTGAACGGTCAGGGTCAGAGACAGCGTGGCGCCGCGCATTTCTAAGCTGCCTGTGCGGCAGTGAACTACCGACAAAGCTGGCTCTGCGTCTGGGATGATTTCTAAGCTGCCTGTGCGGCAGTGAACGGTGCGCAGCCTGCAAAAGCATTCGACCGCATTTTCTAAGCTGCCTGTGCGGCAGTGAACGAGCGGCCGCCGTCGCTCCACCGCCGTCAGCCTTTCTAAGCTGCCTGTGCGGCAGTGAACATGGCCTGGTGCGTGGGCAATGCAAAGGTGGTTTTCTAAGCTGCCTGTGCGGCAGTGAACCTCATGGCCACCCTGAATGCCGTCTACCTGATTTTCTAAGCTGCCTGTGCGGCAGTGAACGCCCCAATTCAAATATTCAAGGAAACCCCAGTTTTTTAAGCTGCCTGTGCGGCAGTGAACACCAGGCGCTGGCGGCGGTCCAGTTTTCCCATTTTCTAAGCTGCCTGTGCGGCAGTGAACGCAGCCTTGAGGGTGAATCCGCAGGCTGATGCTTTCTAAGCTGCCTGTGCGGCAGTGAACAACGAGGTTGAGTGCGCGGTTGATTTTCATCATTTCTAAGCTGCCTGTGCGGCAGTGAACTTCACCGGCACTCACGCCGAATCCCTGAGCTTTTTCTAAGCTGCCTGTGCGGCAGTGAACGAGTTCACACCGCCGCCAGCACGCTGGAATTGTTTCTAAGCTGCCTGTGCGGCAGTGAACGTGGAATTGACATCCAGGTAGCGCCCGTAATTTTTCTAAGCTGCCTGTGCGGCAGTGAACCCTCGCCAACTGTGATTTTTGCTGAATCGTCCTTTCTAAGCTGCCTGTGCGGCAGTGAACATCTCGTTGGCCCGGTCGGGGAACATCATGATTTTCTAAGCTGCCTGTGCGGCAGTGAACGGCGACCCCGATAAACTGAGCGCCCAGATTGATTTCTAAGCTGCCTGTGCGGCAGTGAACAACCAACGCCAGGCGCTGGAGTTCATCGACCATTTCTAAGCTGCCTGTGCGGCAGTGAACGGCAGCTACGGCAGCATGGAGGTGCGCGAAGCTTTCTAAGCTGCCTGTGCGGCAGTGAACATGGAAGAACCCGAATCTGAGCTGGTCAAAGTTTTCTAAGCTGCCTGTGCGGCAGTGAACCTGCAGATGCTCTGCATATGCCTGGCGTTCTTTTTCTAAGCTGCCTGTGCGGCAGTGAACAGGCCGGCAGCACATCCATGGGCAGGGCCGGCTTTCTAAGCTGCCTGTGCGGCAGTGAACCAAGCCACCTTGGCAAAGATGCCCAAGCTGTGTTTCTAAGCTGCCTGTGCGGCAGTGAACTTGGTTCCCATGGCCCGCGCAGCCTGTGCATGTTTCTAAGCTGCCTGTGCGGCAGTGAACGCACCGCGACCGCTACCACTTCCACCGCGCACTTTCTAAGCTGCCTGTGCGGCAGTGAACCTGCGCAATTACGGCAGCAAGGTTCCCGACATTTTCTAAGCTGCCTGTGCGGCAGTGAACTCGTCGTAGCTCTCGCGGGCGCCGTCATCCCATTTCTAAGCTGCCTGTGCGGCAGTGAACATGATGGCCTCGCGCACGCGCACTTTCAGGCTTTTCTAAGCTGCCTGTGCGGCAGTGAACATGGTGTGCCCCAAATAAAAACGCCCGCACGCTTTCTAAGCTGCCTGTGCGGCAGTGAACCTGGGCAGGTGGACGCGGCATTTGAGGTTGGTTTTCTAAGCTGCCTGTGCGGCAGTGAACGGATCACCAGCTTGCAGCGGCATGCGCAGATATTTCTAAGCTGCCTGTGCGGCAGTGAACCACAGGCCGGCGTACTGGCCCATGGTGTTGAATTTCTAAGCTGCCTGTGCGGCAGTGAACAGGTCGATCAGGTTGTTTCCCATCAGCGCACTTTTCTAAGCTGCCTGTGCGGCAGTGAACGCTTGCGAGTGGGCATCGACGTTGCGCGCTTCTTTCTAAGCTGCCTGTGCGGCAGTGAACGGCGAACGAAGTGGCAGCGCTCAGCGAGATGCTTTTCTAAGCTGCCTGTGCGGCAGTGAACGTCACCGGATCGGCGTTGAACAGGTCATCGGTTTTCTAAGCTGCCTGTGCGGCAGTGAACATGTCCACTATCCCAATCAGTACCGTGGTGACTTTCTAAGCTGCCTGTGCGGCAGTGAACCCGGCCTGCATGGCCTGCATGGAGCCGCGAAATTTCTAAGCTGCCTGTGCGGCAGTGAACACGATCGCTGGCGACACGATCAGCAGCACCACTTTCTAAGCTGCCTGTGCGGCAGTGAACCTGCGCAATTACGGCAGCAAGGTTCCCGACATTTTCTAAGCTGCCTGTGCGGCAGTGAACGTGTCCTTCATCTTGCGCACGGTGCGGCGGATTTTCTAAGCTGCCTGTGCGGCAGTGAACACGGTCGTGCCTCACCTGGTGCGCTTTGAGCATTTCTAAGCTGCCTGTGCGGCAGTGAACACACCGGCCCGCTCACCCAGATCCACGATGATTTTCTAAGCTGCCTGTGCGGCAGTGAACTAATGCGCTGGGCGGGCCTGACGACTGCCTTTTTTCTAAGCTGCCTGTGCGGCAGTGAACTGTTCCTGTTGCCGTAATTGTCCCATCAATTTTTTCTAAGCTGCCTGTGCGGCAGTGAACGGGCACAAGCTCGACTCACCGGCGATGCGCGATTTCTAAGCTGCCTGTGCGGCAGTGAACTCAGCATCACGGCCAACATCCTTGCCTCTCTTTTTCTAAGCTGCCTGTGCGGCAGTGAACTGGTCGATTCGCCCTCGATCTCGAATGGTCAATTTCTAAGCTGCCTGTGCGGCAGTGAACTGGGGAGGATCTGGCCTAAGTCGTTGTATCTGAAGACAAAAACAACAGCCTGAAGAAAAACTCAAACTTCAGTCGCCGAACGTAAGTCCTTGTGAATCAAAGACTTACATTGGCGCTGAGAAAAAGGGTCAGAACCAAGGGATGGTGGCGGTGGCGCTCAGGCCATAGGCATTGAAATGCCCATGCACCGGCTCGGACTGCGCTGGCCCCAAGCGCAAGAACATCAAGAAGCGCTGACCGGTGCTGGCACTTTGAACCGCCAGAAACGGCAGGTTCAATGTCTCCACAGCATTGTCGGGAATACGCTCACGAGCTTGCTCATGCGTCAAACCATGACGCTTCATCTGGCGGCGGCGCAAACGCTCAGGGCTGCTCTTCGCTTGAACACGAGACAGTCGCCGGTACATCGCGCCTGCAGGCACTTGAGCCACAACCGAATCCACTTTCACATGGTCGGACATGCCCCTCAGCCATGGCATCGCCATGAGTTGAGTCAAGGCATCCGACGACCCAAATACACGCAAGGTTTGCCCGAGCCCCAAAGGTCGCTCGGAGTAGCCAGGAAAGCCCACGGCCAGGCCTTGGCTCTGCGTCTGCACCAATGCGCGGTGCAGCTTGGCATACAAGGCCGTCAACAATTGGTTGGGCGCAAACTCCGGATCAGGCAAAAGGTGGAAGTCAAGGTAATGCGTCAGCATGACGGGCCTCAATCCTTGCCTGCGTCGCCAAAGACCCCACCGCGGATCAGGGTGGCCATCACAAAGTGCTGCTGCTCCAGTTCCGGCGCCTTGTCTTTGAGCAACCAGTTGTCCAACAGGTTGTAAAAGTCCATCTTGTCCACGGGCTTTCGGCATGCTTTGCCCAATGTAGTGATGGATCCGTAGGGTTCCACAGCGATGGGCCCAACCTCGGACACATCAGGGTGCCAGGTGTCGATCGTGCGGATGGCATTGCCCAACTTCTGGGAGTGCATACCTGCTACGTTGCTCACGGTGTACAACGTCTTGCTTTTGCCCGAGTTGGCCTTGTCCAAAATCAGTTCCTGCGACGGATAGACCTCTTGGCCAGATCCCAAGCGGGCGAACGCCGTGACCTGCAGCAATACATGGCTCTGCCCATTCAAACCTGAAGCGATCAACTCGCCGAGTTCCTGCAAGGGTTTAGCCGAGTCGCCCGGTGCGAAATCGCGCAGCGAAAGACTCAACCCATCAAACGTCCAGCTGCGCTGCGGAGCGCCGTTGACCATGTGCTGCACCAACACCTCCACTTGCTCGGAACCCACCCGATTGCGCCATAGGAATCTGCCATTCGCCAGGTTATAGGCATAGCGTGAAGCCAGCTCGGCGAAGCCAACGCGGTCCACATAGTCGCGCACAGTGGCCAGCAGCTTGGTCTGGTAGTCAGCGTTGTTGCAAGCATTCGGGGTCCCTGCGCCGCTCAAAACGCGCAATGAGAAAGTCACCTTCAAGGTGTCTGCGTCTGCGGGCAACGTGGCCACATCCACAGTTTGCAGGTTGGGGTTCTCGATGGCTGCATCGAGCTTGGCAGCATCTTGGTCTTTGGTCTTGAGGCGGTTGGAAATGGTGCCGCGCACCGACTTTTCGCGAACCACCACGGGGGCCCAGCCCGAATCATGTTGTCGCGCGCTCCAAAGGCCCGAGAACAGCAGGGCATCGGAAGGGTCCAACTTGCGTTCGAAAGCCAGGACGGAAGCGGTCTTGAGGGTCGTGTTTGTAGCCATGATGTGAATTCCCAGAATTTGTACGAATGAAAGTCAAGCGGCGGTTTCAAGAGGTTGCTCGCTTGGAGTGAAGTCATTGCAGCAGCGGTAGGTCGTGTGGGGGCCATCCCCATCCACACGGGCGTACCAGAACAAGTCATCGAGGCTTTGGAGGCGGTGTGGGCTGACCCATTGGCCCATGGACCAGATCGTCTCCACAAAACGGAACGGTGTTCGGTTGTCACGCGCGCCGGTCACTGTGCCCGGCGCGTGTAACTCCGACAAAGCGGCGTAACCCACGGGAATGGGCACTGTCCAACCTACCCGTCCATCGGTTTGCCATAAGGCGGTGCCGTCTTCACCCGATCGAACAGCGCGGTGGTTCCATCGCGACAAATCCAACCAAGCGTCGAGCACGGTGGCCTCGGTGGCGCCTTCGGCATGCATGTCGGCCAATCGCGTACGCAGCAAATCGTCGCGAGACACCAGGGTAAAACCTGGCAGGCAGGTGCGCGCCAGCTTGCGCAGTTGTTGCCGTTGCTCAGGCTCACCCTCGGCTTCCAGCTCCAGATAGGGCTTGGGGCGTCGGCCATGGGTACCAGGCAAGGCTGGCATGACGCTGCCCCCTGCCAAACGCATTCCCGCCAACTCATGCACCACGCGATCCAACAAATGCTGACGTTCTGCCTCGCCCAGCAGAGCGGAGGCCACTCGCACACTGAAAACCAACGTCAGCTCCAGATGTACACGCCCCTCCTCCACTATGCCTGCGGTACTGCCATCGGCCCCCACAGGGTTGCGAGTGAGGTGGAAGGCCCGGGTGAACCCCCCGGTGGTGACTTGAGCTTCGAAGTCGTGGCACACCACCCCAACGGCCTTGAACTGAACGCCCGACTCAGGTCCCAGGCGGCGCTCCAAAGCCGTCATCAAACCCAAGAAAGCCGTCATGGCCGGAAAACCCCAAGTCATGGGGCTTGAGATGGCATTCGCGTTCTGAACCCGCAAACGGGGCACCGCCAGCAAGGCCCAATGCTCAGGTTTGTTCATTTGCTCCGTGTTCATGCCAGCTCCCGTGCGACGGCGCGCAACTCATCTCGGGCCAGTTTGCGCCAAGCGGCAAACTCGTCGTCACCGACGGGCAGGACGTTGCGAAGCTGGGCATTGAGCCAGCGCGCGAAGTCTGCGGCGACCACTTCATCCGCGTCTTGCTCGATGCGGGTTATGGATGAGAAGCCACCTGGGTCCAACCAGGCACATTGGGCTGCGGAGAGTTCGCATTCGCTCGCAGTGGTCCAACCAGATTCGAGCATGAGAAGCTCTGCTTGAAACTGAATCAACTCATCGACCAGGGCCTCGACCGTACCGCGCACACGCCGTCGGGTGGCCTCGTTGGCGGGAGGTTTTCCCTCCAGAAACCGCCGCAATTGACGTGTCGGCTGTTGGACGCTGGGGCGTCGGCCCCACACCTCGAACAAGCTGCGCACACCCCACAACGGACGCACCGCCGCCGACTTCCAGACCGGCGGAACCGAGGCCAGCAGACAGTTGTCGCCGCGTCGCTCGCTGTTCAACTGGCTGATGTTCTGCGGCTTGGTCCCCCCCAGCTTCTGGATCGCCAAATCCGGATACTCACGCACCGGACGGGAGTGATAAGCCCCTTCTTTGCGCGCTGCACGCGCTGCTTTGGCTTCGTCGCTGAATCGGTCGTCTTGCAATTGTTGGTACACCCGGTGCACCAGCGAGGTGGGGTACAAGGGCGCCAACAGGTGGTAAGCGCCATCGTCGTGGCTGGACAGCGCTGGGTCGTCCAGTAGCCAATACAGCTGCTTGGCATTGGTATGGCTGCTGAGTTTCGATCGGCCGGCAGCCAAGCCAGCAAAAGCAGCCGCCCATTCGCGCCCCAGCGTCTCATCTTCGCTGAAAGCAGCGGCCAAGTCGGCGTCACCTGACACGGCTAGGTCCAGCAAACTCTGTCCCTCATGGCTGAGTTTCAAGAATTTGTAAACGTCCAATGCTGCAGCGTTGCCCACCACATCCGACTCGAATGACTCGCCCAAGCAGTGGCTGCCGACCCAATCACCTTCGGACAATGCCTTTGGTGATCGGTACAAACTGCTGCCCTTTGCATCGGGGTGAATCGGTTTCAGCGAGTGCGTGACCACCTGAATCTGGTTAACACGGCGCGCTGCGTCTGCCAGCCAGGCCGCTAGCTCAAACTGCACCTGGAGATCTGATCGTTTGGGGTCTTCAGTCGGCAGCTTCTCTAGCTTGGCATTTAGACGCTCGGTAAGAAATTCGGAGATCAACGCACGAATGGCATTGGTTCTAGGTTTTGGTTCTGACATTTATATCCCTGAGTTAAATGGGTTAGAAATTCAAAGATGGATCGGCTACCTCACCTTCCAAAACCCCAAAGCCGGGTGTGAACGCCACCCTGCCTCATGGGCATCGACGTCGACCGTCCCAAATCGCTCTGCACACCAGCGCAAGGGTCGATCCATTGACTCTGAAAGATCGCGCAGCTCCGCCATGTAATCAAGGACGCCCCAAGGCACGATCGTCTTGCTGCTAAGTGCTGTGTCTGGCATGGGATGATGCAATTCGCGTTCGACAGGAACATGCAACAAGCCCCCCCGACGAACGCCCTTGGGCTCCAGTACCTGGTGTAGAACGGCAGCCTCGCCGTCCTCATCGGGCAACATGACTAAGGCCACGTTCCGTTGTTTTGAATCATCACGAAACGGCTGTTGCTGTGGCAGGAGTCCCGTCAACAGCACGGTGCTCGGAGGCAGTCTCCACCAACTGCTGGCATTGATCTGCGGCAGTGCTGACACGCCACCTTTGCGACCTGATCTTGCGGCACCGGCCACTGCACGCGGCAGCATCTGGTCTTTCATGCGGGCATGCTCCAGGTCAATCAAGCTGGATTGAGGCGACAAGACCTGCTGCAGATCGCAAAGAATGCGAGGGCGCGCGTCCAAGGTGGCCAACACCTGCGGATCCAGCAGCGCCCGCAAATCATGCTGCTCAAGGCGAAAAGCGCCTGCATCGGACTCGAACCCAGGCTTGCAAAACGCGGCTCTAGTGGGGTGCGTGAAGCTACGCAGATTGCGGCTGAACACATGCACATTGGTGCCCAAGCAAGCCCCAGCACGGTGACGACGCACACGGCCCAAAAGCTGGATCAGCGAGCGCACCGATGACGGTTCGACAACAGCCCAGTCGTAGTCGTGGTCGCGCCCCACCTCTGTGACCGGCGAGCCCAGCACAACGAAAAGATGATCTTCTTCCGCGCTGCCCTGCAGCCGCTCTCGCACCGTGGGTGTGTCAAATACAGCGTTGGGGTGATGCCGCTTGAGCACCGAGTCCAATTGCCGCTCAATGGCCGAACGGATCAACAAGGGGTGACGCGAGTGATATACGCAAAGGTGAATCCGCAGCCCCGGTGGAGCCTCCTGGGTCAGTAGGCTCAAAGCCACCTGCACAAGGGGCTCGACATTGGCCATGCGCACCAACCCAAAGCTGACACGTTTTCCCGTGTGCGGGTCCAAGCTGTGATGCTGAGCATGCAATTCACAAGCTGATTGCAGGGCAGCGGTCGCTAACGAACGGCAAGCCTCCTCCAGCCGCACACTCAAGCCCTCGAGGGGGCGCAACTGGACCCGACGCCTGGACGACTCGGCTTGCCGTGCCAAGGCCGAAGCCCGCTCGTGGACGAAGGCCTGGTGGTGGTGTGCAAAATCCGATGCTTCAGCGCACCGGGCATGCTGCCATGCGAACTCATCAACCCACATGCAAACGACAGGCGGATTCACCGTACCTGCCTCAGGACGGGCGCCCCGGTTGGCTTGAAAATGTCGACGACCCGCTGCGTAGGCCTCGAACAGACCCTGAACCAGGGCCGGGGACAAGGTTGCGGAGGACAACAGTACGCGGGAACCCAACAGCCCAGCCCAATGCACCAGCCGCGTCAATGCCGGCAGGTCCGCCAAGTCAAAATCATCGGGTTCATCGAGCACCAGATCGCCGCTCATCAAACGCAGCATGGGCGCGATCTGGCGACCGCCTCGCTGGCTTTCGGTGGCGGGTGTCAAGTGATCGACGGTGCAAACCAGCAGAGGGGCCAGCAACAATTTGCGCACCTCTGGATCAACCACCGCGCGCCTCAGCAGAGGGTGGGTATCGTGCTGCCCTTCGTAGAGCACATGCCCCTCGTCGCCCTCATCGACGAAAAGCGACTGGCGAGAGGCCGAACCACTGGCTTCTGCCAACAGTTCAAAGTGCTCAAACAAGGTTCGGCTGGGGGCGCCGCCGACGCGAATGGCCAACTCGTCATCCCCCAGGCCCAACAGGTGACGAAACGCTTGGCCGGTCTGCAAAGTCAGGGTCCGCAATCCCATGGCAAAGGCGCAGCGCATGCCACTCACGGGGTCGGCCAAGGCATACATGATGCGGGCGTTGCCCAGCGTCTTGCCACAGCCCGTGGAGGCCATGTTGACAATGAATGCGCCGTGCGTCTGACTTGCTTCGCGCAGGCTGACGGCCAGATCGGCAGCTTTGTCCTGCCACCGATAGGCCTCATTTTCAGAACGCTGCTTGAGTTTGCGGTGCTTGCCCAGTCGCGGCAGGTGGCACTCGAACTCAGGCAGAAACCGGGCCACTTCGGCGCTGTGCTGTGCAACGCCAACCAAATGCTCATCCAGCGTCTGATTGAGCAAACCGCCAGTGCGGGTGTTCGCCCACAAGGCAGTTGGCGCAGCCACCCGAATGCGATCACGCACAGGCCGTTGATCTGGCCCGACTTCGAGGCTGGAGTAATGGTGGTCAGCGAGCATCAGGCTGAGCCGAGCCAAGTGCATCACAAAGGGGTTGTCCAGCAGCCCCTTTGTCACCTCGGTGTCGGCGTAAGCCCTCAGTCGTTGTGCGATGCGGGCGGCCCGCTGCTGCCACTCGGGCGTGGAAACTGGGAGCCCTTGCGGAAAAGTCCAGTAAGGCAGAAGCCCTTCGAGGGTCGCTTTGTTGAATTCGGACTCATTCCAACTGGCGCTGACCAGCGTCAACCCGCCATCCAACAAGCTGGCCTGAAATGGGGACCCAAATGGCAGCACCGGTAAACGGTGATGGGTCAACACCAACCACCCCAGCGCCTGCGCAAGAGGCGCATGAGCGAGGCCCTTGAATGGAGAAGGATTAGCCTGCCCAGGCAAATCGCGGTGCAGCCGGTCTGTCCAAGTGAGGTGATCGGCTTGGGTAGGTTGGGCCAACCGGGCCAACCAGGCGGTGTCCCCATCACGGCCCACAAAAGCCTCCAGTAAACGCAAGGACACCCACTCGTGGCGAATGAGGTTTCGTCCACTTGCCCCATGGATCAGACGGTCTTGAAATGCTTGGATCGCTTTGCCTAAGTCATGCATTAAACCCGCCATGTCGGCCAACAAGCGCAGCAAATCTCCGTGATGCCAGTCGTTCTGGTCCTGGGCACGCAACACATTGCGCCGCGTGGTGTTGGTGGGGACAGCCCCTTGGTCATTGAAGCGAGAGGCATCCCCAACGGTCCAAAGCAGTTCGCTGTGGTCCAAGCCACGGATCCAATGGCAGGCCACAGCCGTATTCTTTCGCGCCGTCTTGCGTAGCAGGCGGCGCAAAGTGTCCAGGCCGTCCTGCGTGATGGGTGTTTGCCAGGTGCGTTCTCCACGGCGTTCGGCAAACTGGTCAAGTACGCGACGGGTCTCCGTCAGTGCGCGCTTGTCACACTGAGAGATCAAGAGGACATTCATGATGGCTTACTTTGCGCTGAGTTGTGCCATCTGGCTGACCGATGCAGCGGTGAGCTTAATGGTGTCGATCATGTAATCCAACGCTTCAGTTCGGGTCAGCGTTTCAATGCAGGCTTGACGAAACTCCTGCTCGCTGTGGCCTTTGGCCGCCGAGACAAACGCTTGCGGCAGGATGACGGCGTCCTTGATGAGGTCTGCGATGTCGAATACCAAGCCACCCCGCCGGGTCTTGCCATGCAACACGGCAAGTGAGTGAGGTAGACCTAAAACCCAGGCCGCTGTCGCGCCTAACCCATATGCGAGGTAATTGCCATGGTCAAGAAACTGGTTGGCCGCATCGAGGCTTTCACCACGTTTGGCCCGGGTGAAGTCACCGTAACGCGTGGCCAGACTGGCAAGTCGATATAGTTGTTTGGTCAAACGCCCCTCCTCGGTCAGCAGGGCGGTGACATCTGGGGCCGAGGCAATCCGTTCACGGCTTGCCAAAATGAGGGCATTCAGCTCACTCAGTGATGGTTCAAAGCCCTGTTCTTTCAAGGATTTGCTGCGAGCCCAATGGGCTGCAAGTCGTTCCAATCGGGCCTGTTGGAACATGCGTGCAGCGGTCAATCTCAGCTCGTCATCAAACCAGAAACGAACCCATTGTTGAAGGTATTCAGTCGGACGGTACTCACTTTGCCCCGGTACCCACGCCACCTCGATCAACGATTCCGTTCCTGCAAAGAGCGGGGTTCCGCCACCGCCGCAGAAGCCAAGCATCACGCCGGCTTTCGCAAGTTCGCGCACTGCCGCCTGCGTAATCGAGGTTCCGGTGCCCAGTAGCACCGTCGTTGTGTTAGCAATCGGAATATTCCAATAAAGCGACTCCTTGCCTCGCTCCGTCACGTACTCGACTCGCCCGCCCTTGACCAGTAGCCGACAGTGCTCAAGGTAATAGAGATTGGCCCGCTTGGAATGAAGGATGCTCTTCAGATCGGATGGACTGAAAGCGCTCATACAGTAAGTCTGAAATAATAAAAACACACCGAACAGTGGTGCTTCATCATATTCCATGCCTCGTTTGGCTTATGGGTTAATGGTGACTTCCAGATCGTGATCAGCATCCAATCGAAGCCATCCGGTCAGGCTCAAGACATCACGCGCCCTTGCGCATCTCTTGAGGAGTCCGATATTTGATCTGCCTACACGGAGTAGTCACCAACGTCTCCGTGGCAGATAGATATTCTGAATGCACTCGGCTCAATGAACGCCTGCAGGTCATCAGGCACCAGACAGGTCTGTCTAGCCAAGTCAAAGGCCTGACCCCGAGCCAACTGTCTGCACCGGCCGATACCGGGCGCCTACGCTGGTGAATGCGCCATCAGCCAGTCTTTCAAGGCTGCGTTCAGGCGCGTCATCCAGCCGTTGCCGGTGGCCTTCAACGCGGCCACCACCTCGGGGTCATGTCGCACGGCCAAAGCCAGCTTGGGGCTGTCTGACTTCTGGCGACCAAGGCGCACCAGTTGGTCGACTGTGAACCCACCAGCGCGCTCGAAAAACTCGTCATCCAGCTCCGGCGCATCATCGGGGGCCTTCCCGGCGGTGGGTGTCGCGTGCTTTTTATCGTGTATTGGCTTTTCTCATGTTGATGATCCTACGTGCTCCGCCATCTGAAGATCGATTCGCTGGGGAAACTTGGCGTGCAAATAGTGTTTTTGAAAGCCTTCACGCCATGAAGTTGGGGGCCGTTGATCTTATATAGTCGTAGTCGCTAACACATCACCTGAGAGGCAAGTCGAAAATGCGCTCTCGTCAACTGCGCCAGGAACTCGTTACATGGTCATCGCTTCAACGGCAGGCTTAATTTCCGGAAAATTCGCCTTTTCAGCCATGGGCCAAGCGATCACTTCGTTGTATGGCGTGACGACAAGCATCGACGAATTCATGGATGGCCATATCGCACAGATGCGTGGATCTGATCAGCCTATGATTGAGCGGACCGGTCGTATTCTCGAAGCCGCCAAGTTTGGTTTTGGTCTGGGGTATCTCAGTTCTGTTGTTGTGATTGCGGTGGGGCAGTTGTTGCTAGGCAATCCTCTATCAGCCATCGGTGCCGTGTCGTCTGCAGTCATCGGCGCCAATCCGGTGGCCATGACGTGTGCGGCTTTCGGCGCAATCTATTACGGGTGGGCGGCGCTGTCGCTTGTTGAGCGCAACAAAATCATCGATGCGGTGTCGACAGGGCTATCTGTGGGTGTCGAGTTGTTGAAATCCATTCTGTCCTTCGTGATCACGACAGCAGACGATTTGATGAGTTCGTCGGTGCTCAGCGAGTTGGCTGAATCCGTTTCTGTCGCCATGAAGAAATTTGGCAACACCATGCTCGACTTGGCTCGTCAAAGTTTTCCTTCGAATGACGAGACCGAAGGCACAGCAGATGAAGGTCAACTTTGCTCAAATAATGAGCGATTGCCATCCAACCTTTTGCGTTCCTTGATCGCGTCTGACCGTCAGGGCGGTTAGATTTGCATTTTCTTGACGCTAGGCTCCTGGGGAGTTCCATGCTCATCGCTCAGTTGTCAGACCCTCACATCCGCCCCAAAGGCGAGTTGTACCAAGGGGTTGCGGATTCCAACCGCATGTTCGCGGAAGCGATCGCCCACGTGCACGCCCTTGATCAACGCCCGGACCTGATGCTGATCACGGGTGACCTGGTTGATGAGGGGCTGCCTGCGGAGTACGCGATGGCGCGCGAGTTGCTGGCGGCATCGCGCATACCCTTTCTTGTCATTCCGGGCAACCACGATCACCGTGAGAATTTCCGCCTCGCTTTTCAGGATCAGCCTTATTTGCCCACGACGGGCCCTCTGCACTGGTGCAACGACGACCATCCGGTTCGCCTGATAGGACTCGACTCGTGCCCAACAGGGAAGCACCACGGGCACATCGACGAACAAGGCCTTGCGTGGCTGGCCGGTGTGCTGGCTCAAGACAGGGTCAAGCCCACACTTCTGATGCTCCACCACCCGCCGTTCATGAGCGGCATCCATTACATGGACAAATACCGCTACATGCCGGCACAGGCCTTGGAGGCGGTGGTGCGGGCGGCACCCAACATCGAGCTTGTTGTCTGCGGGCATGTGCACCGCACCATGCTGCGGCGTTGGGGTGGAACCGTCTTGTGCTCTTGCCCGAGCACCACCACGGAGATTGACTTGCAACTGGCTCTGGAGGCCAGGCCGCAGTCTCATATAGGCCCGCGTGGCTGCATGTTGCACTTGTGGGACGAGGCCCACGGCATGATCAGCCATGTGAGCCACATGGGTGACTTTGAGGGGCCGTACGGGTTCGCTTGATGGCAAGCGCTTCGGGGGTGAGGGCCGTGGGCTCATGCGTGGGTCTTTGTTGAGCCCATGGGCTCTTTGCAGGCCTGCGCCGCAGTTGCGACACCCTCCATAGTCACCATACCCCGGTACCCTCAACCCACCAGCCTAGGGCACACCCTTAACGATTCTTCGCGATGCGCGAGCGGGCTTGACTTCAGACAATTTGCGGCAGAACAACTCGGAGACTGCCCATGTCAAGCCCACGCCGCCATCGCCTGCTTTCGCTCACCCTCCTGGCCGGGGGGGTCTTCACCACCGCTGTGCCGGCCCTGGCCGTGCGCCCGCCGGCGGATGGTAAGCGTTCCGCGAACCCATCTTTCATCTCACCGTTGAAGCTGCGAACCTCGGGTCTTCGCAATCAACGAACGAGACGAGGTGGACATGGATCGACAGCAGATGGAACGGTGCCTGGAGCA
>Ga0187844_10002024_pt1 | contig 14786 bp, 17 predicted proteins | sample SpaLakP09_SKY_50_FD_134517 | JGI IMG/M metagenome (GOLD analysis project Ga0187844, IMG submission 134517) | Oligotrophic lake water microbial communities from Sparkling Lake, Wisconsin, USA - SP09_SKY_50 | ecosystem: Environmental > Aquatic > Freshwater > Lake | place: USA: Sparkling Lake...
GCCTCCAGCTTGTTGGCCAGGTCCAGCTGGCCCACCAGCGCGGCGGCCAGCACCAGCACGAAGGCGCCCAGCACGCCGGCCATCAGGTCGCCGAACGCCGCCCAGGCCGGCGCACCGACGCCCTCCTGCTCCATCTCAAGCTGCTCATCCATTGGCGGCCGCCGTGGTCTGCAGTGCGTCCAGCACGGCCTTCTGCGAGCCCAGGCACAGGTCGATGACCTCGCGTGCCTGCGCCACGTAGTAGCCCAGCTGCTCATCGCTGCGCGTCATCGCCTGGCCCAGGCGCTCCTCCAGCGCAGCCAGGTGCTGCACCAGCGTCGCATTGGCGCCCTGGAACTGCTCCACCGCCGCGCCAAAGCCCTCGCCCAGACTGCCCATCTCGGCGGCACTGGCGGCAATGGTGGTGGCCGCGTCGGCCAGCGCCTGGCCGGTCGCGCCGGCCTGTTCGGTGAAGCGCTGGCCCAGCGCTTCGAGCTGCGTGGCGGAGCTGCCTACCAGGGCCTCCACCTGCGACGCGGCGCTCGTGGTCAGGGCGCTGACGTGGGACGCGGTGCCATCGAGCAGCGCGCTCACCTGCGTCGCGGCACCGCCCAGCAGCGCGCTGACCTGCGTGCCCGCGCCGCCCAGCAAGGCATCCAGGGCGGCGCGCTGCTCGCCCGCCGCCTGCTGCAGCGAGGCCAGCAGCGTGGACACGGTCTGCATCAGCTCGGCGCGCTCGGCCAAGGCGGCGCGGTCCTGCGCCTGGCTTTGCGCCAGCTGCTCGCGCAGCGCGGCGACTACCTCGACGGCAGCGCGCGGCGCCTCGCCGGCGGCCTGCAGCAGCGCGCCGGCTTCGCTGAGCGTGGATTTGGCCTGCGCCTCGGTCTGCGCGACCAGATCGCGCGTGTGGCTCAGCAGGCCGTCGGCGAGCTGCTGCTGCTGGGCCAGTTGGGCGGCGCCAGCGGCCTGCAGCTCGGCGCGCCAGGCGGCCAGGCGTTCGGCATCGTTGCTGGCGTGAACGGCCTGCAGTTGCGTGTGCGAGTCGGCCAGCGCGGCGATGGCCGCCTGCGTCTGCGCGCCGAAGCGAGCGGTCAGCTCGGCCAGGGCGTCCTGCGCACGCTGGCCGCTGGCGGCCAGCAGTTGCTGCGCCGCGTCGCGCTGGGCGGCCAGCAGCTTGTCGTTGGCGTCGCGCTGCTGCGCCAGCGCGTCGGCCTCGGCGCGGGCTTCGGCGCGCGCCTGAGCCTGCAGCTCGGCCTGCAGCGCCGCATGACGGGTCTGCGTGTCGGCAATGCGTTCCAGCAAGTCCTTGGTCTGCGCCGCGAAGCCGCTGGTCAGCTCTGCCAGCGCCTGCTGCGCACGGGCGCCGCTGTCGGCCAGCAGCTCTTGCGCGGCCTCGCGCTGGGCGGCCAGCAGCTGCTCGTTGGCGGTGCGTTGCTGGGCCAGCGCGTCGGCGTCGGCCCGGGCCTCGGCGCGGCGCTGGGCGTCCAGCTCGGCGTAGGCGGCTTGCTGGCGGTCTTGCGCCTCGGCCGCGCGGTCCAGCAGGGTTTGCGTCTGGGCGGCAAAGCGGTCGGCGGTGTGGGCAAGGGTCTGCTGGGCTGCAGCGCGTTGCTCGGCCAACGCGTCGAGCTGGTTGCGCAGAGCACTGGCCCGCGCGGCATCGGCTTCGGCCTGCGCGGCGAGCAGGGCCTGGGCCTCGGCGGCCCAGCGTTCGCCCAGGCGGTCCATTGCCTGCTGCGTGGCGGTGCTGGTGTCGGCCAGCAGTTGCAGCGCGGCCGCTCGTTGCTGGGCCAGGCCCTCTCCTTGAGCGCGGGCGGCGGCTTCGCCTTGCTGGGCGATCTGCGCCACGCCGGCCTCGAAGCGCGTGCTCAAGGCCGTGAGCTGCTCACCCACCTGCGTGCCCACGCGCTCATGCAGTGCGGCGGCCTCGCGGGCGATGCCGGCCATCGCGGCTTCGGCGGCGGGCTGGATGGCTGCGCCGGCCAGGCGGGCGGCATCGGTCAGGCTGGTGCGCAGCGTGCCGTCCACGCTGGCGGCCAGCGCGGTGTAGGCCTTGCTCGTCTCGCCGTGGAACTGCGCGTTCTGCGCGGCGAGCTGGTCGGCCATCGCCTTGGCGAATGTCTGCAGCTGGGCGACGAGTTCGAGCTGGTTCTTCCTTGCAGTCTCAGCGGCAGCGGCCTCGGCGGCTTGCTGCTCGATGGCGCGGCGGTGCGCGGCCGTCAGCGGGCGCAGGCGGCCCAGCAAGGCGACGTCCAGCCGGGCACTCACGGCCACGCGCTCGCGGCGGGCCAGCGCCACCATCAAGCCCAGCATGGCCGAGCCCGTCACGCCGGCCACGCTGGCGCTGAAGGCCAGGCCCAGGCCCTGCACCGGAGCGCCCAAGGCGTTGCGCAGCGCAGCGAGGTCGGCCGTCTGGCCCAGCGCGCTGGCCGTGCTGCTCAGGGTGATGACCAGGCCGATGAAGGTGCCCAGCATGCCCAGCAGCACCAAGAGGCCGGCCAGCGCCGGCGCCAGTGCGAGGCCGGGCAGGGCCACGCGCAGGCCGTCCAGGCGCTGCTGCACGGCGGCGCGCAGCGCAGCGGGGACGGTGGCGACCCAGCCCTCCGTCGGCTCTGCGCCCAGGGCCGTGTCCAGTTCCCGGCCCGCACGGCGAAACGCGCGCAGCTCCAGCGCGCCCAGCACGAAGAAGGCGGCGATCAGCAGCGTCATCGCCAGCGCCACCGGGTGGTGGCGGGCGGCGGCCAGCGCGGCGCCGGCAATGCCGGCCAGGCCAGCGACGAGCGCGAGGGGGTACAGGGCGTTCAGGAAACGGTTCATCAGGAATCAGCTTGCTGCAAGGCCTCGATGAGGCCCAGCACCGGTTGCAATCGGAGGTCCAGCTCGGCCCGCAGCGCGCGCTGCAGGTCGGCCCAGAAGCGTTGGCGCCAGTGGCGCGGGTCGGCGGCGTGGTGGGCCTCGGCGCGTTTCGTCAGCAGCGCGGGCAGGCCGGTGAGGGCCTGGCGCTCATGCAGGACGACGGCACGTTCGAGCACCGCGTCCAGCTCCGCCAGACGCGCCAGCGGCCCCGAGATCTCGGCCAGCCGCGGCCGCAGCCGCTCGCGCAGCGTGGCGATGCGCGCGGCCATGCTGCGCTGCTGCTGGGCGTGGTGCAGGCGAAACGGCGCCAGCAGGTCGGCCAGCGGCACGCCTGCAGGCGCGGGTTCGGCAGCGTCCAGTGCCAGCAGCGCGTCGTCGAAGGCGGCGGTCAGGTCGACTTGCAGCCGGTCCAGCGCGGCGGCGGCCCAGTCCTGCGCCTCTTGGCGCGCGGCGGGGTTGCTGCCGCTCGCCGGTGCCGTGGCCAGCAGCTGCGACAGGCCTATGGCCTCCGCCCAGCCCAGCCAGCCGCCCAGCCGCTCGGCCACGGGGGCCGTGCGCACTGGCGCCACGCCCCATTGCAGCAGCAGCCGGGCCAGGGGCTCGGGTGCGAGGGGCTGCGTCGGGGTGGCTGGCATGGAGGCGCCGCGCCCTTGCGGGCGCGCGAGGAAAAAGGGCGAGAGTTTAGTGAACCCCGATGCCAAGCCGCTTTCGGCCCGCTCCCGCGCGCCGCAACGAATCGACAACCTGGGAAACACGCCGCGGGGTCTGGCGGACTCACGTGACCCGTTGCTCGACTTTCTCGGGCCCCACCCATGGCCTTGATCGAACCGGGATCTCCCGTTGATGGACAACGCCGACTGCCGGCCTTCTCGGCGCCGCGGGTGGTGTTGCCGGCAGCCTGTGCCGGTAGTGGCCGCCCACTGAGCCAAGTCAGCCGGGGCGGGTGGGCTAGGCGGGCCGGATCACACCCGGCCCTTGCATTCAATAGATGGGGTCGCCCTTGCGCCAAGCCCTGGGGAGGCCCTTGTCGAAAACAATGATGGGCACCTGCTCGGCCTCTTCATCCGGATCCGCGCCTTTGGCCTTCTCGGGAGGCTTGGGGGTGTTTTTCTTGAGGGTCACTTCTTTGGTGGGCGTGGTCTTTGACGGCTGAAATTTGCCGCTGACCTTTCTTTTCTCCCGCTCGTCCAGCAGCGCGCTGAGATACGCCCGGGAATCGTGGCTCTGCTCGGTCAGATAGATGATGCCGTCTTCCGTGGTGCGGTTGCTGGTACTCCTCAGCGCCTCGGCAGCTTCCTTGGCCCACCGTTCGGCGCTGCGTATCTCCTGTTCAAGCGCGGGATCGGAAAGCTTTTTTGGATCAAGCGTCTTCATGATCTGCCCCTCGTCGAAACCTCGGTGGCGGGTGTGGCAATCACAGGTCGTTTGCCGCCGCGCGTTCCATGCCTTTGCGGTAGATGATTTCCTTCGCCTTGGCGATGGCATAGAGAAACCCGCCCACCATCATGATGGCGCCCAGCACGATGCCGATTTCCGGCGCCAGGAAGTAACCCGCCGCGCCCATCGTCAAGCCGAAGATGACTTTGGCCCACGGCCCCAGTTCGTCCCGCAGGGCCATGATTCGTTCCCGCAGGTGGTAGAACTGGGCCGTCAACCCGGTCACGACTTCGGAATCGGTGATCTCGGACGCCGTGGAACCTGCCTCGATGTAGTCGTCGGATTCGAGAGCGGCGGCGATCTTCAGGTACCGGCCGCGCATGCTCGCCCCGAGGCGTTTGCAGGCGGCCGCCAGTTCGGGCGAGAGCTCCTCGTATTTCCGGAGGAGGGAATTCAACGTCGCAGTTTCGGTGATGGTGAAGCTTGACAAGGGGGACTCCTGATCGGTGAATCTTCGGTCGTCACGGGCGCCCGCACGGGACAATCGGGCGGATTGCACTCGGTCAGGCCTGTGGAGTCATCGTCGAGATTGGGGAGATGGGTGCAGCTTTCTTTCCTGCCTTGCCGAAGCGGCCATCAGATTCAAGGAATCCCCATGCACTCCCAAGACCTCGCCGCCTGGCGCCACGAGCATGTCTTCGACACGGGCAACGCTGCCGGCGAACGTGGCACGCGGCGGGTGCTGTGGATCACCGCCGCGATGATGCTGGTGGAGATCGCCGCCGGCTGGTTCTACAACTCGATGGCGCTGCTGGCCGACGGCTTCCACATGAGCAGCCATGCCATCGCCATCGGCCTCAGCGTTGCCGCCTACGCCGCTGCGCGCCGGCATGCCGGTGATTCGCGCTACGCCTTCGGCACCTGGAAGATCGAGATCCTGGGCGGCTTCGCCAGTGCCATCTTCCTGCTCGTCGTCGTGGCGCTGATGGTCTACGGCTCGGTCGAGCGCCTGCTCAAGCCCGAGCCCATCCACTACCCCGAGGCGATGGTGGTGGCCGTGCTTGGCCTGGCCGTCAACCTGGTCTGCGCCTTCATCCTGGGCGATGCGCACCACCATCACGGCCATGACCATGGGCACGACCATGATCACGCACACGAACACCATCACCACGACCTCAACCTGAAGTCCGCCTACCTGCACGTCGCCGCTGACGCCGCCACGTCGGTGGCCGCCATCGCCGCGCTGGCCGGCGGCTGGTGGCTGGGCTGGGCCTGGCTGGACCCGGCCATGGGCATTGCCGGCGCCATCGTCGTCGCACTATGGGCCAGGGGCCTGATCCGTGACACCGCCGTCGTGCTGCTGGACCGCGAGATGGACCACCCCGTTGTCGACGAGATTCGCGAGGTCATCGCCCGACGCGGCGCGGCCGCCGAGACCGTGATCACCGACCTGCATGTCTGGCGCGTCGGACGCGCCAGCTACGCCTGCGCGCTCAGCCTTGTCACGCATGACGCCGGTCTCACGCCCAGGCAGGTGCGCGACTGGCTGGGCGTGCGCGAGGAGGTCGTGCACGCGACGATTGAAATCCATCTCTGCCCGGATCACTGAGCTCATGGCTGGCTACTCCAACACGACCCCCGACGCCGACGTCGACCTGCGCAACCGCTGCACCCGCTGGCTGAACGGCCACCGGCCGGTGCTGTCCATGCGCGAGTCGCTGCTGGCCCTGGCCGAGGTGCCCGAGGCCGAGCTGCCGCTGGACGTCTACGGCCAGGGCCAGGCCATCCAGGCGCTGGAGGCCCAGGTGGCCGCGCTGCTGGGCAAGCCCGCGGCGCGCTTCATGCACAAGGGCGTGGCGGCGCAGCTGGCCGCGCTGCGCGTGCACTGCGGCGCGGGCGATGGCCCGGTGGCGCTGCATCCGCAAAGCCACATCGCCATCGACGAGGCCGAGGCCTTCGAGGCGCTGATGGGCTTGCGGGGCTTGCGCGTCGGCCGCACCGACCGGCCGTCCAACATCGAGGACCTGATGGCCGCGCACGAGCGCCCGGCCGTTGTCACCGTGGAGTTGCCGTTGCGTCGTGGCGGCTATCTGCTGCCCGAGTGGGATGACCTCGCCCGGCTCAGCAACTGGTGCCGCACGGCGGGCGTGCCGCTGCACTTCGACGGCGCCCGCCTCTGGGAGGCCTCGGCCTACTACGGCCGGCCGCTGGCCGAGATTGCCGCGCTGGCGGACTCGGTCTATGTGTCCTTCTACAAGGGCCTGGGCGGCTTGGCGGGCTGCGTGCTGGCGGGCAGCGAGGACTTCATCGCCGCCACCGCGCCCTGGCAGACCCGCCTGGCGGGCAATGTCTTCACGCTGCACCCCTTCGTGCTGAGCGCGCTGCATGGCCTGCGCACCCAGCTGCCGCGCATGCCCGAGTACCGCGAGCGGGCGCGTTCGCTGGCACAGCTGCTGGCCGCCCAGCCCGGCTGGCGCGTGGCGCCCGAGGTGCCGCAGGTCAACGCCTTCCAGCTGCATCTGCCCATGGGCCCGGAGCGGCTGCGCGAAGCGTTGCTGGCGGTGGCCCGCCATGAGGGCTTCTGGCTCGGCGCGCGGGCGGTGGCGTCGCACGTGGTTGAAGGTGGCGCGATGGTGGAGATCGTCATCGGCGACGCCGCCGACGGCTGGCGCAACGACGAAGCCGTCGCCGCGCTGCGGCGCGCGGTGGGCTGATCAGCCGCCCGGCGGTCCGTTGACGAAGGCCGCCACGTCTTCCAGCACCGGTGCCAGCCAGCGCAGCGGCGCACCGAAGGCGCCGATCAAGGTCACATGGCTGGCGTGCTCGTAGACCCGCACCGTCACCGGCACGCCCAGAGACTGCAGCTTGGCGGCCAGCGCCTGGGTGTTGCGCTGCGGGTTCACCAGCTTGTCGCTGGCGGCGGCGCCCAGAAAACTGCGTGGCGCACCCCGGCTGGCGTGCTGCAAGGGCTGCGTACCGGGCGGGTAGTCGGGGTGGAAGAACACCGGCTGCGCGTCGGGGTTCTCGATGGGCAGGAAGTCGTAAGGCCCCGCCAGCCCGATGAAGCCGGCCAACTCGCGCGGCGCGTGGCCCGTCGCCTTCAGCCAGCGCGCATCCAGCGCCACCATGGCGGCGTTGTAGGCCCCGGCACTGTGGCCCATGACGAACACCCGCTGCGGGTTGCCGCCCAGGCGGTCGGCGTGGGTCAGCGCCCAGGCCACTGCGGTGGCGCCGTCCTTCAGGAACTCGGGGTAGCGCACCTCCGGGTAGAGGCGGTAGTCGGCCACCATGGTCAGGATGCCGCGCGAGGCCAGCGCCTCGCCGACGAAGGCGAAGTCGGCGCGCTCGCCCTTGTTCCACGAGCCGCCGTAGAAGAACACCACCACCGGCCAGCCGCCGCGCGGCGCGGCGCGAGCCGGGCGGTAGACGTCCACCAACTGGCGCGCGCCCGGCCCGTAGGACGCGCCGTGGCTCACCGTGTGCGTATTGCTGGACGCCAGCGCGTTCAGCACCATCGCCGGCGCCAACGCCGCCAGCACGGCCGTCAGCGCGACGGCGGCGAGCAGGGCAAGGCCGAGCTTGGGCAGATTCATGCCCACCCTACGCGGCGCGCGCCGCACTGGATGCGACCCGCAAAAAGCAATCGGCCGCCAGGGCATGCCGTGGCGACCGATTGGGGGCCCGATGAATGTGGGTTCAAGGGGCTGAACGAAAGCTGAAGGGCTTGAAAGGCCGCGAGGCCTTACCTACGACCCGAGCCGCCGCCGCCAGGAGGCGGGCCGGGGCGGCGTTCCAGATGGCGGAACGTGATGCGGCCCTTGCTCAAGTCATAGGGCGACATCTCCAGCGACACGTTGTCGCCGGCCAGGATGCGGATGTGATGCTTGCGCATCTTGCCGCCGGTGTAGGCGATGACCTGGTGGCCATTCGTCAGCGTCACACGAAAGCGCGAGTCGGGCAGGACTTCGTGGACAACGCCCTGCATTTCGATCAGTTCTTCTTTGGCCAAGTGTTGGGCTCCGTTGCGAAAAATTTGACGGGAGGCCGAGCACGAGGCCGTGCCGGCGACGAATGCGGCCCGTCAAGGCCGCGCGCGGTCAGTGGCAATGCGCCCAGGCCAGGCCTTCGGCCCGGGCGTAGCGCAAGGCTGCCGTCGGGCTTTGAAAGCGCGGCGTGAATTGCATCACGCGGTCCACGCTGGCCATACCCTGGCCGGACCGGATCGACACGAGGGCGTCGAAGCCGCCGCCGTTGCGAGCCTGGGTCATGGGGGAGACGACATAGCGTCCCACTTCGATATTGTTGTTGTTCTTGTGCATTTTCTTATTTTTGAATGCGCCGCAACTGGCCGCGTAGGCCGCTGCGGTTCGGGCGCCACAGGGCGCCCGGGTTGCTCAAAGCGAGCGGATGTTCGAGGCCTGCAGACCCTTGGGGCCTTGCTTGGTCTCGAATTCCACCTTGGCGCCTTCGGCCAGCGAGCGGAAGCCGCCGCTGTTCTTGATTTCGCTGTGGTGGGCGAACAAGTCCTTGCCGCCGCCGTCAGGCGTGATGAAGCCGAAGCCCTTGCCGTCGTCGAACCACTTCACGGTGCCGATTTCTGTAGTCATGGTGTTTCCTTTGGGATTTTGGAATGGAGGAACACTCCGCCGGCAACATGCCATGCGGAGACAGAAACACTCAAGAACACTCACCGGGAGTTGCTGAAGCGAGCCGCTCGCGAGAACGGGCCAGGGGATGGCCAGCGGGGCTGCAGATAAGACCTTGAGAAAACGGTCTTGTGCGAATCTATGGCGGGATTTTACACGCCAAGGGCGACCTTGCGGTCGCCCGGGGCTTGCGCAAGGTGAACTGGGGCGGTAGTAAATCATCACCTCCGCCCCGCCGAGCCCCTCAGCCGCGCTCCACGCGGCACTGGAAACAGTTGAACTTGGAGCGGATGTGCACGTAGGCCACGTCGTCGCGGGCCAGGATGGCGCGGCAGGCGTCGGCCAGTTCGGCGCCCGGCACGACGCGGCCGGTTTCGTAGACGATCCAGTCGTCGGCCCCGTAGCCGCGCACCAGCGCCGGCGCCAGGTAGGCAAACCACGTGGGCAGGGTGTCGGCCTCGTAGCGCTCGCACGCCGACTGGTGCAAGAAGATGGGGCCTGTCTCGGCATAAGGCTGTGGCTCGCTGAACGGTCGGTAGGCCAGTACGAGCTTGGTGTCGCCCTCATGGATGAGCTGAAGGCAATGCCGGCAGGGGTTGCCCGGGCCTTGCGCCACGGCGGCGAGCGGCGGCTGGCCGTGGGCGTCATGCCCGCCGGAGCGCAGCGCGTAGGCGTGCTCGGTGGGGATGCCTCGGACGATGAACTTCTGCGGCGCGGCTTGCATGGGGCCCTTTCGATGGCGGAATGGGCGGCATTGCAGCAGCGGCAGTCCCGGCGCGCTGGCCGGGATCGGACATGGAGTTCGACGCCGCCGCCGTGAACGGCTCTTCTGCGCCTCAGCCGTAGGCGTACCAGAGCGCCGCGAAGAAGTGGCACACGCTGCCGCCCAGCACGAACAGGTGCCAGACGAAGTGCGAGTAGCGCACCCGGTTGTCCAGCAGAAAGACGAACGCCCCCAGCGTGTAGCTCAGCCCGCCGGCCACCAGCAGCGCCAGGCCCGCCGCCGGCAGCCGCGCCACCAGCGGCCCTGCCGCGAAAACGACCACCCAGCCCATCGCCAGGTACAGCCCCGTGGACACGAGGCGGTGCCTGAGCCGGTTCAGCAGCTTGATCGCCACGCCGAACGCGGCGGCGGCCCACACCGCGATCAGCAGCGCTACCCCCGGGCCGGTGTGCAGCACGCCCAGCGTGAACGGCGTGTAGCTGCCGGCGATGAAGACGTAGATGGCGGCATGGTCCAGCCGCAGCAGCGCGGCCTTGGCGCGGCCCTGCCACAGGCTGCCGGGCAGTGCGTGGTAGAGCGTCGAGACGCTGTACAGCAGGATCATCGTCGTGGCGAAGATCGCCGCCGCCACCACATCGGCCACGCTGCCAAGCTGCATGGCGCGCATCACCAGGATGGGCAGCGCCGCGATGGCCAGCAGCGCGCCCAGGCCATGGCTGATGGCGTTGGCGATCTCCTCGCCCAGCGTCTGTTCGCGGTCGCCAGGCGGGTGGGTGGGCAGCGGGTTCATGGCGAGGCGTGCTTCATGACGTGACAGGCTGAGCATGACAGCCCGCCATGACAACACGGCCGCCCTAGCGTGCCGATAGCGCCGCTACCAGCGCCTTCGCGACCGCGTCGCTCGAGTTGGGGTTCTGGCCGGTGATGAGGTTGCCGTCCTGTTCGACGTGGCTCAGCATCGGCAGCAGCGCGGAGTGGAAATCGGCGCCGGCGGCCTTCATCTCGTCTTCCAGCAGGAAAGGAACGACGTCCTTCAGCCGCGCCAGGAACTCCTCGGCATTGGTGAAGCCCGTGGCGCGGCGGCCCTGGAAGAAGGGCTGGCCGTCGGCGCGCCGGGCATGCACCAGCGCCGCCGGGCCGTGGCAGACGGCTGCGATCACCTTGCCCGCCGCGTCGTGCCGCGCCACCAGCGCGTGCAGCGTCGCATCGCTGGCCAGGTCCACCATCGGGCCATGTCCGCCGGGGATGAACACCGCGTCGAAGCTGTCATCCTGCACCGACGCCAGCGTCACGCTGTGCTGCAGCGCCGCCAGCGGTTGGGCCCAGATGTCGTGCTGCTTGTCGCTGGGCTCCGTCTTCGGGTCCAGCGGCACCGCGCCGCCTTTGGGCGAGGCCACCGTGACGGCGCTGCCGGCCTCGATGGCCGCCAGGTAGGGCACCGCGAACTCCTCCAGCCACAGGCCAGTCGGGTGATCGGGCGCGAGTTGGGTGGCACTGGTGGTGACGAAAAGGGCGCGCATGGCAGGCTTTCAGAGTGACAGCGCCTCAATCTATGCGGCGGCCGGCACTCGGCTTGTAGGCGGCCAGGCCGTGCGGGGCGGCGCCTGCGCCTCAAGCGCGTTCACTTGATGCGCATCATGTGCTGGCGCCTCCCCGCACCAACACAATGCCTCGAACCTCACCCGAGTCCCCATGACCCACCCCACTGCCACCCGCTACGACCCCCTCAGCCGCGCCTTGCACTGGCTGACGGCCATCGCCGTGACCGTGGCCTTCATCCTCGGCCCGGAGAGGTTCGGGCGGCTGATGCGCGATGGCGTCGACCCCGCCACGCGGCTGGACATCGTCTGGCATGAGTCGCTGGGCCTATTGGTGCTGGCGCTGACGCTGCTGCGCCTGCTGTGGGTGGCCTTGCGCCCGGGCAAGCCGCACTTCGAGATGGCGACGTGGATGCACGCGCTCTCGCGGCTGGTGCACGGCGCGCTGTGGGCGCTGATGCTGGCCTTGCCGGTCACCGCCCTGCTGGCCCTGGGCAGCGAGGGCCACCCGCTGACCCTGCTGGGAGGCGTGCGCGTCGACCAACTGCCGTGGATCGCCGGCTCCCGGCTGGGCGAAGCGGCCGATTGGGGCGACGTGCACGGCCTGCTCGGCGATCTGCTCATGTGCCTTGCCGGCCTGCACGCGCTGGCCTCGCTGTTTCACCACTTCGTGCGCCGCGACGGCGTGCTGGTGTCGATGCTGCCCTGGGGTACGAAGCGCTGACTTTGGCCGGCACAGGCCTTGATGCGCGTCAACCGCTGGTGCGCGGTTGCAACGCATGCTGGGGCAGCTGGACTTGGAGGCTTCCATGATGAAGATCTGCACCCTTGGCGCCCTGGCGCTGGCCTTGGCGGGCTGCGCGGCCGACGCGCCAAAGCAGGCGAGCCCATCGGCTCATGAGGGCCATGCCCCGGCGGCCGATGCAGCCGCACCCGGCAAAGGTGGCGGCGCGATGGGCATGATGGCCGAGATGTGCCAGAAGCACGCCGCAGCGCCGGGCCGCGCGGCCAGCGGGCCCGGCATGATGGACAAGCACTGCCAGGCCAAGGCGGGCGCGGCGGCATCGGCGGCGCATTGACGCGCTCTTGAGCGCGGGGCGCGGTGTGCGCCGGTGCTCCCTGATGCCTCAGCCCGGCTGCGGCCCGTCGTAGCCCTCGATGATGACGATGTCCGTCTCGGCCGATGCCTGGCGCAGTGCGATCTGGGGCGCGTACTCGGGCGAGCGGTAGCAGGCCTGCGCGACCTCGTAGCTCGGGAACTCGATCACCACATTGCGGCTGCGGCTCGTGCCCTCGGGGTTTTCGAACTGCCCTGCGCGCACGAGAAACCGGCCGCCGAACTTGGCGAACACGGCGTCGTTGCCTTGAACGTAAAGCTTGTATTGCTCGGCGTCGGAGACGTCGACGCGGGCGATCCAGTAGGCCTTGGGCATGGGTGTCCAGTCAATGAAGCGGGAAGAACGCTATCTCAATGCATAGCGGGCGCTGCGGGTCAGATCTGCGACCCGGCCCCGAGCGCGCCGGCTGGGCGCCCTTTCACCAAAGGCTGCCACTTGAAGAAGGTCGCCGAGCGCCACAGCCACTCGATGGGGCCGTAGTGGAAGCGGCCCAGCCACCAGCGGCTGAAGGCGATCTGGAACGCGAAGATGCCCAGGCAGATCAGCACGTTCACGGCCGGCGAGGTCTGGGTAAACAGCGCCAGGCCGACGCTGTAGAAGATCAGCAGGCCGAAGAGGGTCTGCATCAGGTAGGACGTCAGCGCCATCTTGCCGATGTCGGCCAGCGGCGCCAGGCGGCTGGCCCAGCGGGGCTTGGCCATCAGCAGGGCGATGCCGCTGATGTAGAACACCGTGCACCCCGCATTGAAGATGTCGATCACGAATCCGGCCGCCCAGTACGGCCAGCCCTTGTCCTCGAACTTGATCGACAGTGCCAGCGCGGTGCCGCCAATCACCAGGCCCAGCACCAGGCTCGCCAGCAGCGTCTGCCACGAGCGCTTCCAGAGGGTCTTGAAGGTCTGCAACGAGGCCTCGGCGTTGTCAAACCAGCCCAGGCGCCCCACGAGCATGCCCAGCAGGAAGAAGCCGAAGGTGATCCACAGCCGGCCGCTGGTGAGCTGGTAGTCGATCTTGGCTTGGAACGCCTGCAGATTGCCCAGCAGCATGTCGACGAAGCCGCTGTTCTTGACGAACTCGAAGTAGGCGGCGCTCTCCTTGGTGTAGTCGCTGGCGATGAAATCGACCTTGCCTGTGCTCAGCAGCGCCACCAGCTCCAACACCTTGGTCGGCAGGTTCAGCACCAGCAGGATGCCCAGCACCAGCAGCGCCTTGTTGCTGAGGTGCCGCGCAAAGATCAGCAGGAAACCAAGCGGCACGTAGATGGACAGGATGTCGCCCCGCCACAGCGCGTGGTGGGCGATGGCGATCAGCCCCAGCACCGCCAGACGCCAGCCGAAGCGCAGCGCCACGTTGTCGCCGCGCCGTGCGAGGCTGTTGATCTGGATGGTGAAGCTCAGGCCGAACAGGAAGGAAAAGACCGAGAAGAACTTGCCCATGACGAACAGGACATTGACCCCGAAGGCGACGCCGGTCGGGATGCTCTGGAACTTCTGGAACAGGTCCTGCGGCAGCGGGCCCGCCGTGTACCAGGCAATCATGTGGGCGTAGAGGATGCCGAACAGCGCGAAGCCGCGCAGCACGTCGACGGTGATCAGGCGCTCGTGGGGAGGCAGGGCGAGGTCGGGTGTCGTGGCCATGGCATTCCGTGGGTTCGGCGCGCTTGAGGCGGGCGCGTGCGGGGTCAGTCGTTGACCCGGCGGCACCGTAGCAGCCCGCTTCGCGCCGACCAGCGCGTGGTCGACGAACTGCACAACGGCGGGGATGCACTGCAGATTCTCCGCCATGCGACCGGCGCGCTCCCGCCAGTGACGGGGTACTGCCTACGGGCCAGGCGCGCCTGCAGCCGCTCGGCCGCAGGTTGCGGCCATGCTCATCGGAAGAGCCGCTGCGCGAAGTGGAAGAGGTTCTCCGCCCAGCTGTCGCGGTCGTGGCCGTACTCGTCCACGTGCCAGATGTGCGGGATGCCGCGCTCCTTGAGCGCGCGGTGCACGCCCTGCGAGACGTTGATCAACCCGTCCTTGTTGCCGCAGGACAGGTAGAGCAGCGCGAGCTGGCGGTATGCGGCGTCGGGCGCGGGCAGCAACCGGTCGGCCGGTTGGGTGTTGGGCGCGGACGAGAAGCCGCCCACCCAGGCAAAGCTGTCCAGGTGCGCCAGGCCGAAGTTCAGCGCCTGGCCGCCGCCCATCGACAGGCCAGCCAGCGCGCGCTGCCGCGGGCCGCTGGCGACGGCGTACTTCGCTTCCACCGCCGGGATCAGGAACTCCAGCAGGTCGCGCTCGAACTTCGCGAAGCCGGCCGCGTTCTCCGGCGTGAACACCCGGTCCGGCGGCGGCGAGCGGTCGTCCGGCAGCGCGCGGCCGTTGGGCATCACGACGATCATCGGCAGCGCCTTGCCGGCGGCGATCAGGTTGTCGAGCACCGCCGTGGCGCGCACGTAGCCGGGCCACTCGTGCTCATTGCCGCCGATGCCGTGCAGCAGGTAGAGCACGGGGTAGCGCTGCTCGGCCGAGTAGCCCGCAGGCAGGTAGACGCTGGCCAGGCGCCTCGTGCC
>Ga0187844_10002025_pt1 | contig 14785 bp, 11 predicted proteins | sample SpaLakP09_SKY_50_FD_134517 | JGI IMG/M metagenome (GOLD analysis project Ga0187844, IMG submission 134517) | Oligotrophic lake water microbial communities from Sparkling Lake, Wisconsin, USA - SP09_SKY_50 | ecosystem: Environmental > Aquatic > Freshwater > Lake | place: USA: Sparkling Lake...
AATTCAACGGCAAATAACTCTCCTTCTTCCAACTCGGAGGTAATTCATGCAGGTTAAATTGAATGTTGTGGTCGGCGCCGTGGCGCTGATGCTGAGCGGTGCAGCCATGTCCCAGGACCTGGTTGTGAAGATCGGCCACGTCGGCCCCACCAGCGGCGCAATTGCCCACCTGGGCAAGGACAACGAGTTGGGCGCTCGCATGGCCATCACTGAGCTGAACGCCAAGGGCGTGATGATCGGCGGCAAGAAGGCCAAGTTCGAACTGCTGGCCGAAGACGATGCTGGCGATCCGAAGCAAGGCACCGCCGCAGCTCAAAAGCTGGTGGACTCGAAAGTCAACGGCGTGGTGGGTCACCTGAATTCGGGCACCTCCATCCCCGCGTCCAAGGTTTACAGCGACGCAGGCATTCCCCAGATTTCGCCTTCGGCCACCAACCCCAAGTTCACCCGCAATGGCTACAAGACCACCTTCCGTGTGGTGGCTGATGACGTGCACCTGGGTGGCACGCTGGGCAAATACGCCGTCAAGGAGCTGAAGGGCCAGTCGATCGCCGTGATCGACGACCGCACCGCTTACGGCCAAGGCGTGGCTGACGAGTTCGAAAAGGGCGTCAAGGCAGCCGGCGGCAAGGTCGTTGGTCGTGAATTCACCACTGACAAGGCCACGGACTTCACCGCCATCCTGACCAACTTGAAGGCCAAGAAGCCCGATGTGGTCTTCTTCGGCGGTATGGATGCAGTGGCCGGCCCGATGCTGCGCCAGATGAAGCAACTCGGCATCGAAGCCAAGTTTGTGGGTGGTGACGGCATCTGCTCGGGCGAGCTGCCCAAGCTGGCCGCTGGCACCATGGGCGACGGCCAAGTGGTTTGCGCTGAAGCCGGTGGCGTGGAAGGCGAATCGAAGAAGACTTCGGACGCGTTCAAGGCCAAGTTCAAGGAAGCCTACAAGGTTGAAGTCCAGATCTACGCTCCCTACGTCTACGACGCAGTAAATGTGCTGGTGGCAGCCATGGTCAAGGCGGGCTCCGCTGAGCCGGCCAAGTACTTGCCGGTGTTGGCCAAGACCGAAGGCTACAAGGGTGTCACGGGCACCATCTCCTTCGACAACAAGGGCGACATCAAGAACGGCGCTCTGACCATGTACACCTACAAGGGTGGCGAAAAGTCGCAAATCGCTGTGGTTCGTTGATTCAATTCAGCTGACTTTGCAATCCCTAGGCCCGCGCAAGCGGGCCTTTTTTATGGTCTCGGCAAAATGCACACATTCATATTGACTGGGGGGAATTGATAAAGCTGAACAAATTGTTTCCCGATGGCACATGTGCCAATTTGCGAGAGCTCCAGCCCCGTGGAATACGCACGCTGCGGGGCGGCGGCGTTTCCTGAGGGGGTCATGGAATGCGCTCTACTCTCGCCACTTAGTCGCAGGGGCCTGAAAACTCAATGCCTAGCATTGCAGCGATTTGTCTTTATTCCCGCCGGTCCCCCTCTAAACGGGGGGCTTTCAAGCAGTGGCGGCGCAGGCATCATTCGCTCGCGATCAAGGTAAGACCCAGTGTCAGATTTGGATCGTTTGCTTGAGGACTCGTTTGTTGCGGGTTCGCTCGGTTCAGAGGCAGCGTTTCGGCGCACTCGAATTAGAGGCAAACGCTTGACGCTGCAGGCAGTTCAGTTTTAGTGATCGGGGAATAACATGATTCGGATATTCAGCCACTATTTGCATCGGCAAACCTTGCTTCAGGTCTTTTTCGATCTGGGTTTGATCGTCTTTGCGGTGGTCGCCGTGGTCCTGAGTCAGGAAGAGGCCGCCAGCTCGGTCATTCCTTTCGTGGCCTCTCATGGTTTGTCCTTGGCTGGTTGCATGTTTGTCATCAACTCGGCCAGTGGTTTGTACCAGCACGTGCATAACCGTTCGCTGACCGAGTCTTGCGCCCGCGCCCTGCTGGGCTTGCTGTTTGGTCTGCCGCTGGCCTACGCCATCTTCAGCTTGCTGCCGGTCAACCCGGGTCACCGTCAACTCGTCACCGTTGCGGCCATGGTGGCTGTGGCTGCTGTGATGGTGCATCGCGTTTACGCGGCCCATGCCGGCGCTCAATCTCGCACCCGCACCCGCATCCTGATTTTCGGTTCCGGCGCCGTGGCCAAGACGGTGGGCGCCACCCTCAAGGCTGCCGATCCTCATGCCCTGATCGTGGGCTACCTGGCCGGCCCCAATGAAGAATCGTCGGAAGTGCCCGCCAATGAGTTGATTCAGTCGCGCGGCTCTCTGACCGACACCGCCCGTAGCCTGGGTGTGGATGAAATTGTGGTGGCCCTGTCGGAGCGCCGCGGTGGCAGCATGCCGCTGCGCCAGCTGCTGGACTGCAAGCTCTACGGCATTCGCGTGGTCGACATCGCCACTCACTTCGAGAAGACACTGGCCCAGATCAAGATCAGCCATGTCAATGCCGGCTGGTTGATCTTCGGTGATGGCTTCAACCAAGGCGTGTTCCGCACGGCCGTCAAGCGCGTTTGCGACATCGTGTTCTCGTCGCTGATCTTTGTCCTGACCTTGCCGGTCATGGCGGTGACAGCCGTGCTGATCAAGCTGGAATCCAAGGGCCCGGTTCTGTACCAGCAAGAACGCGTCGGTCTCAACGGCGCCGTGTTCAAGGTGATCAAGTTCCGCAGCATGCGTACCGATGCTGAAAAGGATGGCAAGCCCCGTTGGGCCACCTTGAACGATGATCGCGTCACCCGCGTGGGCCGCTTCATTCGCAAGGTTCGCATCGACGAACTGCCGCAGCTGATCAATGTGCTGCGCGGCGAGATGAGCATGGTCGGCCCGCGTCCGGAACGCCAGTTCTTCGTCGACGATCTGATCAACAAGATCCCTTACTTTGCCGTTCGCCACAGCGTCAAGCCGGGTGTCACGGGCTGGGCGCAAGTCCGCTACGAGTACGGCTCGACCGTGGAGGATTCGATTGAAAAGCTGCAGTACGACCTGTACTACGTCAAGAACAACTCGCTCTTCCTCGATCTGCTGATCATGCTGGAAACCGTGGCGGTTGTGTTGACGGGCAAGGGCGCCCGCTGATCAAGCGCGCAGCCTTTGCGCAATGGGCCGGCTCTTGGAGCCGGCTTTTTTCTGTCCTGCTTGCTTCGGTTGTGTTCGCTTCAGGCGTGTTGCTCGCCATAGGGCGATCTGCAAATGAGCGATCGGCATTTGTGCCGAGACAGCCTGCCTGCGAGCCATGCTCCAATCGCTGATGCTCAACAATTTGCTGGATCTCAGCTTGTTCGGTGATGCGCTGGCCGCTTTGGCCTATGCGGTATTCACCCTGTACTTTGCTTGGAAGCTGTGCTGGCAGCGCAGCGCGCCGGCGCACAGCGTTTCCTACGTCTTCTTGTCGGCCTTGTTGGTCAGCACCGCCTGGGCTGCGCTGTCCTGGCTGACCCAGTGGCTGCGTCTGCCCATCGAGGTGGACGTTTGGTTGATCCCGCTGGCCGACTGGCTGCGCTATGCCCTCTGGTTGGCTTTCGTCTGCTTGCTTTTGCGTCCGGCGGACGGCGGCGCAAGGGCCGCAGGCCTGCCGCGCTTCGTGCCCTTGGCTGGCTTGGTTTCCTTGATCTCCCTGGCCTTCTTGCTCGCGCGCGAGTACAGCAGCCCCTGGTTGTCCTGGCCCGTCATGCTGAGTCGGCCTGCCGCGTTTGCATCCCTGGCTCAGGCAGTGGTCGGGCTGATCTTGGTGGAGCAGTTGCTGCGCAATGTCTCGGCCGATTCGCGCTGGAATGCCAAGCCAGTCTGTCTGGGGCTCAGCGCGATCTTTGCGTTTGACCTGTTCTTTTTCTCTCAGGCGGCTTTGTTCCGTCGCTTCGACAGCGATGCGCTGAGTGTTCGTGCCCTGGTGCACAGCCTGGCTGTGCCTTTGCTGTTCATGGCGGCGCGGCGGCAGGTGGATTGGTTGGACAAGCTCCACGTCTCCCGGGCGGCTGTGTTTCACTCGGCGGCACTGCTCCTGGTGGGGGCGTATCTCTTGCTGGTCTCGGGCGTCGGCTACTACGTTCGCTACACCGGCGGCGAGTGGGGGCGGGCGCTGCAGTTGGCGCTGATGTTTGTGGCCATGATCGCGTTGGCCGTGGCCGTGCTGTCCGGGGCTATTCGGGCGCGCCTGAAGATCTACATCAGCAAGAATTTTTTCAACTACCGCTACGACTACCGCGAGGAATGGTTGCGCTTCACCGCCATCCTGTCGTCGGGCAGTTCACCTCAGGAGATGGGTCAGACCGTGGTCAAAGCCCTGGCCAATCTGGTGGAAGCGCCCTCGGGTGCCCTGTGGTTGCGCCGCGGCGTGGAAGCGGAGTTAGGCCCGGTCGTGCACTGGAACCTTCCCCAGCAGGAACAGTCTGAGCCTCTGGGCTCGACGTTCTGCGAGTTTCTTCGCGCGCGCAACTGGATTGTGGACATCCAGCAATTGCATGCGCAGCGGCAGAGTTACGAGGGCGTGGCTTTGCCCGCGTGGCTGCAGGCCGATGCGCGCTACTGGCTGGTCATTCCGTTGATCGTCGGTGGGGAATTGCTGGGTCTGGTCGTGCTGGGGCGTCCGCGCGCGCCGATCGAGGTCAACTGGGAAGTTCGCGATTTGCTCAAGACGGCCAGCAGCCAGGCCGCCAGCTATCTGGCGCAAATGCAGGCAGCTGAAGCCTTGCTCGAGGCGCGCAAGTTCGATGCCTTCAATCGCATGTCCGCCTTTGTGGTTCATGATTTGAAGAACATCGTCACGCAGTTGTCCTTGATGATGAAGAATGCCAAGCGGCTTCGGGATAATCCCGAGTTTCAGCAGGACATGCTGGACACGGTGGAAAACTCCCTGGAGAAGATGCGGCAGCTGATGCTGCAGCTGCGAGAGGGCGACAAGCCGCATGGGGTGAGCAGTGGCGTGGACCTCGTTGGTATCGCCAAGCGGCTGGCTGCGGCGGCCGATGCCAAAGGGCGCCGCCTGAATCTGCAACTGAGCCAAGGCCTGCGCACGCGTGGCCATGAAGACCGGGTGGAGCGCGTGATTGGCCATGTGGTGCAAAACGCCTTCGACGCCAGCGCCGCCGAGGCCGAAGTGAGCCTGATCTTGGAACAGAATGGCAGCATGGCGCAGCTCATCATCCGCGACCAAGGTTGTGGCATGAGTGAGGAGTTCATCCAGAACCGGCTCTTCAAGCCTTTCCAGACCACCAAGACCAGCGGCATGGGTATTGGCGCCTACGAGAGCTATCAATACCTGCAAGAGCTGGGTGGAAAAATTTCGGTGGACAGCAAACTCAAGATCGGGACCACAGTGACGATTTCTTTGCCCTTGTTTCATGGCGGCGGTGCCGGTGAACGCAGCTTGGTGGGGGGCGCATGAACGCCACGCGTCAACAGCCCTTGCTGATCGTCGAGGATGATCTGTCGCTGCAAAAACAACTGAAATGGTCGCTCGATCGTTTCGAGTCGGTGCTGGCCCAGGATGTGGCCTCCGCCGTGCTGCAGTTCAGGCGCCACAGCCCCGCCGTGGTGACCATGGATCTCGGGCTGCCGCCGGATCAGGACTCGGTGTCCGAGGGGTTCAAGTGTCTGGAAAAGCTCTTGGAGCTGGACCCTTCGGCCAAGGTCATCGTGCTGACCGGCCAGAACGACCAGGACAATGCGCTGCGTGCCATTCGCATGGGTGCCTACGATTTTCTGTCCAAGCCGGTCGACCCCGATGTGCTGAGCTTGACAGTGGAGCGCGCTTACCGACTCTACGAATTGCAGCAAGAAAACCGCCGCTTGCAAACCGCCCAGCAGACTGGCGCTTTGAACGGCTTGGTCACGCGTGACGCTCAAATGCAGCGCATCTGCCGCACGATCGAAAAGGTGGCCCGCAGTGACGTCACGGTGCTCTTGCTCGGCGAGAGCGGCACTGGCAAGGAGGTCCTGGCCCAGGGCTTGCACGAGGCCTCCAAGCGGGAGGGGCGTTTCGTCGCCATCAACTGCGCCGCCATTCCTGAGAATCTGCTGGAGAGCGAACTTTTCGGATACGAGAAGGGCGCGTTCACCGGTGCCAGCAAGACCACCATCGGCAAGATCGAGACGGCCCACGGTGGCACCTTGATGCTCGACGAAATTGGTGATTTGCCCATGCCCTTGCAGGCCAAGCTCTTGCGCTTCTTGCAGGAGCGGGTGATCGAGCGGGTGGGCGGTCGCAAAGAGATCCCCATCGATGTGCGCGTGATCGGGGCCACCCACCAGGATTTGAAAGGCCAGATCAGCTCGGGCGGCTTCCGAGAGGACTTGTACTACCGCCTGGCCGAGATCGTGATCGACATTCCCGCCCTGCGCGAGCGCCAGGGTGATGCAGTTTTGCTGGCCCACACCTTCTTGCGCAAGTTCAGCAGCGAATTGCGCCGCCCAGGTTTGAGCCTGGGTGAGGATGCCATCCGCAAGATCGAGGCCTATCCCTGGCCGGGCAATGTGCGGGAGTTGCAGAACATCATCAAACGCGCAGCCATCATGGCCGATGGCCAGCAGATCACCGCCGATGACATCGGCATCGCAGCGCCGGCTCTGGCCGAGGGCGAGGAGGCGCCAATCCTGGATTTGCGCACCGTTCGCGAGCGGGCCGAGCGTCAGGCCGTGGTGGCGGCCCTGGCTCGAGTGGATGGCAATATCGTGCGAGCCTCGGAGCTGCTGGGTGTCAGCCGCCCGACGCTCTACGACTTGATGGACAAGCTGCAAATCAAGGCTTAATACCCGGGCAACCGTGGGGAGGGGAGAGGCCTTCTCGCTCCCTCGACCTGCCGTCAGACGGGGTCGCGACTTGAGACCGCAGCTGCGCGTTCAAGTGAGGTGCGGCCCCCTCTGTGGAACACCGTTGGCTGGACCCTCCAAGCCCTTTGTGGCAATGCGGTGAATTTCAGCGGTTTCGGGCGGTCAATAAGCCGGGTGTCTTGCCGCTTGCAAACTTTGTCACGATTTGTGCGCTCGGCGTATATTGACCGGACGGTGGCGTGCCTGCGCTCGCGGCGCATTGTCGGCCTGCCACTCCCGCTGATTCCAAGCCCCGCAGCCAACGTGCCGCGGCGTCCTGGGGGACGCATCAGATTGAGGAATCTATGAGTCAAATCCGCCGGTCCAGTTTCCGCAAGAGCCTCCATCAACAGCTGCGCGGCTTGTTCCGTAAGTTCCCGCAGAGCATTCGCTTTCCTTTCTACCGGCGCATGGTGGATTGCGATCCCGCGCCCGACAGCCGACTGGAGTTGAAGATTGCGGAGACCCAGGAGGAGCTGGAGGCTTGTTTTCAGATCCTGCATGACGCTTACGTGTCCAGCGGCTTCATGAAGCCGCATCCGTCGGGCATGCGCGTCACGATTTATCACGCCTTGCCCACGACCACGACCCTGTGCGCCAAGTTCGAAGGCCGTGTGGTGGGCACGATTTCCATCATCCGCGAAGGCGTGTTTGGCTTTCCCATGCAGTCCGCGTTTGACCTGACCCAGGTGCGCGCCAAGGGCGGCAAGATTGCAGAAATTTCTGCGCTGGCGGTGCACCCTGAGTTTCGGCGCACGGGCGGCGCGATTCTGTTCCCCTTGATGAAGTTCATGCGGGAGTACTGTGCGGAGTATTTCGATACCCGTCACTTGGTGATCGCGGTGAATCCCGATCGCATCGAGCTCTACGAGGCCGTGCTCTACTGCGAGCGGCTGCAGGAAAACGTCGTGGATCGCTATGACTTTGCCAACGGCGCGCCAGCCGTCGGTGCGACCCTGGATTTGCGTTCCGCGGCGGCCGTGTTCAAGCAAGGCTACGGCGGGCGGCCGCCGCGCAAGAACCTGCACAAGTACTTTTTTGACCTGACCCTTCCCAATATCAAGCGGCCCAGCCGCAAGTACTTCACCACCAACGACCCGGTGATGACGCCTGAGCTGCTGGACTACTTTTTCAATCAAAGGACCCAGGTTCTTCCTGAGCTTGATGATCGCAAGAAGTCTTTGCTCTGGTCGATTTACGATCAAGTCGAGTACCGGGGCGTTCTGCCTTTGATGCAAGGCTCGGCAGATCACGGCCACCCATTGCGCCGGCATCAACGCTACTCCATTCGTTGCCCGGGGACGGTTGAGTTGGATATTGACGGCCAAAAGCGCAGCTTTGTGCTGGACGTCATTGAAATCTCGCTCTCGGGTTTCCAGGCCGAGTGCAAGCTCCATCTGCCGCTGGACCAAGATGGTTGGGCGGAAATTGACCTGGGGCAGAACAAGCGTTCGCGCGTCCAGGCCCGTTCGGTGCGTCACCGCGAAACCGAGGCTGGCCATTTCTACGGCTTCAAGCTGGCCGAACCCGATTCCACCTGGCGTGAATGCGTGGCCGCCCTGGAGATGAGCTTGACCTCGGGAGATTTGGCTTGATGCCGCGCGTGCCAGCTGAGGTACCGCTCCGCGGGCGCCGCTGGCGTGTTGCGTGTTGGGGGCGGCCGATCCGCTGGGTGGGGGCGGCTGCGATGGTGCTGCTGGCCAGTGTGGCGCATGGACAGAGCCCGGCGTCGCCATCAGTCGGCCCGGCCGAGATCATTGCGCGCAGCAAGCCATCGGTCGTGCTGGTGGGGACGTTCAATCCGCTGGCCAACCCGCGGTTTTCCTTTCGCGGCACCGGCTTCGCCGTGGCGGATGGCACCCGTATCGCCACCAACGCCCATGTCTTGCCCGAACCTGGCTCGGAGCAGGAGTCGCAGGTCGTGGTGCAGGTCAAGCAGCCCAGCGGCGCCTGGGAGACCCGCAAGGTGCAGGACGTCACCTTCGATCGCTCGCAAGACCTGGCCATTCTCGACATCGGCGCCCCGGCGCTTCGGCCGCTGCCCCTGAAAACCGAGCTGCCCCAGGAGGGCACCGAGGTGCTGTTCATCGGCTTCCCCATCGGCGGGGCGCTGGGTTTCTCGCATGTCAGCCATCGCGGCATGATCTCGGCGATCACCCCAGTGGCGCTGCCTGCGCCCAGTTCCAATTCACTCAACGCGCGCAATCTCTCGCAACTGCGCGCCGGCAGCTTCAACATCTTGCAGCTCGATGGCACCGCCTACCCCGGCAACAGCGGTGGCCCGGTGCTCGATGCCCGCACGGGCGAGGTGCTGGGCGTCATCAATATGGTCCTGATCAAGAACACCAAGGAATCGGTGCTCGCCCAGCCCTCAGGTATCAGCTACGCCATACCGATAGAGAACGTGGCTCGCATTTTGCAGCGCTGATCCGCCGGCATCTGGTCCGGCCTGTCCTGCCTTGCTTGCAGTAGAGGAGTTGTTATGAATATTTTGATCACCGGTGGCGCAGGGTTCATCGGCACCCACACCACGCGAGCCTTGGTGGCGCAAGGGCACCAGGTACGCATCCTGGACAGCCTGGATCCCCAAATTCACGGCGCAGACCCGAAGTTCAGTGCCGAATTGCAGCAGTTGGCGGAATGCCGTTTGGGCTCGGTGTTGAGCCTGAGCGACTGCATGCAGGCGCTGGACGGTATCGATGCGGTCTACCACATGGCTGCACGCACCGGTGTGGGCCAAAGCATGTACGAGATCGCGGACTATGTGTCCACGAATGTCCTGGGAACCGCCGTGCTGCTGGAGGCCCTTCTGAAGAAGAAGGTGGAACTGCATCGCCTGGTGCTGTCCTCCTCACGAGCGATCTACGGTGAAGGCCTTTACAACTGCTCTAGCCACGGCGTGCAACACCCGGAGATCCGCTCGGTGACGGCCATGAATCAGGGCGACTTTTCGATGCCCTGTCCACATTGCCAGGCGCCGATGCAGGCTCTGCCCACCACCGAGGACTGCCCCTCCGCGCCCTTGTCGGTCTATGCGCGAACCAAGAAGGAGCAGGAGGACTACTGCGACTACTTTACCAAGACCTACCGTTTGCCCGTCACCACGCTGCGCTATTTCAATGTGTACGGCTCCGGCCAGTCCTTGAAGAACCCCTACACCGGGGTGGTGTCCATCTTCTTTTCGCTGCTGCGCGAAGGCAAGGCCTTGTCCATGTACGAGAGCGGATTGCCCATCCGTGATTTCGTGCATGTGCGCGATGTGGTGCAGGCCAATCTGCTGGCCTTGAACGCGGGGGCTGCCAATCAGAAATTCAATGTTGGCTCCGGGGTGCCGGCGACCATCGCCGACATCGCACGCACGCAGGCGCAGGCCATGAAACTGGAAGCGCAGCTGGAGGATCGGGGTGAATTCCGCGTCGGCGACATCTTTGCCTGCTATGCAGACTTGGAGCGTTCGCGCCGCGATCTGGGTTTCAAACCGCAGATGGACCTGCTGCACGGCATGCAGGAATTTGTCGCCTGGGCCTCGGGCGAGGCCTCTGAAAACCTGTACGACAAGACCGTGAGCGAGCTTCGCGCGCACGGTCTGTTTGGCCAGGCGCGCCGCTCGTGATGCCAACGCGCCCCCCGGAAACTACAGAGCAGGGTGCCCGTTGATGGCTGCTTCGAAACTGCTGTTTGTGGCCGAGGCGGTGTCCCTGGCCCATGTGGCGCGGCCCAGCGTGCTGGCGCATTGCGCGGTCGAGGCGGGCCATGAGGTGGTCTTCGCCAGCAATGGCCAGTTCCCCATCTGCTCTGCCAGTCCAGACTGGCAGTCCTATGCCTTGCAGAGCATCGCCCCGGCGGTGTTCCTGCAACGTCTGGCCGCTGGGCAGCCGGTCTACACCGAAGAGGAGTTGCGGGCCTACGTGGCGGCCGACATCCAGATGCTGGAGTCCCTGCGCCCGGCCGCTGTGGTCGGTGACTACCGCCTTTCTTTGAGTGTGGCTGCACGCAAGGTAGGCATTCCCTTGCTCTCGATCGCCAATGCCCACTGGAGCCCGTTTGCCCGCGATCAGCGCATGCAGGCGCCCGAGATGGCGCCGGCTCGCTTTCTGGGTTATGCCGGCCTGGACCTGGTGTTTCGAGCGGTCTGGCCCTGGGCCAGCCTGCATCACTGCGCTGCCATGAATCGGGTGCGTGCGGACCACGGTCTGCCGGCTTATCGCAGCTTGCGCGAGTACTACTGTGACGGTGACCTGACGCTGTATTCGGACACGCCAACCCTGGTGCCGACCGAGGCCTTGCCGGCTTCGCATCGCTATGTCGGCCCCATCGTCTGGTCACCGAGCATGGACACGCCGGCTTGGTGGGATCAGCCGCAGACTCAAGGTCGGCCGCTGGCCTACATCACCCTGGGTTCGACCGGCAGTGTGGATTTGCTGCCCGGCATCATCGAAGCCTGTTTAGCCGAGGGCTTGAGCTGCCTGGTCGCCACGGCGGGGCGCAGCGATTTCCGCTCGGATTCCCCGCATGTGTTCTGTGCGCCTTACTTGCCGGGCAGCGAGGCGGCGGCCCGCGCCGATCTGGTGGTCTGCAATGGCGGCAGCGCGACGGTGCAACAAGCCTTGCAGAAAGGGCGGCCGGTTTTGGGCATCTGCTCCAACCTGGATCAGGTCCTGACCATGAAAGCCATGCAGCAGGCGGGCGTGGGGCGTTACTTCCACGCCGGTCAGTTCTCGCAGCCCCGCATGCGCCAAGCCTTGCGTGATTTGCGTGACGAACCCGCACTGCGTGCGCGCGCCAGCGCCATGGTCGAGGAATTCGAACGCTGGGACCCGCGGCTTCATTTTCCGAAAGCGCTGGCTTCAGTCTTGGCCTGAGTTGGGCCCCTGGGCTCAATGGGCTGCCTCGGGGCCTGAGACAATGCAAGGATGAATTCGCCCGCCACGTCCCCTCACTCATCACCTACGCCCTCTCCGGCGTCAGCCTCTGCGTCAGCTGACCCTCGCCCCGACGGCTTTCTTCGTGTCCAGGCCGCCTTGCTGCAGCGGGGCCACGCGCAGGCGCCGCGCTGGTTGGAGGTGGCGGCACGGACTTCACAAGAAGCGGCCGATGCGCTTGGCGTCAGCCTGGGGCAGATTGCCAAGTCGGTGGTGTTTCGGCGCCGGGCCGATGAGGGCGCCGTGATGGTGATTGCTTCGGGCGACCGCCGTGTTGATGAGAAAAAGCTGCAGCAGCACACAGGGCCGCTGGGCCGTGCGGATGCCGATTACGTCAAGACCCGCACCGGCTTTTCGATCGGCGGCGTGTCGCCGCTGGGTTTCGCGCCCGCTCAGGGCCTGCCAATGCCGCAGCTGTTTCTGGATGCGGACTTGCAGCGCTTCGAGATCATCTGGGCCGCCGCGGGTCACCCGAACGGGGTCTTTGCCATGAGCCCTCAGCAGTTGCAGCAGCTGACCGGCGCGGAGTTCATCGAGGTGGTGCAAGCATGAGCGGCCTGCGTTCCCCCGCACCGCTGGCGGTGCCGGTGCCGACTTCCACGGTCACTTCGCCCTGCACCAACATCTGCCGCATCCATGCACCCACGGGCTGGTGTGAAGGCTGTGCCCGCAGCATTCCGGAGATCACGGTCTGGTCCAAAGCCGACGATGCCACGCGCCTGGACATCCTGGCGCGCCTGCCTGAGCGTCGCGAGCAACTGGCCGAGCACGGCATCTTCATCGCCTGAGGGTTTCGCCACCCGCCGGGCACTCGCTTCCACATTTGTCCACCAACATTCGGGTGGGGCCTCGCCGGCCCGCCACATCCGGACAGGAGCACTTCGCATGAAACAGCTGCGCTTTTATTTCGACCCCATTTCTCCCTATGCAGCCCTGGCTTTCGAGCAACTGCCTCAAGCCCTGGAGGGCCTGAGCTACAGCGTCGAGTACCGGCCAATTCTGTTTGCCGCCTTGCTTCACGCCCTGGGTCAGAAAGGTCCAGCCGAGATCGAGCCCAAGCGCCAGTGGACCTTCCGACAGGTCAAATGGGCGGCGCACAAGCTGGGCTTGCCGCTCCAGGTGCCGGCTCAGCATCCTTTCAACCCCTTGCCGTTGCTGCGCCTGGCCTGGGCTTGCGCGCCTGCGGGCGGCACGCCGAACCGGGCGACGGTGGAGCGCATCTTCCGTCATGTCTGGCGCAGCGAGGGCGCCCATCCGGCCGATGCCGCACGCCTGGCCGAGCTGACCCAGGCACTGGCGCCGGTGCGCGATCCGGCCAGCGAGGAGATCAAGGAAACCCTGCGTGTGGCCACCGAAGCCGCACTGACCCTGGGCGTGTTCGGCGTGCCGACCATCGAGGTTGATGGCAAGCTGTTCTGGGGCCTGGATTCGCTGGACATGCTGGCGGCCTATCTCAAGGGTGACCCCTGGTTTGAGCAGGGCGATTGGGAGGCGGCTGCGGTGGCCCGCCCGGGTGTGCGCCGCGCAGGCCCCTGAATCTTTCCAAGGCCAGCAGGTCGTGTCCGGTAGGGCGCGGCCGCCTGAGGCCTGGAGCTGACGTGCTAGCTCAGCGGCATGGCAAGCCTGAAAAAGCCAGCCCGGGACTTACCCTGTAAATCCATTAAATTTCGCATCGCGAAATTTTCGGGCAGGGTTGCAGCGGATTTTGTCAGCCTGCGTTCAGTTCGGCGTCAGAGTTGGGTCAGAGCCGGCTCCCATGATGCAGGTCAAGAGCTACCGGTCGGTGGCTCTCAAGCAAACGCCGGTTTGCAAGAGGATGGGCCCTCAGCCTTTGTCGGTGAGAGCCAATCAGGACCCCAGGTCCATCCCCTTGTGGCCGGCTGCAATCAACGGAGACACCCACCATGGCAACTGCAAACGCAGTCTCCACCAACACGCCGATGACGGCCGAGGAAAAGAAGGTCATCTTCGCCTCCTCGCTCGGTACCGTGTTCGAGTGGTACGACTTCTACCTCTACGGTTCGCTGGCGGCCATCATCGCCAAGCAGTTCTTCTCGCAACTGGACCCGCAGGCGGCTTTCATCGCCTCGCTGCTGGCCTTTGCGGCCGGCTTCATCGTGCGCCCCTTCGGCGCGCTGGTGTTCGGCCGTCTGGGCGACATGATCGGCCGCAAGTACACCTTCTTGGTGACCATCCTGATCATGGGTCTGTCGACCTTCATCGTGGGCGTCTTGCCCGGTTCGGCCACCATCGGTGCGGCGGCTCCGGTGATCCTGATCGCCCTGCGCATGCTGCAAGGCCTGGCGCTCGGCGGTGAATACGGCGGCGCGGCGACCTACGTTGCCGAACATGCGCCCGAAGGCAAGCGTGGCTTCTTCACCTCCTGGATCCAGACCACGGCCACGCTGGGCCTGTTCCTGTCGTTGATGGTCATCCTCGGCACCCGCACCGCCATCGGCGAAGAAGCGTTTGCCGCATGGGGCTGGCGTATTCCGTTCCTGGTCTCCGTGTTCCTGCTGGCCGTCTCGGTCTGGATCCGGCTGTCGATGAACGAGTCGCCTGCGTTCGCCAAGATGAAGGCCGAAGGCAGGGTCTCCAAGGCGCCTCTCTCCGAGGCATTCGCGAAATGGGGCAACCTGAAGATCGTGATCCTGGCGCTGGTCGGCCTGACCGCCGGCCAAGCCGTGGTCTGGTACACCGGGCAGTTCTACGCGCTGTTCTTCATGACCCAGACACTGAAGGTGGACGGCGCAACCGCCAACCTGTTCATCGCCGCCGCACTCGTGATCGGCACCCCGTTCTTCATCGTGTTCGGTTCGCTGTCCGACAAGATCGGCCGCAAGCCCATCATTCTCGGTGGCTGCCTGATTGCCGCGCTGACCTACTTCCCGATCTTTTCCGCGCTGACACACTATGCCAACCCGGCCCTGGAAACGGCACTGAAAAATGCGCCGGTCGTCGTCACCGCCGACCCGTCCAAGTGCCAGTTCCTGTTCAACCCGACCGGCACGAAGAAATTCACGTCCTCGTGCGACATCGCACGCACCGTGCTGGCCAA
>Ga0187844_10002026_pt1 | contig 14777 bp, 9 predicted proteins | sample SpaLakP09_SKY_50_FD_134517 | JGI IMG/M metagenome (GOLD analysis project Ga0187844, IMG submission 134517) | Oligotrophic lake water microbial communities from Sparkling Lake, Wisconsin, USA - SP09_SKY_50 | ecosystem: Environmental > Aquatic > Freshwater > Lake | place: USA: Sparkling Lake...
ACGCTCAGGGCGCTGGCGATGACCAGCACCTCGTCGAGCGCCCGGCGCTCGCGCGCCTCCAGGATCATGCGGCCCACGCGCGGGTCCAGCGGCAGCTTGGACAGCTCCACGCCCATGGGCGTGAGCTCGTTGGCGTCGTCCACCGCGCCCAACTCGGACAGCAGCTGGTAGCCGTCGGCAATCGCGCGGCCCGAAGGCGCCTCGATGAACGGGAACTGCGCCACATCGCCCAGGTGCAGCGACTTCATGCGCAGGATGACGCCCGCCAGCGAGCTGCGCAGGATTTCGGGGTCGGTGAAACGCGGGCGGCTGTTGAAGTCCGCCTCGTCGTACAGGCGAATGCAGATGCCGTTGGCCACGCGGCCGCAGCGGCCTGCGCGCTGGTTGGCAGCGGCTTGGCTGACGGGCTCGACCAGCAGCTGCTCGACTTTGCTACGGAAAGAATAGCGCTTGACGCGCGCCGTGCCTGCGTCAATCACATAGCGGACGCCGGGCACGGTGAGCGAAGTCTCGGCCACGTTGGTGGCCAGCACGATGCGGCGGCCGGTGTGGCCGTCGAAGATGCGGTCTTGCTCGGCCTGAGACAAACGCGCGAACAGCGGCAGCACCTCGGCGTTGCGCATCACCGGCTGGTGCGACAGGTGCTTGCGCAGGTGGTCGGCTGCCTCGCGGATCTCGCGCTCGCCGGGCAGGAAGATCAGGATGTCACCCGCCGCGTTGCCCTGCCAGAGTTCATCCACGCCATCGGCAATCGCTTCGTTCAGGCCGTGGTCGCGCGTCTCTTCAAACGGCCGCCAGCGCTGCTCCACCGGGAAGGTGCGCCCCGAGACCATGATGACCGGGGCCGGGCCCTTGGCACTCTCGAAGTGCTTGGCAAACCGGTCGGCGTCGATGGTGGCGGATGTGACGATGACCTTGAGGTCGGGCCTGCGCGGCAGGATCTGGCGGAGGTAGCCCAGCAGGAAGTCGATGTTGAGGCTGCGTTCGTGTGCCTCGTCGATGATGATGGTGTCGTAGGCCTTGAGCAGCGGGTCGGTCTGCGTCTCGGCCAGCAAGATGCCGTCGGTCATGAGCTTGACGGAGGCATCGCGGCTCAAGCGGTCCTGGAAGCGCACCTTGAAGCCCACCACGTCACCGAGCGGCGTGTTCAGCTCTTCGGCAATGCGTTTGGCCACGCTGCTGGCGGCAATGCGGCGCGGCTGGGTGTGGCCGATGAGCTGGCCTTTCTGACCCGGTTTGGCGTTGCACTTGCCCCGGCCCAGCGCCAGCGCAATCTTGGGCAGCTGCGTGGTCTTGCCCGAGCCCGTCTCACCACACACGATGATGACCTGGTGCTTGGTGATGGCCGCCATGATCTCTTCGCGCTTGCCCGAAACGGGCAGGGAATCAGGAAAAGTGATGCGCAGCGGCGTGGTGAGAGGGGCGGCGCGGGGTGCGGGGGGCGTGGGGGAGAGAGGCGCGGATTCGGTCATGAAGGCACGCATTATCCGAGAGCCGGGGTTTTCGGTATGTAATGCGCACACCTTCTCCACCGCGCGGCGATGTCTCCGTGCCTGGTGCTCCCCTGGAATGACCGCATGCCTTCGCAGACATCTGCCCCCACACCCACACCCGCTGCCGACGGCCACGCCCTACCCCGCCCACCGTCCCGCCGCGACTGGCTGGCATGGGCAGGCACCACCGCCGTGGCACCTTGGCTGCCAGGCTGCGGCGGCAGCAACAACCCGGGGCCCCAGCTGCCAGCCACCATGGCCTGGGGCCGCCAGGAGATCCGGCAGGCCATGCAGGCCAGCCGGGCGCGGGCCGCATCGATTGCGCTGCTGCAGGGCGAGCGCCTGGTCTGGCAGGAGGCGTTTGGCGTGCTAGACGACAGCTCCCGCGCGCCTGCCACCCCCGACACGCGCTTCAACGTGGGATCTGTGAGCAAGGTGCTGGCCGCGCTGGCCGTGATGATCCTGGTGGACCGCCAGCTGGTGGCGCTGGATGCCCCCGTGCTGCGCTACCTGCCGCAGTTCGCCATGCTGTCGCCTGGCTACCGCGACATCACGGTACGGCACCTGCTGAACCATGCATCGGGGCTGCCCGGCACCCACACCCACAAGCTGTTTGCCTTTGCCCCGCAACCGGGCTATGCGGCCGAGCTGGAAGCGGCCCTGGCCGATGTGCACCTCAAGCACGCGCCCGGTGCCATGGCCGTGTACTGCAACGACGGCTTCACCCTGGTCGAGCGCATCGTGCTCGCGGTCACCGGGCAGGCCTATCCTGCGTTTGTGCAGTCGGCCATCCTCAACCCGCTGGGCATGGCGCGTTCGGGCTACACACTGCAGCCTCTGCCCGCAGGCAGCTTTGCCCACGGCTACATCGGCGATGTGCGCCAGAGCCAGGAGTTTGTGATGGGCTACGCCACCGGCGGGCTGTGCACCACCCCGGGCGACATGATGAAGCTGGCCGCCCTGCTGATGCGGGGCGGTGAGCTGGACGGCCAGCGCATCGTCTCGAAAGCCGCCGTGGCCGAGATGGGCAGCGCCCAGCACCAGGGCATGCGCCTGAGCCACCTCAGCCCCGACTGGTACGCGGGCCTGGGCTGGGACAGCACCCAACACCCCGGGCTGGACGCCGCAGGTTTTGTGGCCTGGCAAAAGAGCGGCAGCACCATGTTCTACGCCAGCGACTTCTACGTGCTGCCACAGGCGGGCCTGGCGCTGCTGATCACCGGCAGCGCGCCCGGCTTCAAGCCCGGGCCTGTGGCCGAGGGAATCCTGCTGCGCGCGCTGCAGGAAACGGGGCATCTGCGCACCTTGCCGCCCAAGGTGTCGGCGGCCTTCCCGGCACAGGCCACCATTTCCTCCAGCGCGGTGGACGCCCTGCTGGGCATCTATGGCTGCTCTGCCCGGCCCATCAAAGCCACCTCGCCCGACAGCCAGCAGGTGGACCTGTCGATCTGGTCTGCCAAGGCCAAAGCATGGGAGCCCCTGTGCACCGGGTTGCGCCTGTGCAGCGATGGCTGGTGGTGGTCAGACACCCAGCCCCGCACCCAGTACCGCTGGGAGCAAGCCGAAGGCCGCCGTTACCTGCTTGTGCGCGAGACGGCCATGGCCGGGCACTATGGGGCCGCCACGCCGGTGGCACAGCAGATGCAGCGGGCACCCGCCCCGCTGCCGCCGCAGTGGTCAGCGCGGTTGGGCAGCACCTGGCTGCTGGCCAACGAGGCGCCCGACTCCATCCCGCTGGCCATGGGCGTGGGCGCCGCCACCCTGCAAGAGCTGCCGGACCTGCCCGGCTACCTGTTCTGGGACGACAGCCAGTTTTTGCGCCCCCTGTCGGCAGACCGCGCGGGCATGGCGGTGCAGGTGCCCCACAACGCGGGCCGCGACCTGGTGGAGCTGGTGGTGCACACGCACGACAAGGATGAGTGGATGCACGCCGCAGGCTGGGTGTATCGCCGCCACGATTGAGCCGCTCAGCACCATCGCAATGTGCGGACACTGCGCGCGTGCTGTGCCCGCACTGTGCGTTTTGTGCGACATATCCGCCGGTGCCGCGCGCCCTGCGCTTGCCACGCGCAGCATGCCTCGCCACAATCGCGCCTTCTTTCAGCACTGCGTGGCCATGTCGGCCAGCCCCTGAAAGCCCTGGAGGTCACCGCTATGTTTGTTCCCTTGTTCGCTCCCGCCTGACCACTGTCCACCGCCCCGGCTGGACTGTGTTTTCACGCATCCAGCCACGGCAGACAAGCGACCTCCTGCACCCCGGTGCAGCGCTCCACAAGCCCTGGCTAATTTGCCGGGGTTTTTTGTTTGTGGAACGCACACATGAGTGCCAAAAAACTGTCTCGGGCCTTCGCCCAGGGTGAAATCAAAAAGCTGCGCCGCATGAAGCAGCCCCTGGTGTTAACGCTCGAAGCCTCGGGCCCGCCCCGAAACCCTGTGGCCGCCGCACTGGCCCAACGCAGCCTGTCCAGCGCAGCAGGCAAACACATCCGAGCCCGTGGCGCCCAGCGCCGTGCGGACACCGTCGCCCTGCGCAAGGCGACCCTGAACGCTCGCTTTACCGAGCGCGACTGACAAGAACGATTGAACATATGGACCTTTCAACCCAATCCCCAACGCTGCCGCATGGGCAGCACCTGCCCACCGAAGCGCACCGGGCCCTGCTGGCCCAGCGCCAGCAGGCGCTGGCCCACGCCGCCGAGCAGCTCAAAGCCGAGCTGTTTGGCATCGACGACGTGATCGACCGCGTGATCGACGCGGTGCGTGCCTGGTACGTGCTGCCGCAGCTCATCACCCGGCCCGTCATCGTCTGCCTGTGGGGCCTGACGGGCACGGGCAAGACGCAGCTCACGCGGCGCCTGGCGCAGCTGCTGGGCTTTTACAACCGCTTTGTGGAAGTGCAGATGGACGGCTTCAGCCATGGCGCGAGTTACCGCAGCTCGTCCATCTCAGGCATGCTGGGCGACTCAGGCATCCACGAAGGCGCACCCGGCATCCTCGTGCTGGACGAGTTCCAGCGCTTCCGCACCGTGGACCGCAAGGGCGAAGACGTGAAGGTGGAGCGCTACCAGGATGTGTGGACGTTGCTCTCTGACGGGCGCCTGCCCCCAGCCCTGAGTGCGCTCACCAACATCGAGCGCAAGCTGGCCGACGCGCACTACGAGGCCGAGCGCGCCGAGGACGGCGAAGATGAGCGCGCAGGCAAGAAGCCGTACCGCTTCCAGCTCGATGCCTGGGACGCACAGGAACTCAAGCGCATGCTCAAGCTGCAGGAGCCCCTGGCCGAGATCATGCAGTGGCCGCCCGCGCAGGTGCAGGCGCTGTTCACGCGGTTCCAGCAGTCGCTGTCGTCGTGGGAGACCGACTACAGCAAGCTGCTGGTGTTTGTGTGCGGCAACCTCGACGAGATGTACCACGAGACCGCGCAGCGCGTGGAAGACTGCGACACCGATGCCGACATCTTTCACCGCCTCACGCGCAAGCTGTCGCTCATCGATGTGAAGAAGGCGCTCTCCGAACGCTTCAAGCCCGAACAGATCGCGCGCCTGGGCAACGAGCATGTGGTGTACCCGTCGTTCAACAAGGCTACCTATGAGCAGCTGATTCGCAACCTCTGCACGCGCTATTGCGACGACATTGCCACCCAGTGTGGCGTGCGCTTTGCCATCGCCCAGTGCGTGCACGATGAGCTGTATGCCAACGCCGTGTTCCCCGCCCAGGGCACGCGGCCGCTGTTCTCATCGGTGCACGCCATCCTGAGCGCCAACCTCGTGAAAGCCGCGCTGTGGGTGCTGGAGCAGGCCCTGCCGCTTGGCACCACCTACCCCATCACGCTGGCGGCAGACAAGCGCCACCTGGTGGTGCAGGCCGGTGCACAGCAGGCACTTTTTGCCGTGACGCTGGAGCTGAACCGGCTCAAGCAGCGCGCCAACGCCGACTTTCGCGCACTGCTGGCGGTGCATGAGGCGGGCCACGCGCTGGTGTACGGCCTGTTGCTAGGCCAGGCCCCGCAGGAGGTGAAGATCAACATCGCATCCTTCGAAGGCGGCTACAACAGCTTTGCGGGCCTGAAGGTGACCACGCGCCAGAACGCGCTGGACATGATGTGCGTGGGCCTGGCAGGCCGCGTGGCCGAGGAGCTGGTGTTTGGCGAAATGGCCTGCACCACAGGCGCCGAGCAGGACTACAAGCAGGTCACGGCCGAGGCCGCGCGCTACATCCGCCACCACGGCTTTGGTGCCCGGCTGGCACGCACCGATGTGACGGTGGAGATGGACCACCACATCAACACCGATGTGGCGCCCAGCAACGCCGCCATCGAGGAGCTGCTGCAGGCCCAATACCAGCGCGCAGTCGCCCTGCTGCGCCAGCACCAGGGCGCGCTGAACCGGCTGGTGGATGCGCTGATGGACCACGGCATGATCGCCCGCCCCGAGATGCAGGCGCTGATGGCCCAAAGCGGCATCGCCATCACGGTGCCGCCCACGTCGGGGCCCGACGAAACCCTGGTGCTGGAGCCCTTTGCGGCGCGGCTGGCGGCGTTTCAGCAACACACAGACGGCACCGCTGCCCCGGCTGTGGCGCTGAATGTGGCGCGGCAAAGCTCAGCATGCTTATGATGCGCGGTTTGGCGGCCCCACGGGGCCGCCCGCCGTTGCCGCTTTTTCCGTCATTCCAAGGCCCGCCCCACCGCTTGCACCGCCATGTCCGCCGTCTTCAACTTCACCTTCGTGCCCTGGTTCCGCTCGGTGGCGCCCTACATCCACAAGTTCCGCAACCAGACCTTTGTGATCGGGCTCACGGGCGAGGCGATTGCGGCAGGCAAGCTGCACAACATTGCGCAGGATCTGGCCTTGATCCAGGCCATGGGCGTGAAGATCGTGCTGGTGCACGGCTTTCGCCCGCAGGTGAACGAGCAGCTGGCGGCCAAGGGCCATGCGGCCAAATACTCCCACGGCATCCGCATCACCGACTCGGTGGCGCTCGATTGCGCGCAGGAGGCTGCGGGCCAGCTGCGTTATGAGATCGAGGCCGCCTTCAGCCAGGGCCTGCCCAACACGCCCATGGCGGGCGCCACGGTGCGCGTGATCTCGGGCAACTTCCTCACGGCACGGCCCGTGGGCATTGTGGATGGCGTGGATTTTCAGCACTCGGGCCTGGTGCGCAAGGTGGACGTGGCGGGCATCCGCCAGACGCTGGACATGGGCGCGCTGGTGCTGCTGTCGCCGTTTGGCTTCTCGCCCACGGGCGAGGCGTTCAACCTGAGCATGGAAGAAGTCGCCACCAGCGTGGCCATCGAGTTGCGGGCCGACAAACTCATCTTTTTGACCGAGGTGCAGGGCATCCGCATGTCACCCACCGAGCCTGAGAGCGACGACAACCCCATCGACACCGAGCTGCCGCTGGCCGCCGCCCAGGCCCTGCTGGCCCAGCTGCCGCCCGCGCAGCAGCCCACCGACACGGGCTTTTACCTACAGCACTGCGTGAAGGCCTGCAAGGCTGGCGTGGAGCGCAGCCACATCCTGCCGTTTGCGGTGGACGGCTCGCTGCTGCTGGAGGTGTATGTGCACGACGGCATCGGCACCATGGTGATCGACGAAAAGCTCGAAGAGCTGCGCGAGGCCACCATTGACGACGTAGGCGGCATCCTGCAGCTGATTGAGCCCTTCGAGAAGGACGGCACGCTGGTCAAGCGCGACCGCACCGAGATCGAGCGCGACATCGCCACCTACACCATCATCGAACACGACGGCGTGATCTTTGGCTGTGCGGCGCTCTACCCCTACCCCGAGGCCAAGACAGCCGAGATGGCGGCCGTGACAGTATCGCCACAAAGCCAGGGCACGGGCGATGGCGAAAAGCTGCTCAAGCGCATCGAGCAGCGCGCGCGCCTCTTGGGGCTGGACAGCATTTTTGTGCTGACCACGCGCACCATGCACTGGTTCATCAAGCGCGGCTTCCAGCCCGTGGACCCGGACTGGCTGCCCGACGCACGCAAGCGCAAGTACAACTGGGACCGCAAGAGCCAGGTGCTGGTCAAGAAGCTCTGAGGAACCGGCTTCAAAAACACACAGCCATTCGGGCTGAGCCTGTTGGAGCGCTGCGCAAGGCTTCGACAGGCTCAGCCCGAACGGTTTGGGGACATGCCAACCAAGGCCTGCCCAGGTCCACGAACCCTCAAGCAGGCTACCCCTGGCGCGCGGCCACCACGGCGCGCGCCACCTGGGCAATCTCCGCATCCCGCTGCTCGGCGGGCGCCGTGGAGCGTGTGAGGTAGCAGGTCACCAGCACGGGGGCGCCACCGCCCGGGGGCCACAACACGCCGATGTCGTTGGCCGTGCCGCTGTCGCCCGACGTGCCTGTCTTGTCGCCCACCTTCCAGCCCGGCACACCGGCGCGCAGGCGCTTGTCGCCGGTGCTCGTCTCGACCAGCCAGCGCTGCAGCCAGGCGCGGGATGGGGGGCTGAGCACATCGCCCAGCACCAGCTTTTGCAACGTCTGCAGCATGGCCAGCGGTGTGGTGGTGTCGCGCGGGTCGCCCACGGCCGCCTCGTTCAGCGTTGGTTCGGTGCGGTCCAGCCGCGTGACCTGATCACCCAGCGACCGCACAAAGGCCGTGAACCCCGCCGGGCCGCCGTGGCGGGCCATCAGCACATTGGCGGCGGTGTTGTCGCTCAGGCTCACGGTGGCGGCACACAGCTCGCCCACCGTCAGGCCGCCCGCGTTGCCTGCGCGCGGGCCGCTCACGGGCGAATAGGCCACCACGTCTGTGGCGGCGTAATGCACGCGCGCGTCCAGCCGCTCCCGGCCCTGGTCCACCAGCGCCAGCATCCAGCCCGCCAGCACGGCCTTGAAGGTGCTGGCCATGGCAAAACGCTCGTCCTGCCGCCAGCCCAGGGCCAGGCCCGATCCGGTGTCCAGCATGGCCACGCCCAGGCGGCCCTGGGCGCTGCGTTCGATGGTGGCGAGGGCATCGCTCCAGGCGCGGGCGGTCTGGTCGCGGTGGGCCGGGGGGCTGGCAGCGGCGCAACCCCACAAAGGCATGGCGGTGGCCGCTACCAAACCCAAGGAAAACTGTCTTCTTTGCATATCAAATGGATGCGTGATGGGGAACAAGGTCCGAAAGATACGGGGGTTCAGCCCCCAGCACCATCGACAATAATTGCCGCCAGACCCAAGAAAAACTTCCACATCAAAGTCAGATGCACCTGCCGCTCAACGCCCTGCGCGCCTTCGAGGCATCGGCGCGCCACCTCAACCTCACCCGCGCGGCCGAAGAGCTGCACGTGACCCAGACCGCCGTGAGCCAGCACATCCGCAAGCTGGAAGACCGGCTGGGCAAGCCGCTGTTCCGCCGCCTGCCTCGCGGGCTGGCACTGACGGACGAGGGCCAGGCGCTGCTGCCCGTGGTGGTGGAATCGTTTGGCAACCTGCAACGCGCGCTGGAAAAGCTGGGCGACACCCGCCCGCGCGAGGTGCTGACCGTGGGCGCCGTGGGCACCTTTGCCGTGGGCTGGTTGCTGCCCCGGCTGCGCGACTTTCAGCAGGCCTGCCCCTTTGTGGACCTGCGCCTGCTCACCCATAACAACCGGGTGGACATGGCGGGCGAGGGGCTGGACTTTGCCATCCGCTTTGGCGACGGCGCCTGGCACGGCACACATGCCGAGCGCATCATGGACGCGCCCATGTCGGTGATGTGCACGCCCGCACTGGCCCACGGCCTGCGCACGGCGGCCGACCTGGCACGCCAGCCCCTGCTGCGCAGCTATCGCACCGATGAGTGGGCGGCCTGGTTCGACGCCGCCGGTGCGCCCTGCCCCGTGGTGCGCGGCGCGGTGTTCGACTCGTCCCTCACGCTGGCCGAGGCGGCCGCCCAGGGCTCAGGCATGGCGCTGCTGCCGGTGCGCATGTTCACCCGCGAACTGCGCCAGGGCCGGTTGGTGCAGCCCTTTGCGCAGGAGCTGCACCGGGGCGCCTACTGGCTCACGCGGCTGCAGTCACGCCCCACCACCGGGGCCATGGCGGCCTTCAGCGACTGGCTGCTGGCCCAGGCACACGCAAGCGTTGAAGAATTTGAATGAATTTGGCCTTCTCCGCGCGCCCACATTGCTCGACAAGCTATCAAATTAATAGCAACTACATTCAAGGCGGTATAGCGCCCTCACCGGGGCCTACACCATGGGTGTGGCCAGCGCAGGGTGTTCGGCCTGCGGCTGGTCCAGATGGTAGCCCTGCACCATGTCCACGCCCAGCACCTTCAGCATGTCCAGGATCTCCTGGCTCTCCACAAACTCTGCCACCGTGCGCCTGCCCAGCCCACGGGCCACGTCGATGATGGCGCGGACAAACACCTGGTTGTCGTGCTCGTGGGTGAGGTTGCGGATGAACAGCCCGTCGATCTTCAGCACATCCACCTTGAGGTGCTTGAGGTAGGCAAACGACGCAAAACCCGTCCCGAAGTCGTCCAGGCAGACCTGGCACCCTGTGTGGCGCAAGGTGTCGATGAACCGCTCGGCATCGCGCAGGTCCGACACCGCCGAGGTTTCCGTCAGCTCCACCAGCAAACGCTGGGGCGCCACGCCCGCCGCCTGCAGCTGTGCTGCGATGTAGGCGGGCAGGCTGGGGTCATCGAACGAGCGCGCCGAGATGTTGATCGCCAACGCAGGCAGCTGCGGCTGCGCACCCAGCAGGGCAATGCTTTCGCGCGCCACCCAGCGGTCGATCTCCAGGATCTTGCCGCTCTTCTCGGCATAGCCGATGAACTGCATGGGCCCGATCAGCCGCGTGGCATCGGCCTCGTCCCGCATGCGCACCAGCACCTCCAGATGGGCCAGTTCCCCGGTGGTGGCGTCATACACCCCTTGGTAGTGCAGGCGCAGCAGGTTTCTTTCCAGCGCCCGGGAAATGCGCTCGTTCCATGCCAGGCGCGTGATCGTTTCCTGCGACGCGTGGTGGTCGGGTCGGTAGATGGACCAGCAGTTCTTGCCCAGGTGCTTGGCCTGGTACATCGCGGCATCGGCATGGGCCACCAGCTCTTGCGCGTTGTCGGCATGCTGCGGCGCCAGGGCGATGCCCAGGCTGGTGGTCAGCCTCAGGTTCTGCCCCTCGATGCAGAACGGGCCCTGCGAGATGGCGCGGACGATGCGCTCGGCCAGGCGCTGGGCGTCCTCCACCGAGGCATGGGGCATCAGCACCGCGAACTCGTCGCCCCCCAGGCGGCACAGGGTTTCTGTCTGGCGCACCAGCGCCTGCACGTCGCTGCCCACACGCACCAGCACCGAATCGCCGATGCGGTGGCCAAAGGTGTCGTTGATGGCCTTGAACTCGTCCAGGTCAAAGAAAAGCAAGGCGCCCTGGCGCTCATGCTGATCACGCCGGTCGTGCCGGTCGAACTCCCGGAAAAAGCGCAGCAACTCGTCTTCAAACCTGCGCCGGTTGTACAGGCCCGTGAGGGCATCGCGCTCGGCCAGATAGATCAGCTGCGCGGCCGTCTTGCGCTCGCGCGTCACATCCTCGTGGATGCAGAGCCTGCCGATGAGGCGCTTGTCACTGTCATGCACAGGGTGCGATGTCAGCAACAGGGTCTGCCCGTCGCCCAGGTCCATCTCGTACCGGCTGGACAACCCGGGCGCCGTCAGCGCCTCTTGCGCGTGGCGTGCCAGGGCCGCCAAGGACGACGGACCATGCCCCACCGCCTGGAAGATGTCGCTGGCCGGGCGGCCCACAAACGATGCTTCATCGCCCTCTATCCGCCAGATCTTCAAGAACGCGGGGTTGCAGTAGGTCACCTGGTTCTCGGCCGTGACGAAGAGGATGCCCAGCTTCATGGCCCCCAGCAGCGCAAACAGGCGGGCGCGCTCCTCCTCCAGGCTCACCATGTACTGGCGCCGCTCATCCACCTCGGCCTGCAGTGCCTGCGCATGTGCCACCGCCAAGGCACGCTGCTGGGCCAGTTCGGACACCATGCCGTCAAAGGCCCGGGCCAGGCGGCCCAGTTCGTCGTCGGTGCCCAACGCAACCGGGGTCGGCGTCTGCCCCTGGCCCAGGGTGTCCACGGCTTCCGTCAGGCGCTGCAGCGGGCGCACCACCAGCGTGTTCACCCGGCGGCGCATGGACCACAGCACCGGCATCAAGCCCAGCAGGCCAATGCCGCACAGGCCCAGCATGCCCCACATCACCAGGTCATCCACCCGGGACTGGGGCATCAGATAGATCTGGTACCAGTTCGGCCCCCGGATGCGCGACCAGGCAATCCATTGCGTCCCGTCGGCACTCAGGCCTGCGCCACGGTCGGCTTGCGCGTTCGACACCATGTGGTGCACCTGCTCCAGCAGCGGGTCCTTCAGCCCTGCGATCTGAAGCTGCCCGCTCGCTGCGGCGATCCGCTCCCTCAGGTCGGGGTGGGAGATCAGGTCCCCCTCCGCGCTCAGGATCAGTTGCACGCCGACCTGGTCACGGCTGGCGGCCACGGCGTCGATCAGGGTCTCGATCGTCAGGTCGTGGCCCACCGTGCCCACCCAGCGCCCCTGCCAGTCCAGAGGCTGGATCACCGACACCATCCAGGCCTTGGCTTGCTCGTCCAGGTACACCGGCGTCCAGAAGATGCGCCGCTCGGAGTTGCGCTGGGGGTCGGCACCCCGCATGGTGGGGTAGTCGGCGTTGCTGGCGTCTGCAGTGGCGCCGCTGGCCCAATCAACGCCGCGCGCATAGACCATCAGGCCGTCTTCCACAAAATCCATGTAAGCGGAAAAAAATGGCGGCACCAGCGCAGGCCCGCGCTCTCTCAGCAGGTCGTAGCTGACGGCCGCGCGCACGCGTGTGGATTCGTCCGGGCCATCGCGGCCATGGTGCAGGTACAGGGTGGGCGCATTGACCGTGTCCACTTTTTCGGGCCGCAGCCGCCACAGCCCGTCCGGCCCGCGCGCAAACAGCTCGTCGAACCGGCTCAGGGCGGCTTCGGTATCGGCTGCGCGCAGCCGCGTGAGCAAATCCTGCTGCAGATGTTGGGCGCTTTGCCCCGCCTGGATAAAGAGGCCCTCCACGGCCTGCGCGCGCAACTCCACCGCCTGGCGCATCACCAGCGGCACCACGCGATCGGCAACGGCAGTCAGCGCCACATACCCCAGCAGCGAAAGCAGGACCACCAAGCCCAGAAACAGGCCCCAAATCGACAGGGACAGCCTGTGGATCACAGAAGTACGCAGCCTGGAGGTCAGCAAGCAAGGCCCCTCGAAAAGGTCAGGACACGGATGGGGCGGCAGCCCAATCGTTTCAATATGTTAATTGAATCCAGCAGGGGTGCACGCCCAGTGTGGCAGCCCCATGCGCGCCTCCTTTACGGCCTGTTCACACCCTCGTCACGGCCTGCTCGCACCCTAAAACCCCAGCGCCCCAATGTCCACCCCATCCACCTGCCCCGCGTCCAGGAACGCCTGCCCGTAGCGCAGGTACACCCCTTCGCGCACAAACACCTCGAACAGATCGGGGTCAATGTGCCCGTTGTCGCGCATCCTGCACATGATGGCCAGCGCCTGCGACAGGGTCATGCCGCTCTTGTAGGGCCGGTCGGCCGCCGTGAGGGCCTCGAAAATGTCGGCAATGCCCATCATGCGGGCCTGCAGCGACATCTGGTCGCGTGTGAGGCCGCGCGGGTAGCCCTTGCCGTCCATGCGTTCATGGTGGCCACCTGCGTATTCGGGCACGTTCTTGAGGTGGCGCGGCCAGGGCAGCGTCTCCAGCATCTTGATGGTGGCGACGATGTGGTAATTGATGGTGTCGCGCTCGGACTGGTTCAGCGTGCCTGCGCGGATGGTGAGGTTCTCCACCTCTTCGGCGCTCAGAAAGCTGGTCTGCACGCCCTGCGGGTTGCGCCAGTGGCGCATGGCGGCGATGTCGCGCACGCGCTGCTGGTCTTCGGGGCGCATGGCCTCGGTGCCGGTGTTGCTGCGGCGCAGAAACTCGCGGTCTTCCTCCAACGCGTGGATCTCGTGCTGCAAAGCCTGCAGCTCCTGCCCCTCGGCGCGTGCATCCACCACGGGCCGCAGCGCCAGCTGGCGGCGCAGCGCGGCCAGTTCGGCGTCGCGCTTGAGCACTTCAAACCGCGTGTCCACCAGGCCGATGCGGTCGTAGATGGTCTGCAGCTTGGTGGCCTTGTCCACCACGTGCACGGGCGTGGTGATCTTGGCAGTCGTGCAGCAGGCCCGCCATCTTCAGCTCGTAGCGGTCGCGGTCGGTCATGCTGAAACCCGCCAGTGGCCCCTCGCGCGTGGCATCCACGGCCTCGGCCAGCATCATCGTGAGGGCAGGCACGCGCTGGCAGTGGCCGCCGGTGTAGGGCGATTTTTCGTCAATGGCCAGGTTGATGAGGTTCACGAACGACTCGAACAGGCGTTCGAGCTGCGTGATGAGCAACCGGTTGGTGAGCGCAATCGCCGCCTGCGAGGCCAGCGACTCGGCCAGGCTCTGGTCGGCCTGCGAGAAGGTGATCACATCCCCGGTATCCGGGTCGCGCGCATTGATGAGCTGCAGCACGCCAATCAGCTCGCGGTCGTGGTTCTTCATGGGCACCGTCAGGAACGACTGCGACCGGTAGCCCGTGCGCTGGTCAAACGCCCGCGTGCCCGAAAAATCAAACCCCGCCGCGCTGTAGGCATCGGCAATGTTCACCGTGCGGTCGTGGATGGCCGAGTGCGCCGCCACCAGCGAATCGTTGGGTGCACCGTCGGCGGTGCGCAGGGGCAGCAGCGGTAGGTCGATGGGTTTGCCCGTGGTGCCCCCCAGGCGGATGCCCAGCGAGTCGGTGCGCAGGATCTCGAACTTGAGCGCGGACTGATCCTCCGTCACGCTGTAAAGCGTGCCGCCGTCGGCGCCCGTGATGGTCTTGGCGGCCTCCAGGATGTTCTCCAGCAGCCGATCGATATCCCGCTCGCGCGAGAGCGCCGCGCCAATGCCATTGAGCTGCTCCAGCCGGCGGAACAGATGGATCGTGGATTCCTTGCTCATACAACCACCTTGGAAACAGCGTTGGCGACCCTGCATCGTAACGAAAGGTGACAGCTATCATCACCCCCTTCTTTCAAAAACGCCCATTTCGTGGACTCGGTCACACCCCGCTTTCTCACCGCCGCGCTCTACCAGTTTGTGGACTTGCCGGACTTTGCCGCCCTGCAGGGGCCCCTGCAGTCCCTGTGCGACACACACGGCGTGCGCGGCATGCTGCTGCTCGCGCCCGAGGGCATCAACGGCACCATCGCGGGCGAACCACAGGGCGTGCGCGCCGTGCTGGCC
>Ga0187844_10002030_pt1 | contig 14755 bp, 15 predicted proteins | sample SpaLakP09_SKY_50_FD_134517 | JGI IMG/M metagenome (GOLD analysis project Ga0187844, IMG submission 134517) | Oligotrophic lake water microbial communities from Sparkling Lake, Wisconsin, USA - SP09_SKY_50 | ecosystem: Environmental > Aquatic > Freshwater > Lake | place: USA: Sparkling Lake...
GCCGTCGCGACGGCGGCCGGGTCCTGCGGCGATGCCTTCGTGGCAGCGGTCCACGCGTCGCGGGCGGTCTGCGCCGCCGCGTCGCTCGAGGCGGCCTTGGCCACATTGACGTTGGTGAGCTCGGAACCGTCGGCGCCGGCGTAGACGTCCCAGGTGCCCGAACCCGTCTTTACGTAGAACATCGACATCGTATGCTCGTTGCCCAGCGTGTCGTACACACTGACGGGCACCTGCTTGTTGTACGTGGTCGCGTCGTTGGCGTTGAACGGGAAGTTGGTGGGGACGGCCTCGCGCGAGTCGAGGTTGAGCGACGTGTCGACCCTGGTGGTCGAGACGGGCTTCATGTCGGCGGTGCTGATCTGCAGCGGTTTCGGCGTGCTGGCCAGGATCTGGCCGTTCGGGGCGACGCCGTAGCCCGTCACGTTCGCGCCCTGCGGCGTGACGATGAAGCCGTTCTTGTCCAGGGAGAACTGGCCGTTGCGGGTGTACTGGACGTTGCCCGAGACTTCGGTGCGGAAGAAGCCGGCGCCGTTGATGGCGATGTCGAGCGGGTTGGCCGTCGTCTCGATATTACCCTGCGTGAACTGCTGGGCAATGGCCGCCACGCTCACGCCGATACCGGCCTGGGTCGCACCCGCGCCGTTCAGCGAGCGGGCGTAGACGTCCGCGAATTGCGTTTGCGAGCCCTTGAAGCCGACGGTGCTCGAGTTGGCGATGTTGTTGCCGATGACGTCCAGCGATTTCGCGGCGCCGTTCAAGCCGCTCAGGCCTTGTTGGAAGGACATGTTGTGCTCCTGTTATGCGTTTCGTTGCGCGGGTCCGACCGCGTTCAGAGGACTTGCTTGATGTCGGCCAGCTTGAGCGCGCCCTTGCCGGACAGGTTCAGCTTGACGCCATCGGCGCTGTTGGTGGTGACGCTGGCGACGCTGTCGAACGACAGGCCTTTCGCGTCGGTCAGGTTGGCGCCGCCACGCGTCGCCACGACCTTGAAGGTGTAATTGCCGTCGGCCAGCGTCACGGGCTTGCCGTTGCTGTCCAGGTGCTTCGGATCGGGCACGCCGTCCCACGCGAGCGGCACGACGCCGGCCTTTTGCGCGCCCATGTCGACCGTGTCCACTTCGTTGCCCTTGGCATCGCTGATGACGATCTTGACGTTGTCCGCATCGGTGGCCAGTTCCGCGCCCAGGATCGCCTTGCCGCCCGACAGCATGACGCCGTTGCCCTCGACGAGCACGCCATGGCCGATCAGGTTGGTGGCCTGCATCGACTCGGAACTCTTGTAGCTGGACTGCAGCGATTCCAGCGTGGTGTTCAGCTTGTTCACGCCCGTCACGGTCTGCAGCTGCGCGAGCTGGCTCGTCATCTGGGCGTTGTCCATCGGATTCAGCGGATCCTGGTTCTGCAGCTGGGTCACCAGCAGGGTCATGAACTTGTCGGTGTCCGCGGAGACGCCGTCGGTGCTGGTCGCCTTCTTCGCGTTCATCGTCGACATCAGGTCGGTGACGGGGGTACTGGTGGTATCGGTTACGGTCGCCATGGGAGCGTGTCAGAATGGTTAGATTGGATTACTGGCCGAGGGTCAGTGTCTTGAGCAGCATGGTCTTGGACGCGTTCATGGTCTCGACGTTCGTCTGGTACGAGCGCGAGGCCGACAGCATGTTGACCATTTCGTCGACCACGTTCACGTTGGGCATCGACACATAGCCCTTGTCGTCGGCGAGGGGATTCTTGGGGTCGTACACCTGCTTCAACGGCGACGCGTCCTCGACCACTTCGCGTACCTTGACGCCCGTGCCCTGGTCCATCGGGACGGCTTCGAACACGACCTGCTTGGCGCGGTAGGCCTCGCCCGTCGCGCTCGTCGCGCTGTCGGCGTTGGCGAGGTTGCTGGCCGTCGTGTTCAGGCGCTGGGCCTGGGCGCTCATCGCCGAGCCGGCCACGTTGAAGACATTAAATAACGACATGATTACTGGCCTCCCTGGATGGCCGTGAGCATATTGCGGACCTGCTGGTTGATCATGGTGATGCCGGCCTCGTAGCGCAGCGCGTTGTCGGCGAACTGGGTGCGTTCCGTGTCCATGTCGACCGTGTTGCCGTCGACCGCACCCTGCGTCACCGTGCGGTACAGCACGGGCGTGCCGCCGTCGCCCAGCGTCTTGCCGTCCGCGGCCGCCCGGCCATTCGGATAATGGGCGCCGGCCGTCGTGTTCAGCGGTCCCGTGTTCGTGGCCCGGGCCAGCGCACCCTGCAGGGCGCTGGAAAAATCGATGTCGCGCGCCTTGAAGTTCGGCGTATCCGCGTTGGCGATGTTCGACGCAAGCAATTCCTGGCGCTGCGAGCGCAGGCTCAGCGCGGTTTCATTGAAGCGCAGGTAGTCGTCGAGTTTGCCGATCATGTGTTACTCCTCTGGGCCAGGCATCTGGTGGTGGACAGGATGGATCATACGGATGGGTGGACTCTTCCAATCGGGCAATAAAGCGACCCAAAACCCGGCTATTCGAGGATTCGATGGCGGCGCGCCGGACCTAAGATGGCACCGTCGCAAAAACCCGCATCGGGAACCTATTCATGAAACGCACGCTCATTACCGCCCTGCTCCTCGGCACCGCCGCGCTGTCGCACGCGCAGACGGCGCCCGCTGCCGGCCGCCGGGATGCCGGCCACCAGAATGTCAACACCCTGCGCACCGTCGTCGAGCAATTCCTGCAGACGCAGACGGCCGGCCTGCCCGGCACCGTGACCGTGAAAGTGGGCGCGATCGATGCCCGCACGGCGCTGGCTGCCTGCCCCGCGCCGGAAGCGTTCCTGCAGCCGGGCGCGCGCGCCTGGGGCAAGACGACTGTCGGCGTGCGCTGCACGGCGCCGTCGAACTGGACGATCTTCGTGCAGGCGCAGGTGAATGTGCAGGCGGAGTATGTGGCCGCCGCGCTGCCGCTGGCCCAGGGCCAGGCGATCGAACAGAGCCAGCTCGTGTTGGTGAAAGGCGACATCGCCGCCATGCCAAACGGCATCATCACGGATATGGCGCAGGCGATCGGCCGCACCCCGACGGTGTCGCTGGCGGCCGGCACGCCGCTGCGCCTGGACTCGCTGCGCAGCAAGCCCGTCGTGCAGCAAGGCCAGGCAGTACGTCTGGTTTCCAGCGGCAATGGATTTGCGGTATCAGCTGAAGGCAAGGCCATCGGCAACGCCGTCGACGGCCAGATCGTGCAGGTGCGCACGCCGTCCGGCTCGGTCGTGAGCGGTACGGCGCATGCCGGCGGGATGGTCGAGGTGGCGTTTTAGTAACAGCAACGGAGCAGCACTTTGAAAGTGTCGCGTTTGCCCACACTTTCTTTGATGTCCCCTAAAGTTTTCGGCAACAGGGCCGATACTGAAGGCAGATCCCGGGCTTTCTGCTCCGACCTGAGAAGGATGATGCTGTGAAAATCAACGATACACTCAAGAACAACGCGAGCGTTCAACCGAACAACACGCCGGCCACCACTGCGAAGAGCAGCGACGCGGCCGCCGCGAAATCGATCACGCCCGCGGCAACCGACACCGTGCGCCTGTCCTCGCAAGGCCAGGCCCTCGCGGCCGGCGGTACCGGTCAAGTGTTCGACAGCAAGAAGGTCGAACGCATCAAGGCGGCCATCGCGGATGGCCAGTTCCACGTCAATTCCGAGAAAGTGGCGGACGGCCTGTTGGATACAGTGCGCGATTTGCTGCATTCTCGCAAACAATAGATAACCAATGGCCATTGCATCCCCTGGCGCAACCCTGCGCGACGAACAGCAAGTGATCGGTTCCATCGTGGAGCTGATGAAAAAGGAGCAACAGCTCCTGATCAGTGCGGATGCCGATGGTCTGTCGACCATCACCCCCAACAAGCTGCAGCTGGCGCAGCGTGCCGCGACCCTGTCGCGCGTGCGCCACAAAGCCCTTGGCGCCGCCGGCTTTCCCGCAGACGAAACCGGGATGGAACCCTGGCTGGCCGTGGGCGGCAACGCCGAACATCGCGACGCCTGGAACCGCCTCCTCGAACTGACCCGCGAAGCGAAGGAAATCAACCGCGTCAACGGCATGCTCGTCAACCGCCAGCTGGGCCAGACCCAGGCGGCACTCTCCGAATTGCGCGGTCCCGCCGGGAATCCCGCCGGCGTCTACGGCCCGGCAGGCCAGACCATGTCGACGGGACCGTCGCGGCGGTTCGTCGTCGGGTAGGGTGGGCACCCTGTGCCCACCAAGCGCATGCGTTACGGCGACATCATGGTGGGCACAGAAGTGCCCACCCTACCATCAAGCATCGCTTCGATCTGCTCCGGCCACACCGGCGGGCTGAAGTAATACCCCTGGATTTCATCGCAGCCATTCTCGCGCAGGAAGGCCGCCTGCTCGGCCGTCTCGACACCCTCCGCCACCGCTTCCAGGTTCAGCGTATGCGCCAGCGCGATGATGGCGCACGCGATGGCCGCGTCGTTCGGGTCGGTCGTCACGTCGCTGACGAACGAGCGGTCGATCTTCAGCACGTCGATGGGGAAGCGCTTCAGGTAGCTGAGCGATGAATAGCCGGTGCCGAAGTCGTCGATCGACAGCGCGACACCGAGCGCCTTCAGCGAGCGCAGCACGCTCGTCGCCTCGTCCGTGTCGCGCATGACCGTGGACTCCGTGATCTCGATCTCCAGGCAATGCGGCGGCAGGCCGCTCTTCGCCAGGGCAGCCTGGACGCGCTGGGCGAGGCCGGCCTGCTGGAACTGGCGCGCCGACAGGTTCACGGACACCCGGAGGGGCGGCAACCCTTGCGCGCGCCACGCGGCCGCGCGCGCGCAGGCTTCGTCCAGCACCCACATGTCGAGATCGTCGATCAGGCCCGTCTCTTCCGCCAGCGGGATGAAGCGCACCGGCGGCACGAGGCCCAGCACCGGATGGCGCCAGCGTACGAGGGCTTCCACGCCGATCACGGTGCCGCTCGCCAGATCGACGCGCGGTTGATACTGCAGCGCGAACTGGTTGCGCTCGATGGCATGGCGCAGCAGCGCTTCCAGGTCGACCCGCTCGCGGATCGCCTGCGCCATCGTGTCCGTGTGGAAGCGGTAGCGCGCGGGACCTTCCGCACGCGCGGCGGCCATCGCCACCTGCGCCATCTGCAGCAGTTCGTGCGCGCCGCAGCCGCTTGCCGGCAATAGCGCGATGCCGACGCTGGCGGCGAGGAACACGCGCTGGCCGTCGAGCAGGAACGGGTCGCGCATCGACTCCAGCAGACGGGCGGCCAATGCGGCGGCGGCCGTCTCGCCGGACTGCTTTTGCACCACGATGAATTCGTTGCCGCCCTGGCGCGCCAGCATGTCGCCGCCGGCCAGCCGGCTGGAGAGGCGGACCACGCACTCGCGCAGCACGTCGTCGCCGCCGCCATAGCCGTAGCCGCTGTTGATCTTGCGGAATTCGTGCAGGTCGAACACAAGCACGGCGAGCGTGCGCCCTTCCTGGCGCGCGCAAGCGATCGCCTCGTCCAGCGTTTCGAGGATGCGGTTGCGGTTCGGCAGGCCCGTCAGCGCGTCATGCGTGAGCTGCTCGACGAGCGCGCGCTCGAGCCGGCGCCGCTCCGACAAATCGCGCACGATCGCCACCTGCTGGCCGCTCGGCATGCCCGCACGGCGCACCTCGGCTGGGAAGGGGGCACCGTACAGGCGGCGGCAGTCCAGCTCGCCGTCGCCGTCGCCGGCGACGGCCGGCACCAGCACGTCCAGCGGCAGGGCGACGGCCGTCTCGCGCGCGACGCCGAACAGGCTTTCCGCGCGCGCATTCATCATCGTGATGCGCCCTTCCGCGCCGACGAGCAGGATCGCGTCCGGCGCGCATTCCATCAGGCTGCGAAAGCTGGCCTCGCTCTCGGCCAGCGAGCGTTCCGACCGCTGCAGCCGCAGGTAAGGCGCCTGCACGGCCGCCACCCAGATCGCACGGTGCAGGCACAGGTAGGCGATCACCTTGTACACGTGGCCGACCATGTTTACGACGTCGTCCGGACGGGCGTACAGCGAGAAGCTGACGCCGCCCAGGGCCATCACGGCGGCCGTGGCAGCCAGGTAACGGTCGGTGCGCAGGCCGGTGACGAGCGCGCGGCGCAGCAGGAACAGCGCGGCGACGGCATTCAGCGCAATCAGCACGAGCTCGCAACCGATCTTGAACGGCGTCAGCCCCTGCCCCGGCACGTACGTGGCCGGCAGCACCAGCGGATCGGCTACGGCCAGCCAGAAGCCGAGCGCGACGATGCCCAGCGCGGCCAGCAGCACCCAGCCGCGCACGCGCCGGCCGACAGTCCGCTCGCGCGGCGCGAACGCGGCGACGAGCAGCGCCGCCGCACTGACGAGGCGCGCCAGCAGCCAGAATTCGATGCCGCGTCCGACCGATCCCGGCCCCGCGACACCCGGCATGCCGTGGACGGACATCAGGTGGCCGATGTCGAGCAGGCCCACGGCGAGTGCGCTCGGCGACAGCAGGGCCACGCGGATCGGCATGTCGCGGCCGATGCCGTGCCAGCCCGTGGCGAACACGAGCATCGCCACGACGACGGAAAACACTTCCATCGCCGTGTGCGCGGTCAGGTACCACTGTGGATTCCACGGCAGCCGCGCCGCGTTGCCGAGCGCGAGCCACGCCATGAACAGCGCCAGCAGGCCGGTGAGGATCGACAGCCGTACCGTGGACGGAATCTTGCGCGCGTGCCGGGTCATGCCGCCCTGCCCGCGAATGGCCGGCTGTGCGTGCGAAGTCCGCGCATGCGGGCTACCTGGCTGTCGTGCTCGATATTCATGTGCTGAAGCGAATAATGCCGTGGGCAAGGCCGTGCCGGCATAAAAGGAGGAGATTCTTGATCGCAACTTTCATGATCAAAGAATCAATACATGATAACAGTTTATTAAATTTAGATCGAGCAATATTTACACCGACGTTCAATATGTTGCGTCAATGTACCAAATTGAGCGCTAACAGGGCAGTTTTACGGCGATAAATATTGTGACTTTGCAAGATGCGGCAGAGAGCAACGCGGTACAAAACAGGTTTTGACCGCATCAGGAGATGTCATGAAGGGCAACGCATACCGGTCCGGCGCGCTACTCGTCCCCCTGCTTCTCGGCGCCGCCGCTCGCGCCGCGCCGCCGGGCGGGCTCGTCGTCGAGTTGACGCCCGCGCGGCAAAGCGTGACGGGCAATCAGGACGTCGTCGTGACGGTGACGATCCGCAACACGTCGCGCACCTGGCAGACCCTCCCCAAGTGGCAGACCCCGTTTGCCGGTGTCGAGACACCGCTGTTCGACGTCACGCGCGACGGCTTGCCCGTCAGCTATCTCGGCATCCGGGTCAAGCGGGCGCCGCCGACGCCCGCCGACGTCATTGCGCTCGCGCCGGGTGCGGCCCGCAGCAGCCGCTTGGAATTGTCCGCGCTCTACCGCATGGACATCACGGGCGCCTACACCATCCGATACCGGACCGAGGGGCTGCAGGCGGCGACGGCCCCGCTCGCCGCGTCGGTCTGGATCGACGGCCGGCTGCCGCGCGGCATGCCGGAATCGAGCTACGACCCCGTCACCCAGGCCGTGCCGGCCGGCAGCCGTCTCGCGTTCAGCCATTGTTCGAACGCGCAGCAGGACAGCATCGCAGCCGGCGTCCAGGCCGCCCGGTCGATGGCGCAGGACGCGAACGCCTATCTCCGGGCGGGCGCACTGGCGGACCGCTACACGGGCTGGTTCGGCCCGCTGGACGAGGCACGCGCGGCAACCGTGTCGCGCCACGTCGACGCCATCCGCGAGGCGTTCGCCACGCGGCCCATCACCGTCGATTGCGCGTGCACCCGGCCGTGGTATGCGTACGTGTACCCGAATCAACCGTACACGATCCACGTCTGCAAGGCGTTCTGGACCGCGCCCATGACGGGCACGGATTCCAAAGGCGGCACCTTGGTGCACGAGATGAGCCATTTCACGGTCGTGGCCGGGACGGATGACTGGGTCTACGGCCAGGCCGCGGCGGCCGCGCTGGCAGCCAGCCATCCCGACCGTGCGGTCGACAATGCCGATTCGCACGAGTACTTCGGCGAGAACACGCCCTACCGGAGCGTGCGCCGCCGTTAAGACGTAATGTGACGGAACAGCACGGGTTCAGTGACGAGCGGGCTGGTCGCTTCGGGATGGTGGATGTCGGCCAGCGCCAGGCCGGCGTAGCGCAGCTCGTAGGTGTGGTCGCCGGGCCGGAAGGCGTAGTCGGCCGTGATGTCGACCGTGTGCGTGTGGGCCGAATGCGGGGGCAGTTCGAACCAGTCGGCGCCGCCGCGCGCGGCGTTGGCGCCGACGTAGGCAACGGGGGCGCCGCCGGGATGCACGCGCACGTCGAACACGCGGCCGCCGGGCCGGGGATCATCCGTCAGCGCGCGCGGCAGCCATACCCGCCGCTCGCCGCGGTTTTCCGCCTTGAAGGTGATCCATACCTTGTCGTGCCGCGCGTCGACGCTCAGGCTTGCGTGCAGGTTCATCCCCTCTCCTCGTTCAAGCGACATTGCTGTCGCGTTGGACCGATTGTAACGCGCCCCTGTCAGGGATTGGCGCCGGACAGGATCGTGACGGCCACCCGCCGGTTGCGCGCGCGCCCGACGGGGTCGTCGTTCGAGGCGACCGGCCGGTTGGCCCCGCGTCCGACGGCGGCCAGGCGTTCCTCGGCGACGCCGTTCGCCGCGAACAGGCGCACGACGGTCGTGGCACGCACGGCCGACAATTCCCAGTTCGATGCGAATGCCGGGTTGCCGATCGGGGTATTGTCCGTAAAACCTTCCACTTCGATGCCGTGCGGATCGTTTTTCAGCAGATCGGCGACGGTGCGCAGCGTCTCCTGCGCGCCGGGCGTCAGCGCGGCATTGCCCTCGTCGAACAGGGCGCTGGCATTGATCTCGAGCGTGACACCGCGCGCGGTCTGCGTCACGCGCATCTTGCCGGTGTTGACGAGGGGTTTGAGGATGCTGTCCAGCTTCTGCGCCAGCAGCTCGAGACGCTCGCGGTCGCGCCTGGCGGCTTCCGCACGCTTACGGGCGAGGATGGGGGTCAAGGGCAAGGGCAGCGCCTCCACCTCGACCATCGTGTTCGTCTTCTTCGCCGCGCCGCGGCCGCCGAACGCGTCGCCGAGCGCTTCCGACAGCACCGTGTACTTGCCGATATTGACCACGGACACCGCATACATGACGACGAAGAACGCGAACAGCAAGGTGATGAAGTCCGCGTACGAGATCAGCCACCGCTCGTGGTTCTCGACGTCCTGTTCGTACTTCTTGCGGCGTGCCATGGTCGCGGGTCAGTGTTCGGCCAGCAGGCACGCGACGCGCTCGTCGAGCACGCGCGTGTAGTCGCCAGTGGCGATGTCGTGGAAGACGTCGGCGAGGATCTCGTACTGGGCCACGCGTTCGGAGACGATGCCCTTGATCTTGTTGCCCACCGGGTAAAAGAACAGGTTCGCGAGGCCCACACCGTACACGGTCGAGACGAACGCGACGGCGATGCCGGCGCCCAGCCTGGACGGGTCGGACAGGTTTTCCATCACGTGGATCAGGCCCAGCACGGCGCCGAGGATGCCGACGGTGGGCGAGTAGCCAGCCGCCGATTCCCAGATGCGGGCGGCCTGGCGCTCGCGGAATTCGTAATTGTTGATTTCCGTGTGCATCAGGCTGCGCAGCTTGTCCGGCTGGATGCCGTCGACGACGAGGCGCAGGCCCTTCTGGATGAACGGATCGGCCTTGGCCATGTATTGTTCGAGCGACAGCAGGCCGTCGCGCCGCGCGGACAGGCTCCACAGATGGATTTCGCGGGCCAGCGCCTGGCGCCGGTCGGGCGGGGTCACGAACACCCAGCGCAGCATGCGCACGCCGCGCACGAACGCCTTCGACTTCGTCTGCAGCAGTACGGCGCCGAACGTGCCGACGACGACGATGGCGAAGGCGGCGGGCTGGATCAGCGAGGAAAACCTGCCGCCGTCGAGCGCGTGCCCGACGAAGATCCCGGCCAGCGCCAGCGCAAGACCAAGCAGACTGGTCAGGTCCACGAACGCTCCCGCAGATACGTGCGCAGGCGCGCCACGGCCTGGGTGTGCAGCTGCGAAACGCGCGATTCCGACACGCCCATCACGGCGCCGATTTCCTTGAGGTTGAGTTCTTCTTCGTAATATAGGCCCATCAGCATCTTCTCGCGCGGCGGCAGCGCGTCGATCGCGTCGATGACGGTCTGGCGGAAGTCCGTGTCGAGCAGGCTCTTCAGCGGATCGGCATCGTCCACGGCATGCCGGTCGAGGAAGCTGTCGCCGCCTTCGTCGTCGTGGAAGTCTTCGTAGTACAAGAGCTGGTGGCCGCCGGAATCGCCCAGCAGGTCCTGGTAATCGGCCAGCGACAGCTTGAGCGACTTCGCGACTTCGGATTCGCTGGGCGGACGGCCCAGTTGCTGTTGCAGCGCGGCCATGGCCGACTCAACCTTGCGCATGTTGGCGCGCGTGGAGCGCGGCATCCAGTCGTTGCTGCGCAGCTCGTCCAGCATCGCGCCGCGGATGCGCAGCACCGCATAGGTCTCGAACTGCGCGCCGTGGTTCTCTTCGTAGCGGTTGATCGCATCGAGCAGGCCCATCATGCCTGCCTGTATCAGGTCATCGACTTCGACGGACGGCGGGAGCTTGGCCTTCATCTGGTGGGCGAGACGCTTCACCAACGGCGCATGCTCCGTCAGCAAAGAATTCTTGTCCGCTTTCCCTTTGACCGTGTACATGGTTTCTGTAATTGGTTATTCTTCGCCGCGTCAGGCGGCCCGTCCGTGCTGCACGCCCGTGCGCGCAAAGCGCCCGGCCAGGCGGCGGAAAGCCACCGAAGCGCCGGCCAGCGGGAATGCGTCGACCACGGCGCGCCCGAGACGCGCGGCGCGGTGCAGGTACTCGTCCGCCGGCACGGAGCCCATGGAGCTCAACGTTACCGCCAAGTAACGAGTTGCCGCAGATGACATATTATCGTATACCACCTTCGCCTCGGCTTCGGTAGCGCCGGTGACGAGGATACCGAACGGACGGCGGCCCAGATGCTGCGACAGGCGCTTGATCAGCGCATAGGCGTTCGTGATCGACGTGGCGCTCGTCGACACCTGCACGACGATCTCGGACGAGGCCATGATCGGCACGGGGAACGAACCGCCGTCTGAACCTTCAGAAAATTCGCCGTCGACCATGATGATGCTGCCGGCCTGCTTGACGAGCACGTCGAACGTCTTGGCCAGGCGCCGCGCCTCGTCCGCGCTGGCAGGGGCCATGCGCGCCATCGTGGCGACGGAAAAGCCCTGCGGCACCGGGTGGATGACCTGGTTCAGCGCGCATTCCTGGCGCGCCACCTGCAGCAGGCTCGGGCCGCGATCGACGCCGAGGCGCTGGGCGACGCCGTAGTCGCGCGTGCAGGCGTCGACGATCATCACGTCATTGCCGGACTGGGCCAGCGAAGCGCCCAGGTTGACGAGCATGGCGCCCTTGTCGTCCTGGGGCGTGGCGGAAAGGAAGGTCACGATGCGCGGCTTGGGGCCGGCCAGCATCCGGCGCAGGCCCTCCGCCTGGTCGAAGTCGAAACTAGCCAACGTACACCTCGCGCAGCGAACGGTCGTTGTTCAGGTTGCCGAGACCGGCCATCATCAGCGGGAGGTCCGCGTCGGCGATCTGGGCGGCGGCGTCGCGCTTGGTGCGGAAGGCGCGGTCGACGAGCATTGCGCGGTCGGCAAGGTGCAGGTCTTCCGGCACGCGCTGGCCGTTGGAGATATAGTGCAGGTTCAGCTTCTGGCGCACGAGCACGTCCAGCACGTTGCCGATCGACGCGGCCTCGTCCATCTTGGTCATGATGGCGCCGGCCAGGCCCGTGCCCTGGTAGGCGCGCACGACTTCGTTCAGCGTCTCGTTGGTCGACGTCGCGTTCAGGCACAGCAGGCGCTTCACGTCGGCGCCGGAGTCCGTCAGCATGGCGACCTGCTCCGTCACCATCTGGTCGCGCTGCGACATGCCGATCGTGTCGATCAGCACGGTGTGCTTGTTGCGCAGTTCTTTCAGGGCGATGCGCAGGTCGGCCTCGTCCTTCACCGAGTGCACCATGACACCCAGGATCTTGCCGTAGATGCGCAGCTGCTCGTGGCCGCCGATACGATAGGCGTCCGTCGTGATCAGTGCCAGCTTTTCCGGGCCGTGGCGCATCACGCAGCGTGCCGCCAGCTTGGCGGTCGTGGTCGTCTTGCCGACGCCGGTCGGGCCGACCAGCGCGAACACGCCGCCGCGGTCGAGGATCGCATCCTCGTCGGCCATCGTCGTGATGTTACGTGCCAGGACCGTCTTGACCCAACGCAGCGACTCGGCGGCATCCTTGCCGGCCGGCAGCTTATCGATCAGGTAGCGCGACAGGCTCGCCGAAAAGCCGGCGGCCAGCATCTCGCGCAGCACGGCGGCCTTCTGCGGCTCGCGCTGCTGGGTGGTGCCCCACGACAGTTCGGCCAGCTGCGATTCCATCATGCCGCGCATGGCGCGGATCTCGCTCATCATGCCGTGCATTTCGGCGGCGGCGGATTCCTTGGCCTGGGCGATCGCGGCCGACATCATCGCGGTCATCGCGGCCATGTCGAAGGCCGGCGCTTCCGGCTGGGGGGCGCGGCGGTTGGCGTAGGTCGGCGGCACGCTTGGCGCGGCCGGCTCGTCCAGGTCGTAGAGCGAATTCATCGGCTGGCGCGCGGCCGGGGCTTCCTGGAAAGCGCGCGGTGCTGGCGCTTCCTGGAACGGACGCGGTGCCGGACGGGCTGCCGGACGCGGTGCCGGTGCGGGCTCAAGGTCGTCGAACGACGGTTCCTGCAGGCGCAGGTTCGGGCGCGGCGCGGCCATTTCCGATTCCGGTGCGGGCGAGGCCAGCGACGCGACGTCGTCGTTGTCGAGTGCGAGGATCTCGACGACGCCGTCGACGGGACGGTTCGACAGGATGACCGCGTCCGGCCCCAGGGCGTCGCGCACTTTGCGCAGGGCCTCGCGGGAGGTCGCCGCTGTAAATTTCTTCACGTTCATCTTGATCTCTCCGCTCTTATGGGCAGAAAAGCCCATTCATGGAAAGGATTATTGACGATGCCGCGAGGAAACGATTGCAGGAAAAGGCGGGGGAAAGCGCCTTATTTCTTCGTGGTTACTCTGGAGACAAGATGCGTCATGAACAGCGGTGCCCATGACGCCTGGGACGGAGGGATCAGGTTACGAAGAAAAACGGCGTCGATGGTTGGCTTCCTGTTCACGCAACCATTCGACCGCGTGCTCGACATTGGGGCTCGGTATATCGCCCTCCTCGAGTGCGGCGCGAATCTTCCACTCTGGCTGGCGCGAGAGGATGGCGCGGAAGGCCTCCCGCGTATAAATGGTTTCTTCACGGTGCTCAACTGAACGAGTCTGGCCACCGGATTTTTGGCGGTGCAAATGCAATTGAAACATAGGTCCCTCCATAGAACAGCTGAGCCTTGATCGTAGCACTCACTCGCTTATGAAAAGTGTTAGAGAACACACCAAGTTTTCGTAAATCAAAAAATGTTGATCATCTGAGACGTTTTGTAAAGTCCCCGACAGACAGGTACACAATTCCTGAGGAATTCGTCACGAAAACGATAGTTTTCTGGAACTTTGTCAATTACACTCTCCTGTTGCGTTTTCTGCCGCCTAGCAAGAAATAATCTTCACAGAAAGTCAAAGCATGAAAATTTATCCAGTCATCCTCTCCGGCGGTGCCGGTACCCGACTGTGGCCGCTGTCGCGGGCAGTGATGCCCAAGCAGCTGCTGCCGCTGGTGACAGACAAGACGATGCTGCAGGAAACCGCGTTGCGGGTCCGCGGCTGGCCAGGGTTAATGGCGCCGCTGGTGGTCTGCGGCAATGAGCACCGCTTCCTCGTGGCCGAGCAGTTGCGCGACGTCGGCATCACGCCGCACGGCATCATGCTCGAGCCGGCGGGCCGCAACACGGCCCCGGCCGTCGCGGCCGCGGCCGCCTTCCTGAAAGCGCAGGATCCGGACGCCGTGATGCTCGTGCTGCCGGCCGACCACGTGATCGAAAAGAACGAAGCGTTCCGCGTTGCCGTGGAACGTGCGGCGGCGCAGGTGGAGCAGGGCGCCTTGGCCACGTTCGGCATCGTGCCGAGCGCACCGGAAACGGGTTACGGCTACATCCGCCGCGGCGAACCGCTGCCGGGCTGCGACGATTGCTACAAGATCGACCGCTTCGTCGAAAAGCCGGATCGCAACACGGCCGAAGGCTTCGTTGCCGACGGCGGCTTTTACTGGAACAGCGGCATGTTCATGTTCCGCGCCGACCGCTTCCTGGCCGAGATCGAAAAGCATGCGCCGACGATCGCCCAGGCTGCCGGCGCCGCCGTGCAATCGGCGTACCGCGACCTGGACTTCTGCCGCCTGGACGAAGCCGCGTTCGCCGCGAGCCCGTCCGATTCGATCGACTATGCGGTGATGGAACACACGCGCGACGGCGTCGTCGTCGCGGCCGACATCGGCTGGAGCGACGTCGGTTCCTGGTCGGCGCTGGCCGACGTGCAGGACAAGGATGCCAACGGCAACGCCGTGCGCGGCGACGTCTACCTCGACAGCACGATCAACACGCTCGTGCGCGCCGAGAGCCGCATCGTGGCCGTCGTGGGCGTGAAGGACCTCGTCGTCGTGGAAACGAACGACGCCGTGCTCGTCGCGCACAAGGAC
>Ga0187844_10002031_pt1 | contig 14749 bp, 9 predicted proteins | sample SpaLakP09_SKY_50_FD_134517 | JGI IMG/M metagenome (GOLD analysis project Ga0187844, IMG submission 134517) | Oligotrophic lake water microbial communities from Sparkling Lake, Wisconsin, USA - SP09_SKY_50 | ecosystem: Environmental > Aquatic > Freshwater > Lake | place: USA: Sparkling Lake...
CAATTAGCTGTGCCTCCAGAGATAGCTGATAACTTAACTGTTCCGGTGCAAGTTACAAATTATAATTATGATATGTTGACAAAGCTGGTGAACAATGGGAGAGCGAATTATGTTTTAAAAGACAATGGTAATACTCGAATAAACCTTGATAATGCATTGTTTTTTAGAGGAACGCGCTTGACACATGGTGATATCATTATTCGGGATGAGAAAGAAATTGTTGTGAATGATGGTAATACTATGCTAAAACGCGGCGATTTGTTGAAACGAAATGGCGAAATCATAAAAGATATTAAGTACCCTGAACAGAGACGGTATACATTAAATATCGGAGATATAGTGGAACGGAAGCTGCAAAACCATGATATAGTGTTGCTTAACCCGAAATGTTTATTCTAAATTTGATTTAAAAAAATGGATATTAAATAAAACAATATCCACAATGAAAATCAATTGTTCCAGATGCAAAAAAGACTTAAGCCCAGATAATTTTAGAAAAAGAAAAAATGGAGAGTGTTACAAGCAATGTTTAGAATGCAATAAAATAATTAGTGCCAATAAATTAAAAAATACAAAAAAAAAGAAAGATCTTGTCGATTACGATATTTCGACGCATAATAAATGTGTTACATGTTTTGAAGTTTTAGAGAACGATAAATTTAATAAAAGTAAAAAAGGATTAACTAAAAGCTGCTCTGAATGTTTATCAAAAAATAAAAAGCGAGAACTAAAAAGAAGATCAATCGAAACAAAAGAGGGTGAAAAAGTTTGTGTTAGATGCAATGTTATAAAACTACTATCTGAGTTTTCAAAAAATAAAGATATCTATAATAAACAATGCACTGATTGTTGTAATAAATATTCTGATCTTGGAAAAAAAAGGAAAGAAATAAAAAAAGAATTATTAAAAGGTGAATTACATAGTTCTAACATCATGTGCAATAAGTGTTTGGTTATTAAAGATAAAATATCTTTTAATTTGAGAAAAACAGGAGAGTATAATAAACAATGTATAGAATGCAATTTAAAACAACTTGATTATCTTGAAACAAATAAGTGTTCTCATGGTTATTTAAATAAAAGTTGTTGCAAAGAATGTAACGGCACATCTTATTGTGAACATAATAAAATAAGAACATATTGTGTTGATTGCGATGGAGGTTCTTTATGTGTTCACAAAACAAGGAAGGATAGATGTAAACTGTGCCGAGACGGAAATCAATTTTGTGAACATGACAAATTAAGAACTATTTGTTTAGTTTGTAAAGGTGGTTCATTTTGCGAACATAAAACAAGAAGAACAAGATGTATTCAGTGCAATTTTTCCGGATTTTTAAAATACATAGTAAGTTCTCGGGTATATAAAGCTTTAAAATACAATAAAACAGAACATAGTATAGAATATCTAGGGTGTGATATTGAAATATTTAAAAAACATTTAGAAAATAAATTTGTCGAAGGTATGAATTGGGAAAACTATGGTTCAATTTGGCACATTGATCATATTATACCAATTGCTTATAATAATCCTTCAACAGATGATGTCATAAAAAGATTGCATTACTCAAATACTCAACCATTATGGGCTTTAGAAAATATTAGTAAAGGGAACAGATATATAGGATAAATATGTGAGTTAAAACAGGTAGCTGCCCAACAAGATTGGGATAAACAGTGTGACACTACCTAGTCTAATTAATATCAAGGCGAGACATCTTATAATGTCGGGAACACCCTTAAGTCTTAACTACTACTTACATATAAGAAATTATTTGTAATATCCGGGATAATGACCTAGGACATAGTAATAACGTTAAGAATTGGGCAATCCGCGGGTAAAGTATCTAAGTCCGATAGTTAGGATATGATACTCCCTCAACGACCGCACGGGTGTCGGTAGATGATGATAGTCTAATCAACTTGAATCTGCTTAAGATACAGTCTAGTCCATTATGAAAATAATGGTGGCTACGGACAGCCGACTCAAAATTAACAGGGTCGAAACAGGTAGCTGCTTTATGGTTGAGTAAGATACCATAAAGATAAACAGTGTAACTTACTCTATAATATAACTACCTAGTCAAACAAGGGTGTTTGGCAAGATTCCTCAATTGCGGGGACTCCCTTAAGTCTTGATTACTACTTATAATTGGGAAACTGGTTATAATATCCAGGGTAATGACCTCGGACATAGTAAAAACATTAAGAATTCTCGCTAGAGCTCGACTAGTGGGAGATGGGTAATCCGCAGCTTAATCCTAAGGACAAAAATCGTGACTGTCTATGGATAAAGTTCAACGACTGCGAAAGCGCTTAGTATATAAAATATATTAGGTAAAGGGAATCGGTCTGAGAGAAGTCACGTTCTCGATGAAGGCTTAAGGTATAGTCTAGTCCTTAAATGAAAGTTTAAGGTATATCGTTATGGCAGGGCTCTATGATGGCTCAAGAAATCGTCATAAGACCCGGGAAAACTTTAAGGTTCAATTTAAGTATAAACAAATCTTTTAACGCTGATGAACTTATTTTCAACAAAGATTTCAAAATAATCTTTACTAAGTCAGCAACAGGTAGCTGCCCAACAAGATTGGGATAAACAGTGTTCACTACCTAGTCCAATAATATGGGCAAGACACCTTATAATGACGGGAAACCCCTGAAGTCTTAACTACTACTTACATATAAGAAATTATTTGTAATATCCGGGATAATGACCTAGGACATAGTAATAACGTTAAGAATTGGGCAATCCGCGGGTAAAGTATCTAAGTCCGATAGTCAGGATATGATACTCCTTCAACGACCGCACGGGTGTCGGTGGATAATGATAGTCTAATCAACTTGAATCTGCTTAAGATACAGTCTAGTCCTTCTATGAAAATACAGGGTCCATCACGTTTGATGGGGATGAAATGAATATTTAAAGTGAAAACAAGCTTGGATATTAAAAGGGAGCTTTAAAAGAGTTTTACTCCCTAGTCAATTACATTTTGGCGAAACACCTGGTTGCGGGAACCTCCTTAGAGCTTTAACTACCACCCTTATTTGGAAACAGACAAGGGGAACACGATTAATTATCGTACCCAATGGTAAAAAGGTTAAAGATTCTCGCTAGAGCTCGACCTAGTGGGTGATGGAAAATCCGCAGGCTATTCTCTAAGCTTTAATGACTTAGTAAGAGAAAGTCTCAACGACTGGTAAGGTGTTGGTCTGAGGAGCTGTCAACTCCAATGAAGGCTTAAGGTACAGTCTACTCCATATCAAAAGATATGGTAGGAAAGCACGTTCCGCAATCACTTGAAGCACAGGCTGAATTACGATATTTGTCAGCCTCTAAATATATGTTGATATCACCACAATCATCAAAACCAAACATGTGTATAGTCCAGGATTCGCTTCTTGGTGCATACAAGATGACTTCAGGCAATCAGCCATTAAGAAAAGATCAGTTCTTTAATATTGGAATGAAAACAAATATGTCTGTAAACGAAATAACAAATAAGATTCAGCATATAAGAAGAGTTCTAAAAGATATGAACAGAAAGGTTCAATGTTTTAACGGCAAGGGGCTTGTATCTTTAATATTACCTGATGATCTAAATTATGAAAAGAAGAATAATGTAAATCCTGATGAGCCTACTGTAAAGATATATAGAGGTGTGCTGTATGAAGGCACACTCGATAAAACAACATTAGGCGCGGTAAGTAATTCACTGATACAGATAATGTACAAAGAGTATGGCGCAGACAAGACGGCGGATTTTATAGATAAGATACAGTTTGTGGCAAATGGGTATTTATTGGTGAGTAGTTTTAGTATAGGTATACAAGATTGTCTAGTAACTGATCCAGCGAAGGTCGAAGAAATTAATAATGTGATAGAAAAATGTTTTATTGAGGCCGAGGGAATAAAGAAAACGACGACGCATCCCAACATCCGAGAAATAAGAATCACCGGTGCTCTGAGTAAAGCAAAAGATATCGGACTTCGGATAGCGAAAGACGCCTTGGATCCCAATAATAACTTTTTAAGTACGGTGAAAAGCCAGTCCAAGGGGGATTTTTTTAACATAGCCCAAATCACTGGATTGCTTGGTCAACAAAATATTTTAGGACAAAGAGTGAATCCCACGTTGAATAATGGTAAACGAACTTTGCACCATTATCCACTAGATGAAGAGTTACCGATGAAAATGGAGTACGAATCGAGGGGATTTATTGATTCTTCTTTTATAAAGGGACTTAACCCTCGTCACTTTTATTATCATTCGATGTCAGGTCGCGAGGGGTGTTCAGACACGGCTTTAGGTACAGCAACATCTGGATATATACAAAGAAGAATTGTAAAACTTACAGAGGATATAAAAGTAAGTTATGATGGAACAGTGCGAGATGTATCTGGAAATATATATCAATTGGCGTATGGAGAAGATGGAATCAATCCAATGTCAACCTTAAAAGTAGGGAAAGAACAAGAGATATGCGATATAACTTCGATAGTGAATAAATTAAATATGAAACACGAAATAAAGTTAAAATCAAAGAATAGAAAATAAACTACAATCTTATAATAAAATATTATAAGATTGACCGGAATCTCGGGAAATAAAATAAAAATCACTTTGTAAAAATTGTGCAAAAAAGTTTGTAAATTATAAGAAAAGAATCCAATCACCCGTCTTTTAAAAGACTATGAAAATAAATTAATTAACAAGGTTAAGACTAGTTTTTCAGACACTCAACAGCATTTATTTACAGCAAGCTTTTATTGTTTTTTAAGATATGATACAAAAAAAGATTTTGTAATAAATTTAGATGATTTATGGAAATGGCTGGGATTTTCAAGAAAAGACCCAGCTAAGAGATTGCTTGAAAAACATTTTACAATAGATATTGATTATCAAGTTGTAAAAGCTGCTCCACCGAATTGTGGAGCAGCTTTTGAAGAGTCAAAATCACCTTCAAAAAATTTGGGTGGTGCAGGAATGAATAAAGAACAAATTATGCTTACAATTAATACCTTCAAAAAATTTTGTTTGAAATCAGAAACAAAGAAAGCTGATGAGGTGCATGACTATTATATTAAGTTAGAAGAACTATTACAAGAAACAATAAATGAAGTAAATGCAAAGAAATTAAAGAAACAACCAATTTTTCAAAAGATTCAACTAAAAGCACCGGGTTTCGAACAATTTGCAAAAAATGTACAAGTACTAAAAAATAAAAACTTGATAATAAATAAAGGAATGCATAATCGCTTCATAGCCTACATTAAAAGCTTTTTTGATAAGGACGACGAGTCTCTCGAACACTACATACGCGACATAAACACATATTCTAATAATTAATTTTTTAAAATATTTATTTTTAATAAATGGAATGCATATATTCTTATAAAAAATCCGATGAAATGGCTGATTCGGTTGTAGAGTATAACGGTCAGTTTGATTGTACAAGTACAAATTATATAAATTTACAAAATGGGTATCAAATTAGATGTCCAACTGAAGTTCACACTACTGACATTAAGACCGATAGCACAGGTAAACAATATCAAACCAATCTTGATGTTTCATGCCAAATTAAGGCTAAACCTACACCTGCGCCTACACCTGCACCTACACAACCTCCAAATAACCTAATTAAAATATATTTATCACCTTATTTCATAGGGGGTATTATATTTGTCGTGGCGATTTCAATTTTGTTAGTGTTTATAAATAAAAATAGAAAAACTCGTAACCTAAAATAAAATTGAATCCTAGATAATCTTTTGAAAAAATATTTAACCACCCGATGATTAAATATTTTGGACAAATCGCATACGTGAATAAACAGAATATGTACGCATGCATTACACCTGACTTAGATTCAGGTTTAGAGAAAGAGCCGGATCCTGGATGGCCAGGTTTCTATAAATGCAAAGATGTGTACTACAATATGAAAGAAGGTGAGGATTTAAAAAAGTTTTATCAAGTATCGTTTTATATTGAAGAAAAGGGGAAATATGCGTACAATGTGAAAGCGGGCGCGTGTTATTGTGATGATTTGTATTGTGTTGGTCCGGTATGAGATCGTGCGAGGTAAATGTAGTAAATGTAGTAAATTTTAAATTTTATTATTTAATATAAATGTCATTTGATTATTCAAAAATTAAAATGTGCGCGGCCGATTTGCACAATGCGCCTTTCTCTGATTCTAAAAAAGCGAGAGCTGTAAGTTATAAAGGTCTAATATGGCCTGAAAGAAGTATTATATATATTAATTTCGAGACTGTACCTCTTGATATAGATATTGAAGAATCGGAGTTCATAATTAATCCTATTGATTCTTTTGCATATGATCCATTAGAAAAAATATGCTGTGACAGGATTAGAGCAGCCAAATTAACTAAAGACCAAAACACTGTTCAAATTGCTGTAGAGGATAGTATTAAAGAAATAGTAATGAAACGTTTTCAACCATATATAAACTTAACATTTGTTTTTGGACCTGGAAATTCTAATATAAATATAAGTTTTTCTAAGACAGGTGCGTGGTCTGTTATTGGAAGAAATAGTAATTATGCCAAACCAAGTATGAATTTTGGATCTTTCAGTGTTAGAATTGTACTGCATGAATTCGGACATGCTTTAGGGTTAGGCCATGAACACCAGAGTCCTATAAATAACTCTATTAAATGGAATTTGGAAGAAGTTTATAAATGGGCTAAAGGTTGGAGTCAAGAACAAGTTTATTATAATATTATTAAAAGATTAGAAACTACAGAAATCAATGACATAAGCTACTTTAAACCCGGTACAGTTGACCCAACCCTAGTAGAATATGATCCTTCTTCTATAATGTTATATTTCTATCCACCTGAGGTTACACTTGACAATAAAGGAACAGCATTAAATTTGATATTATCTAAGAAGGATGTTTTATATTTGAACGCTCTATATCCAGGAGATGGTGCTAATGGGTCAACGAGAATATCACCTTATCAATTTTATCTTGATGTCTATAAAAAAAATATTTATTATGATGTTATTAAATTTATAATTAAAACTTCAAGTGATATTTTTGCAGGAACTTATTCCGATGTTATAGTTAGTTTGTATGATCCAAACCTAAAAAAAGCACGCGATTTTAAACTTGAAAATGATTTTAAAACAGGAAAAACAGGTACTTATATATTGCAATCAACAGGAATTCCCAGATCATCTTTAATAAATAAACCAATTTTATTCACATTAAAAGGTAAAGATCGTTGGAAGTTTCAAAATATTGCTATTTATTATAATGATCAATTTATAATTTCATATTATGTAGATATGTGGTTAGGCGATGGTAAATCTATATTATTAAGCACGCCTTTACCTTCGACAACCAATGATAACCAATGCGCAGTTAAATTTAATCCAAACTTATTAAATGTAAACTTATTTAATGACCCTCCATGTGTTGCATTTGACAAGAGTACTAATCCTACTGTACTTTTAAATGGGGCAACCTGTAAGTACTATAAAGGTAAATGTTATTCAACGACCGCCAATCAATGTACTAACTCATCGGATTGTAAATTTTCATTTCGTGATCTCAGATGTGTAAATACTAAAGGAGGTAGTAGTCTCAATTGTAGACTAGGGCTAAAAGGTTGTACATGCGTTTCTGGGAAAGGCGCGAATAACTTAAAAGAAAATTTTCAAATTGGTAATGTATCTATTTCAGGATTAACTATCGGATTAATAGTATTTTGGTTTTCTTTATTGGCCGTACTTATATTTTTGAGTATACAAAATTAAAATAAAATAAAATTAAAATTATTTATAATAAATGTCTTTTGATTATTCAAAAATTAACATGTGCTCTGCTGATTTTCACACTCCAAGATTAGCAAATTCTAAACAAGCACGAGCTGTAAGTTATAAAGGTGTAATATGGCCTCAAAGAAGTTTGATATATATTGATTTTGGTACTGTACCTGTTAATATCATTAATAAAGAAAGTTGTAATAGTGTTAATGATCCATTAGCAAAAATATGTTATGATAGGATTGAAACAGCTAAAAAAACTAAAGACCAATATAATGTTCAAATTGCTGTACAGTCTAGTATTAAACAAATAGTAATGACGCGATTACAACCATATATAAATTTAACATTTATGTTTGAAAAAGATAGTAATGGAAAATCTAATATACTTATAAGTTTTGATCCGAAAGGAGGATCTTGGTCTGCTATAGGAATACAAAGTAATTATGGAAGTTATAATAAAAATCCAAGTATGAATTTTGGATGGTTTGATCTTCGAAATATATTACACGAATTTGGGCATGCTTTAGGGTTAGCACATGAACACCAGAATCCTATAAATAACCCTATTAAATGGAATTTACCAGCTGTTTATGAATGGGGAAAGAGTATGGGACATGACAAAGAAAATGTTGATCGAAATGTTCTTACAAGACTCAACACTTCAGAAATCAATGATATAAGCTATTTTAAGTCTGGTGAATTTGATCCAACCCTATTAGAATATGATCCTTCTTCTGTAATGTTGTATTACTATCCACCTGAGGTTACACTTGATAATAAAGGAACAACTTTAAATTGCATATTATCTAAAAAGGATGTTTTATATTTGAATGCACTATATCCTGGGGATGGAGCTTATGGTTCGAAGAGAATATCACCTTCCAAATTTTATCTCGATACATACTCACCTACTGCCGCTCCTTTAAATTATTTTGGATTTGTAATTAAAACTTCAAATGATTATTATTCAGGAACTAGTAGTCCCGGTATTAAATTTGGTTTATTTGATACTGAATGGAAATATTTTAAAGTTAATAACGAAGGAGGAAAATATTTTAAGAGAGGACAAATTGATACATTTAGATTTGAATCTGGAGATATTCCCAGATCATCTTTAATATATAAACCAATTTATTTAATTTTTAATACAACTGGAGATGATTGGAAAATTGAAAGCATTGATATTTATTATAATGGCATTTTTATAAGTTCACATAAACTAAATAAATGGATGGGTGCTAGTAAAGGTTCTGTTCAATCTCTAATAATAAACGAACCAGTACCTACTGAACCTGCTCCTACACCTGCCCCTACACCTGCTCCTACACGTGCTCCTGTCCCTACACTGAAACCTGTACCACTTCCTACAACCAGAGATGCTCAATGTCAACTTAAAAAAAGTTCCAAATTATTTGGCAAATCTACATGTTTTGCATCTGATCCTCTTGCAACAAATTTACTTTTAGATTCAAAAACATGTAAATTATCTAACGGTAAATGCTATTCAACTACCGCCGAACAATGTACTAAATCTTCAGACTGTAAATTTGGTAGATTTAATGTAAAAGATATTCCTGAATGTGTAAACATTAAAGGAGGTGGTAGTCTTAATTGTAGACTAGGATTCGGTGGATGTAAATGCGTTTCATCACTTGAAAAGTTTAAAAACAGTAACACTCCTTGGGGTGCTGGAATAATTTAAGTATAAAAAATTGATTTTTTTTTACAACTTTGTAAAAAAAATACAGCTTTTCGTAAAATGTCTACCGTTAAAGAAACCTGTGATATATGTGTCGAGAACATCAATCTTGTCAACAAAAAGATTACCTGTATTCATTGTGATTTTTCTTCTTGTATGAGATGTGCAAAGAGATATATTACAAGTGAGTCTTCTGCTAGTTGCATGTCTTGCAAGAAGGAATGGAATGATGATTTCCTTGATGCAAATTTTCCAAAAACTTTTCTCAATAAAGAGTACAAAAACCATATCGAAGGTATTGAATTCGCAAAGCAGGAGGCTCTGCTACCTCAAACAATGCTTGTTATTGAGAACGAGAAGAAGAAAGCTGCAATACTTAGGCAGATATTTGCACTCAAGGATCAAATCGTGGAACTTGAATTTGAATATAATAGAATAGGTACAACAATTCAGGTTCCTAAATCACCTGAAGCGGACGAGCCAAAGGTTTCTGTAATCAAGCAGTGCCCGAGTGACAAATGCAATGGTTACTTGAACAGCAAATACAAATGTGGTATCTGTGATCTAGTTGTTTGTACGAAATGCGAGCAAATCAAGGCTAGCGATGATCATACTTGCGATTCTAGCGATATCGAGACTGTCAAGATGAAGAAGAAGGAATGCAAATACTGCCCCAATTGTTCTCGTGAGACATTCAAAGATGGTGGCTGCTACCAGATTTGGTGCCCTCCTCCATGCAATGGCGGTAAAGGTACTGCTTGGGACTTCAATACTGGTAAAGTCGACAAAGGAGGCGTACATGCGCCTTTGTATTATCAGTATATGAGAGAGAATAGAGTGAATGAGAATAATAACGGTTGCAGGGGCAATGACGAATTGGTTGAAATAAACGCGATTGATTATCAAATTCGTACTAAACGGCTTAATGTTAACCGTCACAGTTTTGAGATGATTTACAACATTCATAGAAGTATTACAGATGTCAAGTACCATTTGATGCCGAAATACGAGACCGTTGACGACACGTTTGAAACACACGTTGATATCAGAGTGAAGTTTTTAAAGAATGAGATTACTAAAGAGTCATTTAATAAGACTTTAATGATGAGACTGAAGGCAAAGAAGAAGAAACAGATGATTTATGAAAACCTCGAGATGCTCGAGAATGTCATTGTAGACATTTTTCATAGATTGTATACAGCTGCTAGCCTCGCGCCTTGGAACTCGCTATTGGATTTGTCACCATACCTGGTGGAGTTGGAGAAGATTCGTGAATATTATAACGTAAGTATTTTGAAGACAAAGAAAAGGTTTGCGATCAAGGGATTAGATGTCGGATATATGAATGAAAGATGGGAGATGAAGAGAGTAGTTTAGATAAGTAAATACAATTTTATAATTATTAATTATAAAATTTGAAAAGATATTTAGAAGAGTATAGAAGGGATATTTATTGGAGTTCCAGTAACCCCAGTTATTTTAAAAGTTTTAATAGAATGCACAAGAGTTACGGTTCCACTATAAGCAGTTACACCGCATCTTGTACCTCCAGGTGTCCACGATCCTATATTAGCTGATCCAATAAAAGCATCATTTATGTATACTATTATATACCTCTCAGTATTTGAAACATAACGATAATACATTCTGAAGGTTATATTGAATTGATTATTTCTTACTGAATAATAAGGGTTAAATTGCCAATTTACTAGTTGTGTTGTCCCGTTAAATATAAACAAATTAGAGCTATTATCGCTTCTATCTGGCATAAAAAAACCTATACCGCCACCCGGATCCCCACTACTTGTAATATTAAAAGTTGTATTACCGGTTCCAAGAACTAACGCAATACCCTCGGAAGTATTACTATCCGCAGTAATAAAAAAATTCGATTCCATAAGTATATCACCATTTACTTGATTATAATTATAATTTCTAAAAACATACGCAGCTCCTCTTTGACTAGTACCGGCTGTTAATTGTGAAAATCTAGGAACAGCAATTGTCTGTATTGAAGCAGTCCCTGTATATGATAAAGATCCAGTTGAACCAGTAGTACCAACCCAATTTATATCACTATCACCAATATAAACCGGTGGTATGGGATCTCCTCCAATAATAGTCCAATGTGTATCTTGAAAAGTACAAATTAACTGAACACTTGAACCAAATAAATTCAACGTTACGCCACCAGCTACCCCTGTTGATGAAGCCTGTCTACCATAAAATATTTTTTGGCCTGCATTTTGAGCTATTGTTAGAGTAGTTCCGGTTGCGTTAAGGGTAACGTTAATAACAGAGCCTATTGGTGAAGTTGTTGGCAATGTAAGAGTCGCCGCACCTGTACCTTGTTGTATAATATAACTTTGATTTACTGACATAGCTGTACTACCTGCAGTAGATATAGCTGTTAATACACCTGCTGCACCAGTAGGACCAGTTGAGCCAGTATTTGTCGCAAAACCTATTGGACCTTGTGGACCTGTCCAACCAGTGTATCCGGTGTATCCTGTATATCCAGTAACACCTGTCCAACCAGTCAAACCAGTATAACCTGTATACCCTGTCCAACCAGTATATCCAGTATATCCAGTATATCCTGTGTAACCAGTGTATCCTGTATAACCAGTATATCCTGTAAAACCTGTCCACCCAGTGTATCCAGTGTATCCAGTATATCCAGTGACACCAGTCCAACCAGTATATCCAGTGTATCCAGTGTATCCTGTATATCCAGTAACACCAGTCCAACCAGTGTATCCAGTATATCCAGTATATCCAGTTCTACCAGTAAAACCTGTCAAACCAGTGTATCCTGTATAACCAGTATATCCTGTAAAACCTGTCCAACCAGTTCTACCGGTAAAACCTGTCAAACCAGTGTATCCTGTGTATCCTGTGTATCCAGTAAATCCTGTAAAACCTGTCGTTCCTGTACCTTGCGGTCCTGTGTAACCAGTATAACCTGTTGTACCAGTAAAACCAGTAACACCGGTGTATCCTGTGTAACCAGTATAACCTGTTCTACCAGTAAAACCTGTTGTACCAGTATATCCCGTGTAACCAGTATATCCTGTTCTGCCAGTAAAACCTGTTGTACCAGTATATCCAGTATATCCAGTAAAACCTGTTCTACCAGTAAAACCGGTTGTACCAGTATATCCTGTAAATCCAGTTGAACCTGTTTGCCCTTTTGAACCTCCTAATTCAACCGCGTATATAAAAGGTATTGTTTGCTCTCCGAACACTTGATCACTTGCAGTATCTCCTTTAAGATTATATACTCTTAAAGAATATACATATGTACCGGTTGATGTATTCGTATCTAAAGCACTTAATGACACAACTGCATTTGTATTACCACTAGCACTTTCATAAAATACAGCCTGACCTACACCTGTACTACCACCAATGGTTCCGGAATAACCAGGTGCAATTGATGTATCTCTATATATTCTTGCTAATCCGTTAAAAAACTGTGTTGCACCCGGACCCCCGGGACAATATACATCAAATGAAACTGTAACTTGTATGGGATTGTTATTTCTTGCTGATATTGTACCTGTTTGAATAACAATCTTCGGATAATCAGGTGTTTTTGGAACACTTACTCCACCTGTAAATCCTGTTGAAATTGTATAGTTAGCAGAATATGTTATTTGCGGACCGGCTGGTCCAGTTGGTCCTATAATTCCAGTAGCTCCGGTTGCTCCTGTATTTGCGGCTGATCCTGGTTGTCCTGTATACCCTTGAGGACCTGTATGACCAGTATAACCTGTGTATCCAGTACTTCCAGTAAAACCCTGTGCACTCGGATACACAACTACATTTGTGAATTGTACAGGATTGTCCAAAGATAATTCAGGTTGACATCTGAAATATAAAGTAGGATATGTTGAATTTGAAACAGATTTTGAATCAGTCACTGCTCCTAATGTAAAAATACAATAATTACCATCGTAATAAACATTTAAAATATCACCAGGTGTATAGGCGACAATAGGACCGTCTGAGAACCGAAATATATTTGTACCATCACTTGTATATACTTTTAAAGGAGAATTCGGTACCCAGCCGCCAGTTGGACCTGTTATAGGAGAATATAAACCAAATGATATTTCTTTACCGTTTCCAGCATTTGTCATATCAGGTAATGCCAAACTAAATCCTATATTTGTATTTGAATAATTTAAAGTATCTGTACCCACAATATCAGACCCTGTTCTTACTGTAAATGACGACGTCGAATTTATTGTAGGAGTTCCTCCAAGTATTTTTAATGTAGTATAAGAACCACCCTGTGCTCCAGTAGGACCTCTTGAGCCAGTAGCCCCAGTATATCCAGTGAAACCGGTCCATCCAGTAAATCCCGTGGTTCCTGTACCTTGTGGTCCTGTATATCCTGTGTATCCAGTAAAACCAGTAAATCCGGTGGTTCCTGTACCTTGCGGTCCTGTATATCCTGTATATCCTGTATATCCAGTAAAACCAGTATATCCTGTATCTCCTTTATCTCCTTTGTCACCTTTAAAAGTTATAAATAATACTGCCTCTGATTCATTTGTGAATGTTCCACCTGAATTTTGAAGAGTCACATCATATGTCACATATGGATATGGCGATCCAGTTGGTCCAGCTTTTGCATCTAGAATATAATTTGCATATATAGCAGCATCATCAATTTTTTGCAATATAATTGTACTTCCTGTATTAGCTCTTAATAAATATAATTGAGAAATATCAAATCCCTGACTATTTAATGAACTTATATAAAGTTTTTGATTTGGAGGCGTGGTGGCAAAAGAGGTATCATTTGTTATAGCCCCAGAAGATGCAGTCGGTGGGTTGAATCCAGTACCAACATAATAGTTAAAAGAATTTACTGTAGATCCTGGATCACCCTTCGGACCAGTCACTCCAGTATATCCTGTAGTACCAGTACCTTGCGGACCCGTATATCCTGTATATCCAGTAAATCCAGTATATCCAGTGTATCCTGTGAAACCAGTAAACCCTGTAAAACCGGTACAACCAGTGTAACCAGTAAATCCTGTATATCCGGTAAAACCAGTGTATCCAGTGTATCCTGTGAATCCTGTAAATCCTGTATATCCGGTAACACCTGTCCAACCGGTATATCCAGTATATCCTGTATATCCTGTATATCCGGTAAAACCAGTATATCCTGTAAAACCAGTATATCCTGTGTATCCTGTGTATCCAGTAAACCCTGTAAAACCTGTGTAACCAG
>Ga0187844_10002033_pt1 | contig 14739 bp, 10 predicted proteins | sample SpaLakP09_SKY_50_FD_134517 | JGI IMG/M metagenome (GOLD analysis project Ga0187844, IMG submission 134517) | Oligotrophic lake water microbial communities from Sparkling Lake, Wisconsin, USA - SP09_SKY_50 | ecosystem: Environmental > Aquatic > Freshwater > Lake | place: USA: Sparkling Lake...
CGCTGCGCAGCCGCGCGGCCGTGGCTCGTGCCTCGTCGATGTCGGGGAAGGGCCCGGCGCGCAGCCGGTGCAGGCCGGCCTCGCGCACGACGGTGAGCAGCGGCAGCAGGCTGAGGTCGGCCTCGGCGACGCGCTGGCGCAGGCCTTCGGCGCTGTCGAGCTTGGCGAAGGCGCCGAACTGCAGCCAGTAGCTGGTGCCGCCGGCCGCGACGACGGCGGTCGTCTCGCGCTGCGGCGCGCCGGGTAGCGTGGCGGGCGCGAAGACGGGGGCGGGCTCGTCCGACGGTTTCTGCCAATTGCCCGCGCGGATCTCTGCGTAGGTGATGCGCCTCACCTCCACCGGCGCCACGCCGCGCAGCAGGTCGAGCTTGAGGGCGGCCGTGTAGCTGAGGTCGATGATGCGGCCCTTGTGGAAGGGGCCGCGGTCGTTCACCCGCACGATGACTTCCCTGCCATTGGCCGGGTTGCGCACGCGCGCGTAGCTGGGGATGGGCAGCGTGGGGTGCGCCGCCGTCATCGCGTACATGTTGTAGACCTCGCCGCTGGACGTGGGCCGGCCGTGGAACTTGCGGCCATACCAGGAGGCCAGGCCGCGGTCGGCGTAGGGCACATCGGTGGCAAAGGGCTCGTAGCGCTCGCCCAGCACCTCGTAGGGCTTGTTGGGGCCGCCAACGCGGATGGGCTCCAGGCGGGGCACGGCGTCGGGCACCTTGAGCAGCTCGGCCGGCGGGTTGGGCAGCGGGCCGTCACGGTCGGTGCTGGTGCTTGGCGCGGCAGGCCGCGATGCGCAGCCGCTGAGCAGGGCCAACGCCAACAGCGCCAGGGCCAGCCCAGTATGCTTTGCCCCCTGTTTACATCGGCTACGCCATGCCATGAGCAACTTCGTCTTCCCTCCGGTTGAAACCCCCAGCGCCGCCGTGCGCGGCACGGAGGCACGTTACGCGGTCCGCCGCATCTTCTGCGTCGGTCGCAACTATGCCGATCATGCCCGCGAGATGGGCGCCGACCCGACGCGCGAGCCGCCGTTCTATTTCACCAAGCCCGCCACGGCGCTGACGCCCTCGGGCTCGACGGTGCCCTACCCGACCGAGACCAGGAACTATCACTACGAGATGGAGCTGGTCATTGCCATCGGCGCGCCGGTCTTCAAGGTCACGCCCGAGGCTGCCAAGGCCGCCATCTGGGGCTATGCCGCCGGCCTGGACATGACGCGCCGCGACCTGCAGGCCGCAGCCAAGGCGGGTGGCAAGCCCTGGGACACGGCCAAGGGGTTCGACCAGTCCGCCATCCTCAGCGACATCGCCCGCGTGAGCGAGGTCGGCCTGCTGGAGAAGGGCGCCATCACGCTGAGCGTCAACGGTGTGGAGAAGCAGCACGGTGACCTGGCCGACATGATCTGGAGCCAGGCGGAAATCGTCTCCAACCTGTCGCACCTGTATCGCCTGCATCCCGGTGACCTGATCTACACCGGCACGCCGGCGGGCGTGGGTGCCGTGGTGGCGGGCGACGTGATCACGGGCCGCATCGAGGGCCTGGGCGAGATCACGTTGACTGTGGGGCCGGCAGAGTGAGCCGCGCCGTGCCGGGCCGCCCCAAACAAGCGGCTGTCCCCTCGGGGGACCGGCCGATGTACACGTCGGCCGAGGGGCAGACATGATGTTCGACGAAGAGACCTTGGAGCAGGCTCGCGCGCGCAACATCCGCGAGGCGCTTGCCGAAGACATCGGCCGCTGCGACTGGACGGCCCAGCTGGTGCCCGCAGGGCGACGCGTGGCGGCCCAGGTGCGCGTGCGCGAGCAGGCCGTGCTGTGCGGCCGGGACTGGTTCGACGGCGTGTTCGCGGCGCTGGACGAGACCAGCCGCATCGAGTGGCTTTACGACGAAGGCGCGGTCATGGCGGCTGACAGCATCGTCTGCCGCATCGAGGCCGATGGCCGACTGCTGCTGTCGGCCGAGCGGCCGGCGTTGAACTTTCTGCAGCTGCTGTCCGGCACGGCGACGATCACGCGCGCCCATGTCGACGCGGTGGCGGGCGCCAGCACCAACCCACGCGGCTGCGCCATCCTCGACACGCGCAAGACCATTCCGGGGCTGCGCCTGGCGCAGAAGTACGCGGTGCGCGTGGGCGGCGGGCAGAACCAGCGGCTGGCGCTGTACGCCGGCATCCTCATCAAGGAGAACCACATCGCCGCCGCCGGTGGCGTGAGCCAGGCCTTGCGTGCGGCGCAGGCGCTGGCGTCGGGCGTGGACATCCAGATCGAGGTGGAGACGATTGCCCAGCTGCATGAGGCGCTGGATGCGGGTGCCGTCAGCGTGCTGCTGGACAACTTCACCGAGGCGCAGATGCGCGAGGCGGTGGCGGTCAACGCCGGCCGCGCGCTGCTGGAGGTGTCGGGTGGTGTGGCGCTCGATCAACTGGGCTGGATCGCCGCCACCGGCGTGGACCGCATTTCCATCGGCCGGCTGACGAAGGACGTGCGCGCGGTCGATTACTCGATGCGCGTGCTGGCTCCGGTTTAGAACCGGCGCTGCGCGTCTGGGCTTGCGCCCGTTCCGGACGCAAGCATCTGAAAGAGGCGCCGAGCCTCTTCAGGCGGTCAAGAACTCAAACTCGCTGGAGCCAAATCTGACCACTGAGACTGGTTCTTGCGCGACGCAACGTCGGCGAACGCGCCACTGTCGGAAGCCGAGGGCGCTTAGTGAGCCATGCTTTCAATCAAGGCGTTCGCAGCGGTGGCTGTTTCGAACCCCAAGTGGCTGGTCACGGGGACGGTCGTCGACAGGTCGGCAAGTTTCCATTCGTCGCCCGCCAGCGTGAGCCGTCCTTCGGGCGATGCATCGGAAGCCTTTCCGTTGGCTGAATTCAATTCAGCTGGCAAATCGTCATCGGCAAAAGCCGTGAGATCACACACACCCGTCAACAGGTTGCCGCCACCAATCGAGACGGAACTCACGATGAGCACGTCACGCGCCATTTCTTCCGCTCGTCGATAGAACACGTTGGGCTTCGCAGGCTCAGCCCAACCTGCCCGCCCTCAAAATTTCTGTTTAATGGGAAAAAATAGACTGAGTAAATAGACCAGCCAGAAATATTGAAACAAGCCTGCAATGAGCAGCAAAGACCATTCAGCGGTTCGACGTATGGGATCACCGTACGGACCAAGCATGTCTAAAAATGAATCCCCTGCCGTGACAAGGACGAAAGATGTAGGGAACGAAACATACGCGAGAACTATTTGAGTCCTCGCGTCGGACTGAAAGAGCGACAAGTACAGGCAATACGCCCAGTAGAGCGCGTACATGCCTGCACCGAAGAGTGCCAAACGAAAATGGCGATTCATATTTACCACGGCGCCGCAGGCAGTCGAGTTACTTGCTTCTTGAATGCCGATTGCATCAGAAGCGCGCCATTTAAATCACCCGGAAGCAGGGAGCCAGTACCGCCTCCCGTCACTTTTCCAGCAGCGAGCGCAAGCGATGCGGCGGAGAAGCAATTTGTCGTTGTTCTAAACACAGGAAACGCCGACCATGTTGGAGTGGCTCTAGAAGCACTCGCTGATGCGTCGAAAGCAGCATTGTCGAGCACTGACACCTGATATACATAATCGGCCGGGCGCCCTTCTGCCGCTACCGTATCCATCCAAGTCAGCGTTGTATTGGCTCCTTTCAACCCGTGAGGAGTCGGGAACTGACTTGTAATTGTTGATCCGTTCATTTCGCCGACAAAGACGTGACCAGGGGAGCCTTGGGAAATTCTTGATGTCCATATTGCTACGATTACATCGCGAAGCCCGGTCAAATCAACTCTTGAAACCGGATTCCCTCCGACATATGCGTAGGTGTTTGTGCCGCCTGCGAGCCCTGTTGGGTCAGATTGTGTATAGCGCCCGACCTGGCCGTCGTAATACCTATTCCAGCTGTACCAAAGCCCTGACTCCTGATCGAAGTACTGACCGGGGTAGCCAACATTCAAGCCACCCACGCTATCAGCCGCCACTTCCCGGTCAAACGCCCTATTTACGGCGCGCCAGACAACCTGCGCGGCGCTATTGCTCAACACCTCCGGCCGGCCCAGGTGATCGTTGTGGCTCGCATAGAACTGGCCATTGCGCACGATGCCAAATAGGCCCGTTCCAAACCAAACGTAGCTCGTTGTCTGCGGCCCGATCTCAGCCAGCAGTGCACCTGTCGGACCGTAGATATAGCGCGTCTGCCCTGCGGGGCTGCTCTTGTAGGCGCGCTGATTGAAGGCGTTGCTTATATAGGCCCCCACTTGGCTGCCATTGGCGGCAACGCTGGCCAGGCGGTTGAAGGCGTCGTAGCCGTAGCTGCGGCTGCCGTCCCAGCGGCCTTCAGTAGCAAGATTGCCTACTGCGTCATAGTCGAGGTTGCGCCATTGGTTGCCACTGAGAGCCCTCACGCGGTTGCTATTGGGCTCCACCGTATGGCTTAGCGTACCGCCGTGCGCCGTCTGCGTCTCGCGATTACCGGTACGGTCCCAGCTAAAGCTATGGCCGTACAGGCCGCTGCTGGCAGAGGTGACGCGGTCGTTGGCGTCATAGCCGTAGGTGGCGCTCTGACTACCGAAGATCAGGTCGTTAATGCGCCAGACGGTGTCAAGGTTGTTCTGGTAATCGACGCTGAGCTTGTGTGCGGTGCCACCGTCGAGCTGGGTGATGCGGCCGTCGGTGTCTTGCGTCAGCAGCAAGGGCGCGCCGTTGCCAAACTTCCAGGCATAGGGCTGGTTGGTAGCGGGCTGATAGAGGAAATTGCTGGCCGAGGCACCGGCCACGTTGCTTGTGACGCTGCTGACCCGGCCGTAGCCGTCGTAGCTGTAGCCGAGGCTCAGGCCTGCGGGGCCGCTCATGTTCGTGAGACGGCCCGCGGCGTCGTAGGTCCATGTGGAGACATAGCTGACGCCGGCGATGGTGTTGTCCTGCCGCACGAGGCTGCCGGCGGCGTCGTAGGTCCACGCGGTCTGGCCGGAAGCGTCGTTGATGCGGGTTAGCAGACCTTTGCCGTAGGTGCCCTCGTCGTACGTGAATGTCTCGGTGACGCCCGCTGAGCTGCGAGTTCGCAATCGGTTCAGAGCGTCCCAGGTGAAGGTGGTAACGCGGCCGTCTGCGCGCGTTTCGGTGAGCACCCGGCCCCAAGCGTCGTAGGTGTACTGGCTGGTGCCGGTGTCGGGGCTGGTCACGCTGAGGCGGTCACCAAAGCCGTTGTAGGTATAGCTGGTGCGCAGGTGCCTCGGGTCCTCTACATAGTCGACGCCGCCACGAGCGTCGCGGTGGATAGTGGTGATGCCGCCGTCGGGGCGAGTCTCCTGCGTTAAACGGTTCAGCGCGTCGTAGGCGTAGGCCGTGCTACGCCCTAGAGCGTCGGTGACGGACAGCAGGTTGCCGTTCTTGTCATACGCATGGGTGAGCTGTTGGCCATTGTTGCCAGGCTGCGTCCAGACCCGGCCGAGACTATCGAACTGGGTCTTGGCCAAAAACTCGCCAGCGGCGTTGCCCACCGGGGTACTCCCGCTCATGCTGGGCGTGCGGCGGTCTGCGCGCACGGTGATCGAATTGCCCGGAACGTCGAGATCCTGCCGGGCGAATTCGCTGGCCGCGTTGCCGGTTTTCTCCAGCCGACCGGCTGCGTTGTAGCGCAGGCGGGTCACACTGCCGTCGGAGTTGGCGATGTCGGTAACCTGCCGGTTGTGGTTGTACGTGTAGTTGGTGGTGACGTTGCCTGCCGGCAGCCGGCGGGTGACGCTGCTAAGGTTGCCGCGCTCGTCCCAGGCGTAGTCGGTGATGATGCCGTTCGCATCCGTGCTGCTGCGCGGGTAGCCCAATGCAGTGAAGTTGCTCCATTGCTGCGTGTGACCGGCTTCGTTGGTCTCAGACACGAGGCGGCCGCTGAAGTCGTAGCGGGTCACCGCCGTGACATCGCCCCCTGGCAGTTCGCGGGTTTGGGTCACAGACTCCAGTACGTTGCCGCCCGCGTGGAAGGTGTAGGCGTAACGAATGCGTCGTTGCACGCCCGTTGTGAGGTCAGTCTCCGTGACGCTGGCATCTCGGCCAACGGCCGGGCCAGACAGGTAGTAGGTGTAGGACGTGCGGGCATATTGGCTGCCGTTGGCGTCCGCATACGTCATGTCGCTCACGCCCTGGCCGGCCCAGGTGTTGACCCGGGTCTGCGCGTGCGGTGTGCCCGCCGCAGTGGTAACACTCAGCAGGCGTCCGTCGGCGGCGTGTTCGTAGTCGGTCTTGTTGTTGTTCCAGTCCAGCACGTAGTCGACATAGCCGTTGGCGTCATAAGCTGTGATGGCGGCGGCGGCGTTGGGGCAACTGCTCGTGCTGGCGCGCGAAACGGACACCAGGAGCTTGGTGCCAGGCTGCTGTGGGCTGTCAATGTAGCTATACGTGGTGGGCTGACCGCGCTCGTTGGTGATGGTCGTGGTTGTCGCGGTATAGCTGAAATCGTCACGTTCGCCGTTGGTCAAGCTGCTGTACTGGACTTTGCCGTCAGCGTAGTAAGCGTAGGTGCTGTAGCGCACGCCATTGATGGAAATGCCGGTCAGCAGATGAGAGCCATAGGGGCTCTCATAGTGGTATGTACGCACGTCCGGGTCCGCGCCGGGCGAGGTTACCGTGGCAAGCATTCCATTGCCGTTATAGGTGTAGCGCCAAATTTGATTCGAGGGGTCCGTCAACGCGCTAACACGACCATTTGTCCACGCAAACTTTACGACAGCACCATTAGGACTGCGTGCCTCGACAAGCTGCGTGCCAGTATAAATCAGCTGCAACTGAAGACCCGAAGAATCGTACATCCGCAGGAGCCGTCCATTGGTTCCAAACTCAAGATATTGGTCGCTACGAGAAAGCGTATAGCCTTCGCGAGGCGAGCCCTGTATCACTCCAGCAGCATGGTTTCCAGAGACCCGCATTGATCCGTCAATATCGCTGGTATAGGTCTCTCGGGTCCCGTTTGGATGTCGGTACAGGATCGACGAACACGAATAGACTCCGTCCATGTCAGTACCGCAACCCCGAGCTGTTACGGCGGGAAAGTCGAAACTCGAGAACCATCGACTGCCGAACATGGTCGCGCCCGTTTCGCGACTTCGGTACGTCCGCTCCATATTCAACGGAGCAAAGCCGATAAATTTATAGTCTTGCTCTGACTTTACTTTCTCGCCAGTTGCGATAATTACGGGCTTTTGGGTGGTCGTAGGCCCCGCCTTCGCTTCAGGGCATTTGCGATTTACTGGGCTGGAATTGCCCTCTTTCTCTTTTTCCTGATCCTGCCCTTTTGAAGGCTGCGGTGTAGTCGTGCCACTAGTACCGCTCGAGCTACCTCTGCCGCCATCACCAGGCATTAACCTGCCAGTTCTTTCATAATAGGCAACGAGACGCTGGTACTTCAATTCCATATCAGTCCACACCCTATGCCCGTAAATGCATATGGTGCCCTCAATAGGAGCTTCATCCATCATCCCGCAGGCATCGTCAGCAAGCATGGTCTCTTTTGACGATGGTTTGTTCAACGCGAAGGCTTCCGACCCACCAAGTAGCAAGAACAATATGGACAATATGGGGAGTATCCTGAAAATGGACAACCACTCGTGCCTGCCGTCATATTTATTAGTGTTTGCGGCCCGAAGAGATTGTGTGAATTTCATGCTGACATCCCATTTGCGGTAGTTTTGAAAGATCCTGCCAAAAAGAGTGGCTATAGTTCTGTGAAAAACCTTGGTGTAATGACGTTGATACTTGTGCTAAACCCATCGCAAGTGACGCCCTCCTGAGTTCTTGGCGGAGGTGGTCGGACAGAAGCGAGCGCTTGAGCCGATACACGTTCGTTGCACCTTGGGGAACTGGCTGCGTCAGTCGAATCCAGACCAAGACGGCGCAGGCGATATGGTTGCGCTGAATTCTGGCCTTGCGGCATTGTCACTTTCGGCGCCCGTAACTTGTTTTATGTCACGATGAAATTGCTCAATCTTCCTACGCAGGGGCCGCGCCGACGCGCTTCAGTAGGTGACTTAGCTCCGATAGGGCAATTCTTTGCCTCATGCGGGTCGCGCGCCATAGTACCTTTGTACTAATTTTCTTCGCGTATCAGTACGTGGTGCGCTCGCGCAACTGCTTCGGCTCGATTGCTGGCGTTCAACTTGGCGAACAGAGTTGCCAATTGATTTCGGACAGTATTTGCGCTGCGGCATCGCGATTTCGCTATTTCAGCGTTGGTCTTGCCTGCCGCTAGGAGCTTAATGAGCGAAATCTCGGACGCGCTGAGCTTGTGCGTCGGTTGCACGACAGGTTCAACACGGGAGAGAACGTTCATGAAAGCCTGGTGCAAGGGCGGCGTCAATACCCGCAACCGCTGGGCAACGACATGCCTTGGTAACAACGGATCAACCCGGGCGTATGTCATATAGCTCCCGAGCTGCCTTCTAGGGTCCAGCACTCCATGGGCAGCAATACGTCCTAACTTCAAATTTTGAATCTCAGCAGCCTCCCGGCTGGATACCGTGTTCGAATCAGCCGGCAGGTCTATGACGAGTGGAATGCCGGTAGACAGCCAATACTGCAGGGCCTTGCGGTTTGTCGTGGATTCAATGGAAAGTGCGTTTGCGGTTGCCTCATCTTCGTAGCCTAAGGCGATATGGCTATCAATCTTTAGTAATGCTTCCTTTCTGCGAGCAAGAAGCAACAAAACGCCCCGATGAGGTAAGAGCGGGCATACCAAATCTGAAAATATTCGTGCGAGTTGGTCCTTGCGCTCACAATCGCTGCACGCCAGCGTAAGCTCGTACAACCGTTCGGAAAGCTCGTGATCGATATACATCGCACAATTAGTCGTAACTTGGCTGCTCGAAATTCCTTCGTCCGAGTTGCGTCTCAGAACCGATTGCTATTCATCGAACCAGGGCTCGTTAGGCAGGTCGTCAAAGACCCTCCTGAGCCCGGAGCTCCAGCCCATGCGCAGCGCCTGGAAATAGGGGTCGTCGCGGCCGATGCGGTGCGGCGGCTTCATGGCCATGTCGAACTGGTTGGCGCGCAGCATCAGCATGTCGATGGGCAGGCCCACCGACAGGTTGGACTGGATGGTCGAGTCGAAGCTGACCAGCGTGCACTTGGCGGCTTCGTCCAGCGGTGTCGTCTCATAGCGGACGACCCGGTCGATGATGGGCTTGCCGTACTTGCTCTCGCCAATCTGGAAGTAGGGCGTGTCTTCCGTCGCCTCGATGAAGTTGCCCTGCGGGTAGACGTGGAAGAGGCGCGGGCCTTCACCCTTGATCTGGCCGCCGAGCAGGAAGTTGGCGCCGAAGTCCACGCCCTGGTCGTCGCGGTCCCGGCCGACGACTTCCTTCAGCGTGCGGCCCAGCAGCACGGCGGCGTCGTAGAGGCTGGGCACGCCGAGCAGGTGCTCTTCCTCGCCGCCCAGGCGCTGGTTCAGCAGCGACATGACGGACTGCGTCGTCGCCAGGTTGCCCGCAGCCAGCACGACGATCTCGCGTTGGTGCGGGATCTGGAACTGGTACATCTTGCGGAAGGTCGCGATGTGGTCGACGCCTGCGTTGGTGCGGGTATCGGAGGCGAACAGCAGGCCGGCGCGCAGGCGCATGGCGACGCAATAGGTCATGGGCAGGTCTCAGGGTACGACCGGCCGATTATGGCCAGCGGCCCGCTCAGTGCGAGTCTCGCTCCACCACGGACCCCGAGCTGCCAACGAGCAGGTCCAGGTCGGCGCCGAGGTGGGCCTGCTGGACATGGTCGACGTAGAGCTTCACGTAGCCGCGCCTTGCCACGGGCTCTGGCGGCGTCCACGCCGCGCGGCGGCGGGCCAGCTCTTCGTCGCTCACCAGCAATTGCAGCCGGCGCGCGGGCACGTCCAGCTCGATGAGGTCGCCGTCCTGCACCAGCGCCAGCGTGCCGCCGGCGGCCGATTCGGGCGCGACATGCAGCACGACGGTGCCGTAGGCCGTGCCGCTCATGCGGCCGTCGGAGATGCGCACCATGTCCTGCACGCCTTGCTCGACGAGCTTGCGAGGCAGGTCCACATTGCCCACCTCGGGCATGCCGGGGTAGCCGCGCGGGCCCACGCCCTGCAGCACGATGACGCTGTCGGCCGTGATGGCCAGGTCGGGGTCGTCGATGCGGGCGTGGTAGTCCTCCATACTGCTGAACACGACGGCCGGGCCGGTGTGGCGCAGCAGCGCGGGCGTGGCCGCTGAGGGCTTGATGACCGCGCCCTGCTCGCACAGGTTGCCATGCAGCACGGCGATGCCGGCGGCGGGCTGCAGCGGCTCGGCGAGCGGGCGGATGACGGTGGCGTCGTAGCAGGTTGCGGCGCGGTAGTTGTCGTCCAGCGTCTGGCCGTTGACCGTCAGCACGCCGCGGTGCAGCAGCTCGCCGAGTTCCTTCATGACGACGGACAGGCCGCCGGCATAGAAGAAGTCCTCCATCAGCCGCTGTCCCGAGGGCTTCAAGTTGACGAGCAGCGGCACCTGGCTGCCGTGGCGGTCGAAGTCTTCCAGCGCGAGGGGCACGCCAATGCGCCCGGCGATGGCCAGCAGGTGCAGGATGAGGTTGGTGGAGCCGCCCACGGCGGCGTTGACGACGATGGCGTTCTCGAAGGCCTGGCGCGTCAGCACCTTGGCCGGGGTCAGGTCCTCGCGCACCATGTCGACGATGCGCCGGCCGCTCAGCTGGGCCATCAGTTTCTTGCGCGAATCGGCCGCCGGGATGGAGGCCATGCCGGGCAGCGTCATGCCCAGCGCCTCGGCCATGACGGCCATCGTCGACGCCGTGCCCATGGTGTTGCAGTGGCCGGCGCTGCGCGCGCCGCAGACCTCGGCCTCGGTCAGGTCGGCCGCAGTGAACTCGCCGCTGTCGATCTTGGCCTTGACCTGCCAGTTGAAGGTGCCCGAGCCGATCTCGCCGCCGCGGAACTTGCCGTTCAACATCGGCCCGCCGGAGACGACCAGCGCCGGTAGGCCCACGCTGCAGGCGCCCATCAAGAGCGACGGCGTGGTCTTGTCGCAGCCCGTCATCAGCACCACGGCGTCCAGCGGATTGGCGCGCAGCGACTCCTCCACGTCCATGCTGGCCAGGTTGCGGAACAGCATGGTGGTCGGCTTCATGATGGTTTCGCCCAGCGACATCACCGGGAACTCCATCGGCACGCCACCGGCTTCCAGGATGCCGCGCTTGACGTTCTCCGCCAGCTCGCGCAGGTGGCCGTTGCAGGGCGTCAGCTCGCTCCAGGTGTTGCAGATGCCGATGACCGGCTTGCCGCCGAAATAGTCGTCCGGGTAGCCCTGGTTGCGCAGCCAGGCGCGGTGCACGAAACCCATCTTGTCGCGCCCGCCGAACCAGCCCTGGCTGCGCAGCTTCTTCTTCGCCGTCACGTCATCCGTCACCGTCGTCTCCTCGTCAGGAGGCAAATGGTAGCGCTATCCTTGAGCGGCAACCAAGGCTTGGGTGGAGGCGCCCGGCAGGCAGCTCAGGCCTTGCAGCGCGGCCTCGACGGCCTCGTCCAGCGGCGTGTGTGGTTCGTGGCCCAGCACTTCCATCAGACGCGTGTTGTCCAGGCGCACCGGCTGCTGCCACAGGTAGCGCATCTCCTGCATCTCCTTGAAGGTGGCGACGAAGGGCGAGGCCAGCTTCAGCAGCCACCAGGGGAAGGCGGCGATGCGCGGCGCGCGGCCGTGCCGGGCGGCAACGCGCTGGATGGCCTCGGCCATCTGGCGGCCCGTGGCGTCCCAGTGGCCGGCCATGTGGAAGCTGGCGAAGGCGGGCAGCGTGTCGCGCCGGGCCAGCAGCTCGACCATGGTGCGCGCCACGTCGGGCAGGTAGGCCCATTGATGGCCGGCGCCCGGCGCGGCGGGGTTGCTGATGCTGGTCACCGCCTTGCCCGGCTTGACGAGGCCCTGCGAGAACCAGTTGTTGCCCGCGCGCGGCCCGAAGAAGTCGCCCGCCCGCACGACGATGACGCGCGCACCGCGCTGGCTGGCAGCCAGCAGCCGCGCCTCCATCTCGACGCGGATGGCGCCCTTGCGTGTGACGGGGCGCTGCGGTGTGTCCTCGCGCAGCAGCGAAGCAATTGCGTCAGGCCCGAAGTTGTAGACCGTGCCGGGCAGCACCAGCGTGGCGCCTTGTGCCTGGGCGGCGGCAATGCTGTTGTCCAGCATGGGCAGCACGAGGCGGTCCCAGTCGCGGTAGCCGGGCGGGTTGACGGCATGAACGATGACGCTGCAGTCCCGGGCCGCGCCGGCGACGTCGGCCGCGTTCAGCGCGTCGCCGGCCAGCCAGTGGATGCCGTCGCGCAGTTCATGCGGTGCGGGCTGGCCGCGCTTGAGCGCCTTGACCGTCCAGCCGGCATCGCGCAGCTGGCGCGCCACTTCACCGCCAATGCCGCCGCTCGCGCCCAGGACCAGGGCCGTCTTGCTGTTGCTGTCCATCGTTCGCTCCAAAGAGTTGATGGCATGGATTCTGGAAACATCCAGCCTGTTTGGGAATTGCAGAAGATGGCGCTGCGGCTATACATTTCTGCATGACATCGACCTTGCCCTGGGAACTGCTGCACACACTGCTGGGCGTGCTGCGCGAGGGCTCGCTGTCGGGCGCGGCGCGCGTGCTGGGCCTGACGCAGCCGACCGTCGGCCGGCACATCGCTGCGCTGGAAGAAGTGCTGGGTCAGGTGCTCTTCACCCGTTCGCCCACCGGCCTGATGCCCACCGACACCGCACTGGCCCTGCGCAGCCATGCCGAGCAGATGGAGACGGCCGCCGCCGCGCTGCAGCGTGCGGCGTCAGCGCGCGGCGACGAGTGCGTGGGCACGGTGCGCGTGACGGCCAGCGAGGTCGTGGGTATCGAGGTGCTGCCCCCCATCCTTGCGGCGCTGCGTGAGCGCCACCCCGGCCTGGTGCTGGAGCTGGGCTTGAGCAACCGCGTGCAGGACCTGCTGCACCGCGAGGCCGACATTGCCGTGCGCATGACGCCGCCGGAACAGGACCAGCTGATTGCGCGCCGCATCGGCAGCATCGAACTGGGCTTGCACGCGCACCCGGCCTATCTCGACCGCTGCGGTCGGCCGGCCTCGCTGGCCGACATGGCCGGCCACACGCTGATCGGCTTCGACAAGGTCACGCCCTTCATCCGAGCCGGTGCCAAGCGGCTGGGCGGCATCACGCGCGACAGCTTCGCGCTGCGCTGCGATTCCGACCTCGGCCAGCTGGCGCTGCTCCGTGCGGGTGCGGGCATCGGCGTCTGCCAAGTGGCTTTGGCAAGGCGTGAACCGGTGCTGGAGCGGCTGCTGCCGGAGCAGTTCAACTGGCCGCTGGAGACCTGGGTGGCCATGCACGAAGACCTGCGCCAGAGCGCACCCTGCCGCGCCGTCTTCGACGCGCTGGTGGACGGGCTGACCCGCTACGTCGGCGCCTGACGGCTCGTCCGTCGCCGCAGCTGCAGGCGGGCAGGCCGGCCCCTTCCGACAGCCACCCGTCCTGCAGGCCGACACCCGCCGTCACCCGCGCTCCCTAGGCTTGATGCTCTCAACGTCATCAAGGAACAGTCATGTCCGACGACAACCTCAGCACCGAACAAGACCTCAGCGGCCCGGCCGCCGCGCAGAAGATCGCCGACATGGTCAAGGCCGGCAACAGCTGCTTCTTCTGCACGCAGGGGGTGTCGTGGGAGCTGCATGCGCGGCCCATGACCGTCACCGAGGTGGAGGATGGCGGCGCGCTGTGGTTCTTCAGCGAGGTCGACAGCCTCAAGACCGTCGAGCTCGACCGCGACTCGCGCGTGACGCTGTTCTTCAAGGAGGGTGACAACAGCGGCCACCTCAAGCTCGCCGGCACCGCCAGCCTGGTCACCGACCCCGCGGCCATCCACCGCCTGTGGAGCCCCAAGATGCGTGCCTGGTTCACGGAAGGCGAGAACGACCCGCGAATCAGCCTGCTTCGCGTGGACCCCATCAGCGGCGAGTACTGGGACACCCGGCACGGCGCCGCCATTGCCGGCATCAAGATGCTCTTCGGCGCCATCGTCGGCAAGCGTGTCGACGAGGGCGTGCACGGCAGCCTGGCGCTCTGATCGCCTTGACGGGCCGTGACCCGGCCAGCGTGGCGAGCCGTGCGGGAGGCGACCTGGGCCCTAAGAGCGTCGCCTCGTGCCAGTTGCTCAGCCGCGCAGCGCCCGCTTCGCCGACACTGCCATGAAGACCGCGAACACGACGACGACGAGCAGGCCGGTGCTCAGCGACGACCGCTCGGCGATCAGGCCGATCAGCGGCGGCCCGGCCATCATGCCCAGGTAGCCCACGCCCGACACGGCCGCGATGCCGTGGGCCGGCGACACACCGGGCACCTGCGAGGCAGCGCTGAACAGCATGGGCACGACGTTGGACAGGCCCAGCCCGACAAGGGCGAAGCCGACGAGCCCGATGCTGGTCGACGGCACGGCCAGCACCAGGGCCATGCCGGCGGCCGCCAGCACGCCGCTGGCGCGCAGCAGGCGGCGCGGTGCCACGCGGGCGCGCACCCAGTCGCCGCCGAAGCGGCCGGCCGCCATCGCGCCGCTGAAGGCGGCATAGGCCAGCGCGGCGGTGCTGGCGCTGCTGGCGCGCTCCTGCTTCATGAACAGCACGCTCCAGTCGTAGATCGCGCCCTCGGCGATCAGGCCCTTGGCCGCGAGCGCGCCCAGCAGCAGCCGCGGGCCGCGCGGCAGGGTCCGCGGC
>Ga0187844_10002035_pt1 | contig 14737 bp, 8 predicted proteins | sample SpaLakP09_SKY_50_FD_134517 | JGI IMG/M metagenome (GOLD analysis project Ga0187844, IMG submission 134517) | Oligotrophic lake water microbial communities from Sparkling Lake, Wisconsin, USA - SP09_SKY_50 | ecosystem: Environmental > Aquatic > Freshwater > Lake | place: USA: Sparkling Lake...
CGAGGCGCGGCCGCGCCTCGCAGCAACGACAGGGCCGGACTCAAGCGCAGATCGTCCACCGTCCGCACCGTGCCGCTGACAATCTGCGAGATCAACCCGCGGTATCGGCGCAGCAACTCGCCGGCCATCTGAGCATCGTAGTGATGGCAATCGAAATGCAGGCGCAGCTGGAGTCTGTCGCCCGGAATGGCCATGATCGACAGCGGATAGCCGGTGCTTTCCTCCGTGAGATCTTGCCGGATTCGGAAACGCTGTCCCTGCCCCGGCGCCTGGGCGCTGCCCGTTTCGTAGTTCTCGAAGACGAACAGCGTGTGGAACAGATCGCGATCGCCGTCGATGTGTGCGGCGGCCTTGATCTGCCCTGTACCGCACTGCTCGTGCGGCAGCTTTTCCTGCTCCGCCGCAGCCAGTCCGCGCAAGCCGTCATCGATGCGCATCGCGCCCGCCATGGGCACGCGCACCGGTGCGGTGGCGACAAACATGCCGACCGCCTGCTGCGGATTCCCAAGACTGGCCAGTGCAATGCGCCCCGACCGCACCGCACCGAACACCACCTCGCCCGCGCGTTGATGCAAGGCGAGCAGTGCTGCCCATGCGTACTGCAGCACCACTGCGGCGGTCACACCCGTCGCCGCGCTGAAGCGATGCAGCGATGCCGTCACCTCCGCCGGCAGCCAGTCGTCTACGATCGAGAAGTCAGTCTTCGGTCGCACCGCGCCGCTGCACATTCTGGCCATCGGCAATGCGGTGGTCTCTTCCCAGCCAGCCAGATATGTGTTCCAGAACGAAGCGCTATCCTGGCGCGTTTCTGACGATGCGTGCGCGCGAACGAACCTGTTGAAGGGCACCGACTCCCGCATCTCGGCAGAGGGATCGATGCCGGCCCGGCGCGCGTCGTACAGCGCGAACAGGTGGCGCAGCACGTTCATGCTCGACCATCCGTCCAGCGCGATATGGTGGCCGGTCAACGCCACGATGGCGCAATGGTCTGCGCGCACGATCGACAGTTGCGCGAGCGATGGCGACGCCAGGTCAAAGCCCACCTCGCGTCGTGCCTCGACGATGCGCCTTGCGATGGAATCGACCGATGCATCGGGCGTGACGTCGGCAGCGTGGATGTCCACGCGAGGCCGCGCCTCGCGCAGGAAGACCTGCAATGGAGCGCCTACCTTATCCGCAGCGATAAAACAGCTGCGCAGCGCCGCGAAGTGCGCGACGGTGTCCGACCAGCATGCGCTCAGACAGTCGACATCGACGGACTCGTCGAGCTCCACCACCATCTGGCAGATGTAGGGCGGTCGCGCGCCGTTCTCCCGCGCGTACCGGTCTTCCAGCATGATGCCGAGCTGCATGCCGGTCAATGCGGTCACGTCCTCGATCTGGCTGGCATCGTGGCCGACCTGGGCAACATGGTCGATCACGCGCGACAGCGCGTCGGCGCGCAACGGCTCCACATGCGCGATTCGCGACAGCGTCTGGGCCAGATCGAATGCGTCGCCATCGTCGCTGTCGTCGCCCTCGTGCCGGGCGTTACTGGCAGGTGCGCTCCCGGCAATTGCCGCGATCGCCTGCACCGTGCGCAAGCGGAATATGTCAGGCACGCTGACTGCCAGGCCCTCGTCGCCAAGTACGCTGGACAAGCGCATGGCTTTGATCGAATCGCCGCCCAGGCGGAAGAAATCGCTTTCCAGCCCGACATCGGCAATGCCAATGATCGCGCCGAATGCTGCCGCAACCGCGCGTTCGCACGCCGTACGCGGTGGCGTCACCGGGCCAACGGTCGAAACGGCCCTGGGCAGCCGCGCGAGCGCGGCACGGTCGGTCTTGCCGCCCGGTGTCACCGGCATCGACTTCAGCACATTGAACGACTGCGGCACCATGTACGCAGGCAGCCGGTTGCGCACGAAATCTTCGACGAGATCGAGGGGGCCTTTCTGGTGCGCCGCATCTTCGCGGCCGTCACGTGCCAGGCGTTGCTCCAACGAGATCGCGCCACCGAGCAGAATATGGCCAAACGCGGGCGCGGCGCCGCCGCTGGCGGGCGAGCATTCGAACAAGCGCCGGATATGCTCGATAGGCCGGGTGCCGGTAAAGCCGGCCTGGCAGAATCCCAGTCCGTGCGTGTTCATCAGCAGCCGCTGCGCGAATCGCCCGATCTGCACGTGTCCGCGCCAGGTCGTGGCCGCCTCGTCGAAGATGGCGATCGAGAAAGCCGAGCGTTCGAAGGTGGACTGGTTGATGGCCGCAAAGCGCCGTGTCTGCGCAATTTCATCGGCAACGAACGCAAAGCCATCGTCGTCGAACCGGTACAGGCCCTTGCCGGGAAGCCCCATCACGGCGCCGTCCCGATGCACCTGAACCAGCAGGGTGGGATTTGGACGGCGCTCCGCCGCGTTGCACCGAATGCCAAGCGCGATCGTGCCGAAGCTGCATCCGGGCAACGGGACGCTTGCCGCTTGGTTGGCAATATCGCCGCAACAGATGCCGGCGGCCTCGCATGCGGACTCCAGCAGTCCAAACATGTAGCCGGCTTCCACGGTCAGCAGCGCCGTAGACAACTCCCCGTACACCGCCCCGACCTCTTCCGGATCGGCACGCAAATGCAGCGTGACGCAGGCGTGCGCCGGATCCATGGCGCACGCGGCGGCCGGCATGGGCGGCGCCATCCATCCCAGCGTCAGGTCGTCGCGATCGAGACAATAAAACCCGTCCGGCACACCCGCCAGATTGGCGATCTCGACATAGAGCCGCATCGCGTAGATCGCGCCGGCGGACGGATAAAGGTATTTCGGCAATAACCGCGCGGCGCTGCGGAACCGGCCGAAATGGGCCAGCACATGCGCCAGCGACGCGAGCGTCACCGCTGAATCGCCGCAAACGCCCGGCGTCGCCGCGAGCGCGTCGGCCAATGTCGCATGAAGATCGTCGACGGACGCCTCCCCGCCATCGTAGAAGCGATAGGTTTTGCGCTGGAAGGCCAGTGCCATCACATCGTCAACGTGATCCGCCACCGGCAGGACGATTTCCGTACCATCGGCACCGAGTTTGACCGGCCGGTCTGCCAGCTGGTGCAGCGCCTTGCCGGTGTGCGCGGCGTAAAGGTGCATCGAATCGGGCGGCAGATCCGCGCCGTCGATGCCGGCGATTTCGCTCTCATCCACGCACAGGAAGGCGTGCAGGCCGGTGTGCCCGGTCCGTTCGTCGTCGATCGTCATGACCGCGGCCTCGGTCACCCACGGATGCATCTGTACCGTGCTCTCGATGTCGGCCAGTTCGATGCGGAATCCGCGAATCTTGACCTGATCATCGCTGCGGCCCCGGTACTCGAACTCGCCGTCGGCATTGAGCAGCGCCAGATCGCCCGTGCGATAGGTGCGGACATCGGCAGATGTGAGCGGATGTCGCATCGTCACGAAGCGCTCGCGCGTCATCGGCGCATTGTTGACGTACTCGGTCGCCAGTCCCGCGCCACCAAGCCTCAGTTCACCGACGAAGCCAGCCGGAAGCACCGCGCCGCAACTGTCGACCACGGCAGCCAGCGTGCCGTCGAGTGGACGGCCCACCGGCACGCTGCGCCCCAGAACCGGCCAGTCGATCACGTGGTTCAACGCGGCCACCGCCGCCTCGGTGGGGCCATAGCCGTTGATACAACGGACGCCGGCCTGTCGATACTGCTCAAGGACGACGGAGTTTGCCACTTCGCCGGCACTGATCAGCGTGCGCAGCGGCAGGTCGTGAAAACCGATGACGTTCAGATACGACGGGATGAACGTCGCGACCTTGACGTCGTGCCGCCGCATCAGCGCAACCAGCTCCGCCGGATCCATCAAGGTTTCCTGCGAGGTCAGCACCAGGTAGCCGCCGTTGAGCAACGTGCAGAAGATGTCCAGGATCGCGCCATCGAACGAAATCGACAGATTTTGCAGACAGCCGTAACCCACGCGGAAATCGTAGGTGCGACGCACGCCATGCACTGTATTGCCGATGGCGCGCTGGCTGACTGCCACGCCCTTTGGCCGCCCCGTGCTGCCAGACGTGTAAACCACATAGGCCAGTTGGTCGGGCCGCGCTGCGAGGTCGGGCAGCGGCGCTGCCAACGCCGGTGCGGACGCCTCCAGCTGGACGGCGATCTGCCGGCGCCCGCTGTCGTGGTATGGCGCGCCGCCTGCCGTGATGACCGCGACGGGATCGGCGTCGGCAAGCATCTGCTGCTTGCGCTCGGCCGGAAACTGCGGATCCACCGGTACGTACGCGGCCCCCGCGATCAGCGTGCCGAGGATGGCCACAATCAGTTCGGGCGAGCGGCTGACGCAGATCGCGACCAGTTGCCCGCTGCCGATGCCATGACCGCGTAGCTCGCCGGCAAATTGCAAGGCATGCGCGAGAAGATCGCGATAGGTGAGACGCTGCTCGCCGAAGACGACCGCGGGCGCATCGGGCATCGCGCTTGCCACATCGGCAAAGCGCTGTTGCAACGATCTGAACGGCGACTCGGCCGATGTCGCGTCAAGCAACTAGAACGGCAGCGCCAGCGGATACGGCAACGCATCCAGTGCGGTATCGACATCGCGGACCACGCACTCGGCAAAGGCCGTCATGCATTGCGCCATCGCGTGCATCTGGGCGCCAGAAAAGGCGCCGTTATCGAACTGGAAACGACCTTCCAGCACGGGCGACGATGGATCGTAGAAATAGCCGAGGTCGTGTTGGCCCCGTCCGATGCCCGTCTGCAAGGGCGCGGCCGACACGCCGCTCAACCGCAATGGCACGGCATCGATCATGGTTTCGCCGATCATCAGGTTCAGGTCCGGGCCGGACTCGGTCGTCTGCCCGGACAAGGCGATGTCACGGATTTCGGTGAAGTCGAGAACCGGAAGCCTGGAAATGTCCTTGCGATACGCGCGTACAACGTCGAGCAAATGCCTGAACGATGTCCGCGAGTCGATATCGAGCGCCATCGGAAAGCGCGAGATGTAGAAGCCGAGCAGGTCTGGCTGGCCACGCGGGCGTACGTTCACCGGGTAGCCAACCGTCACGCTGTCGCGCGAATGCAATCGCGCGACCATCGCCGCAAAGAGTCCGCTCATGAAGATGAACGGCGTGATGCGCAGCGTCCGGCACAACTGCCGAACGCCCGCTGCCAGTTCCGTTGGGAAGGCGAAGTCGAATTCCTCCATCTGGCCGCTGCGCCGGCGCACGCCCAGATCCGTTGAGAGTCCGCGTCCATGCAGATGCGAACGCCACAACTGGCGCGCGTCTTCGCGCGCCTCATCGGTCACGCGCGCACAGGCATCGAGATAGCGCTGCATGTCGCTGTCGCGCATGACTTCTACGGGCGCACCGGCCAGCGCCCTGCCGTATCCCTGCTCGATCATTGCCATGCAGCTGCGCGCCGTGGCGGCATCCATGAAAATGTGGTGGAACACGATCGTCAGCACATAGGCGGACGCACCGTATCGCGCCAGCGCAATGACGCCTGCGGCAGCCGTGATATCGAGCGTCTGCCGGTTCTGCTGGTCGATCCACGCCAGCGCCGCGTCACGCGGGCACTGGTCGCCCGAGTCGCGCAGGTCCCGGTATGCAAACCGCAGCCTGCTGAAATCCATCGGCGGCAGCACATGCTGGATTGGCTCCGACGCATCCACGATGACCGACCGGCTTGCTTCCATGTTGGCGTACGCAAATTCCAGCGCGCGCCGAAAGCAATCGTGATCGAGATCTCCCTGCAATTCATAACTGAGGAAGTTATTGAATCGATCAGACTTGTCGATGAGATAGGAAAGCCAAAGTTCGTGCTGCTGTTGCGTGAGCGGAAACTGCCGGTGGGTCAACATGGTATTGATGCGGAATACTGTGAGGGTGAAAGGCCAGACGCGCCCATTGCGCGTGGCTGGCGACAGCGCGATCACGCGCCGTAACAAAAGGTCTTTTGCAGGATCGGCCCCGATGTCAGGACATCGAAACACTGACGATGTGCGGTCGACAGATTCGGGTCGGCAACAGCTTCGGCAACGGGCAACCAGCGCCGCGGGGGCAATCCCGCTAACTCGACCGGTCGGCCCGCCGACGACGGGCGCGCGATGGCAACGCCAAGGCAGATTCCATCGGGCACCTCCGGTGCAAAGAAATCCCAAGCCGCCCAGCGTTTTCCGGAGGAAGCCGGCATTCCGGCATCAACCGATTGAGGCGGTCGAAGGCAATCGCCTTCGGCGGCACGGAAAGCCCTGTCCCGATCGCCTTCAGATACGCCTCCTTGAGCGTCCACAGCCCTAACATGTGCCGCGTATTCAGGGCGCCCGACTGCTGCCGCGGAAGTTCCTGCACTTCGCTGGTGTGAAGTTGGCCAAGCAAGGCGGTCGCCATGCCTGCATCAACATCTGTCGATTCGACATCGACGCCGATACCTTCGACACTCGCCACCGCGATGGCGACAGCCCGTTGGCAGTGCGAGATGCTGAAGTGCAATCCCACGGTGCCGGGCACTGCATCGATACGCGGCCGACCGGTCGCTTCGATGGCAAAGCACCAGCCCAGCGGCGCAATCGACGGGTGGCAGTGCGTCAGGACGTGCCGCAACATCAGCCGGGAAAGCAGATACAGATTTGCCGGCTCGACCGCGGCGAAGCTGCGCCACCGAGAGATTTCATCGCGCGACAGCCCCGTGCCGACCGCCGCCTTGGAGGCGCCGCCGGGCGCACCGGCATCGGACGTACGCACGTACCAGACGCTCGCGAAATGACCTCCATACGGCGGCAACGGCGATCCGTCCTTCCCGAGACTTCGGCCCGCGTGCGCAGCGCCCCGCCGCCAGTCGATGCGGGAACTGACGCGGGCCTGCCCACGCACGCAGTCACGGCGCGTGGGCGTCCAGATCGTCCACCGAATGCGCGCGCTCGGCCAGGTACGCTTTCATCGCCTCGGCGCAATGCGGTGGAATATCGAGACGGCTCCCGGGCCGCAGCATGGCATTCATCTTGTTCAGCCCATGCTCGCCGTGCCTGGTGAAATAATCGTCGAGAAATGCTCTTTTCTCGGCGAGGAATACCGCGTCCAGCGCAACCATTTCCCGAATCACCAGCAACGGCAATGGCGATTGCAGGGCATGGAAGTTTGCATTCCGAATGCCGGGCTTTTCACATCCTTCGTAAAACTCGCCCAGCATCAGACCCTGCGCCACAAATACCGGCTTCATGCGTTTATGAATTTCCGCAACATCCGCCGGACGGTCGAGTCCGTCGATAATAGTGAGAATGGTTTTGTGGCGCGCCTCGTCACCATCGGTGGGAATCTGGTCCCGATAAATTCCCAGCAGCGCTTCGATGGCATTATCGACGGCCTGGGCGGTTAATCCCGCAACGTCGATCCGGGTGATCCACAACGTGTCCTGCGCAATTGCCACCGGCGTCCACGGGCAGACCACGCCCTTGCGGCCGAGCTCGGGATGGGGCCGGCACAGATATTCCATTACCCATTTCGCGATCGTGCCGACGCCGGCGGATGCGAAACGGTCGTCATCCATTGCTCGGGAAAACGGGATGAGTTCGAATTCGATTGTACTGATTGCACTTTGCATTTCGGGTATTGCCATACGAAAGCCAGACTAAACATGCCAGCGGATTGATGATTAATCCCAAAAATGCCAACGTGCACTGCCCAGCAGTGTGGAGATTACCTGACGTTTCCGGGAAGCATCGGCGATTACCGGATCGAGATCTTGAATCGAACCGAATAGATGCTAGATGCCGAAGTCTATAGACCCGCTGTCATAGCGAGAATGGCACTTCGTCTAAATAAGGGCGTTGTTTATTCCGTTGTTTCAAATTTAAAAAGGCGATCGTCAATATCTGATCATTCGAATAAACTTCACCATTCCTGAGGTAGATGCAATCCCCGTTTGAATTGCGATTCCTGTATATTTGACGCCCATCGTCGGGAGCGAGAACTCCCGCGGCGCACTTTCGCGCTTTCCATCCGCAGGATCCCAAATTGGCCGATCAAGACCTGAGCAAGCTGAAAATCGACCGTAGCGCCATGGCGCCCGTGCAGCGGCGGCGGCGCCCGTGGCGGCGTTACGCAATCATCACCGTGGTCCTCCTGGCGCTGATCGGCGTGGGTGTCAAATTGATGGGCCCGCAGCCCGTGGAAAGCACCACCGTCACCACCGCCTACCCATCCCACAACTACACGCTGCTCAATGCCACCGGATACGTGGTGCCGCAGCGCAAGGCGGCCGTGGCATCGAAGGCGCAGGGCCGGCTGGAATGGCTGGGCGTGCTGGAAGGGTCGCGGGTCAAGAAAGACGAGATCATCGCGCGCGTGGAAAGCCGCGACGTCGAGGCATCGGCAGCCCAGGCGCGTGCGCAGGTGGAGGTGGCCCAGGCCAACCTGCAATTGCAGCAGGCCGAACTGCGCGACGCCGAAGTCAACCTGAAACGTTCCGAAATGCTGCTGGAACCGAAGGCCATCTCCAAGCAGCAGTACGACGCCGACCTCGCCCGCTACAACAAGGCGCGCGCGTCGATCAGCAATGCCCAGGCGTCTATCGTCTCGGCCAAGGCCAATGCCCGCGCCTCGGAAGTCTCCGTCGAGCAGACGGTGATCCGCGCGCCGTTCGACGGCGTGGTGCTGATCAAGCATGCCAACGTGGGCGACAACATCACGCCGTTCTCGGCCGCCGCCGACACCAAGGGCGCCATCGTGACGATTGCCGACATGGAAACGCTGGAGGTCGAGGCCGACGTGGCCGAATCGAATATCGCCAGGATCACGGTGGACCAGCCGTGCGAAATCCTGCTCGACGCCCTGCCCGGCCTGCGCATGGCGGGGCGCGTGGCGCGCATCGTGCCGACCGTGGACCGCTCCAAGGCTACCGTATTGGTCAAGATCCGCTTCGTTGACCGCGACCAGCGCGTGCTGCCCGACATGAGCGCGAAGATCGCCTTCCTGTCAAAGCCGGTGCCGCCGCAGGACAACACGCCGCTGCCGGCCGTGCAGCCGTCGGCCGTGGTCGAGCGCGATGGCAAGCCCGTGGTGTTCGTAATCGACAACGGCAAGGTGCGGCAAACCGCCGTCACGCGCGGCGCGAAGATCGGCGAACTGCAAACCGTGCAGGGCATCAAGCCCGGCGCTACCGTGGTGCTGGCGCCGGCTGACAAGCTGGCGGATGGCGCCAGCGTGACGCTGGCCAAGAAGTAAGACATGGCCGAACCCCTCGTTTCGATCCGCCATCTGGCCAAGTCTTACCAGCGCGGCGCGCAAACCGTGCCCGTGCTGTCGGACATCTCGCTCGATATCGCCGAAGGCGATTTCATTGCGCTGATGGGGCCGTCCGGGTCCGGCAAGAGCACGCTGTTGAACCTGATCGCCGGCATCGATCGTCCGGACCGTGGCGAGCTGCTGGTCGGCGGCATCGATATCTCCGGGCTGCCCGAAGCGTCGCTGGCCGACTGGCGCGCCGCGCACGTCGGCTTCATTTTCCAGTTCTACAACCTCATGCCGGTCCTGACCGCCTATGAAAACGTGGAACTGCCGCTGATGCTGACGCGACTGTCGCGCGCCGAGCGGCGCGAGCGCGTGGAACTGGTGCTGCGCATGGTCAACCTGGCCGACCGCATGGACCACTACCCCACAGAGCTGTCCGGCGGGCAGCAGCAGCGCGTGGCCATTGCGCGGGCGCTGATCACCGACCCCACACTGATCGTTGCCGACGAACCCACTGGCGACCTGGACCGCTCGTCGGCCACCGAGATCCTGGCCATGCTGCAACGGCTTAACACCGACCTTGGCAAAACCATCATCATGGTCACCCACGACGCCCACGCGGCCGAGGCGGCAAAGTCGCTGGTTCACCTTGAAAAAGGCGAGCTGCTGCATACCGAACAGCGCCGCCCGGCGCCCCGGGACTGAAGATGTTCGTGACCAAGCTGATCGCGCGCAACGCGATGCGCCACAAGCTGCGCACGATGTTGACCGTGCTCGGGCTGGTGATCGCCGTGCTGGCTTACGGACTGCTGCAGACCGTGGTCGATGCCTGGTACGCCGGCGCGTCCGCGGCATCCAACGCGCGCCTCATCACGCGGAACGCCATTTCGCTGACGTTTGCGCTGCCCCTCAATTACGAATACCGGATCAAGGGCGTGGATGGTGTGACGCTGGTGGCGCGTTCCAACTGGTTTGCCGGCATCTATCGCGATCCCAAGAACTTTTTCGCGCAGTTTGCGGTATCGGACAACTATCTGGACCTGTATCCCGAATACATCGTCCCGGCCGAGCAACGCGCCGACTACCAGCGCGACCGGCGCGGCGCGCTGGTGGGCCGCCAGTTAGCCGATTCCTACGGCTTCAAAGTCGGCGATGTCATTCCGCTCAAGGGCACGATCTATCCGGGCACCTGGGATTTTGTCGTGCGCGGCATCATCGATGGGCGCGACGAAAGCACGATCACGCGCCACATGATCTTTCACTGGGACTACCTGAACGAATCGGTGCGCAAGAGGAACCCGCGCCAGGCAGACCAGGTGGGCGTGTTCGTGCTGGGTGTCGACAATCCCGAAAATGCCGCGGGCATTTCCCGCGCGGTCGACAACGTGTTCAAGAATTCGCTGGCCGAAACGCTGACCGAAACCGAGCAAGCTTTCCAGCTTGGCTTCGTGGCGATGTCCAACCAGATCATCGCGGCAATTCGCGTGGTGTCGTATGTGGTGATCGTGATCGTGATGGCGGTGATGGCCAATGCGATGGCGATGAGCGCGCGCGAGCGGATCACCGAATACGCGACGCTCAAGGCGCTCGGGTTTCGCGCCGGCTTCCTGTCGATGCTGGTGTTCGGAGAATCGCTGATCATCAGCGCGCTGGGCGGCGCGATCGGCATGCTCCTGACGCCGCCCGCGGCGAGTTTCTTCAAGCAGGCCGTGGGCGGTGTGTTTCCGGTGTTCACGGTGTCGCATGAAACCATGGCGATGCAGGCTGGCTGCGCACTGGTGGTGGGGCTGGCTGCGGCGATCGTGCCGGCCGTGCAGGCCGCGCGCGTGCGCATCGTCGAAGGCCTGCGGGCAATCGGATAGGCGCAGATGGCGATTCCGCTCCAATACATCGCGCGCAACGTGTGGGCCCGGCGCCTGACCACGGCGCTGACCGCCGGCGGGCTGGCGCTGGTGGTATTTGTCTTCGCCACCATGCTGATGCTCGATGCTGGCCTGAAGCAGACGCTGGTGACCACCGGCGAGCGCGACAACGTCGTAGTGATCCGCAAAGGCGCCGAAACGGAAATCCAGAGTTCGATCACGCGCGACCAGGCGGCCGCGATGGAAATGCATCCGTCCGTGGCGCTCACATCGGAAGGCCGTCCGACGTCGTCGCGCGAGGCCGTGGTGCTGATCTCGCTGACCAAGGCCGGCTCTCAGACCCCGTCGAACGTGGTGATTCGCGGCGTATCGCCGCTGGGTGTATCGATGCGCCCGCAGATCCGGCTGACCGAGGGCCGGGTGTTCAAGCCGGGGTCGGCGGAAATCATCGTCGGCAGCGGCATCGCCAAGGGCTACGGCAACGTGCGCGTGGGCGATCATCTGCGCTTTGCGCAGCGCGACTGGACCGTAGTGGGCCATTTCGACGCTGGCGGCAGCGGCTTCGATTCCGAGATCTGGGGCGATGTGGACCAGTTGATGCAATCGTTCCGGCGTACCTCCTATTCATCGATGGTGGTACGGCTGACCGAAACCGACGCCTTCGACAAGTTCCGCACCGACATCGATGTCGATCCGCGACTGGCCAACGAAGCGAAGCGCGAGCAGCAGTTCTACAGCGACCAGTCCAAGGCGCTGTCGGCATTCATCAATATCCTGGGGCTGACGCTGACCACGATCTTTTCGGTGGCGGCGATGATCGGGGCGATGATCACGATGTACGCGTCGGTGGCCAATCGCGTCGGCGAGATCGGCACGCTGCGCGCGCTGGGATTCCAGCGCAAGAGCGTGCTGATGGCATTCCTGATCGAAGCAGGATTACTGGGGCTGGTTGGCGGTGTCGCGGGGCTGCTTTGTGCGTCGCTGATGCAGTTTGCATCGTTCTCGACCACAAATTTCCAGACCTTCTCCGAGTTGTCGTTCCGCTTCCTGCTGACGCCGGCAATCGTCGCCAAGACGCTGTTGTTCTCAATGGCGATGGGCTGGATTGGCGGGTTCCTGCCGGCGTTGCGCGCGTCGCGACTCAATATCGTCGACGCGCTGCGGGCGCGCTAGGCCTGGCCCATCACTTCCTCGCACACGGCGAGCCACGCGCGCGCCGCGTGCGATAGATAGCGCCCCGGCGACCAGATATGGGCCAGCGCCCAGTCCATGGTCGGCTCAGTCAGCCGTGCGACGGCCAGCTTGTCGCGCGTTTCCAGCCGCGACAGCAGCGGCTCGGGCAGGAACGTCGTGCCAAGCCCGGCGGCGGCCATCGACGCGAGGAAATCCCAGTGGCCGCTTTGCGCCACCACATGCGGATCGATGCGGGCCTCCATAAACGCCTGACGCAGCTTGCGCGTCAGCGAGAAATCTTCGGTCAACAGGATCAGCGGCTCGTGGCGCAGCGCTTCGAGCGTGACGGTGCGTCCACTGGCCCACGCCGCGCGATGCGGCCCGACCGCCCAGATCGGATATTTCGCAAACGCGCGCGTTTCCAGCTGCAGGCCGCTGTCGCCGGGCAATACCGTGGCGCCCACTTCCAGTTCCCCGCTTGCCACCTGCTGCTCCACCACCTGCCCGCCATGCTCGGAGAGAATCAACTGCAGATTGGGATACCGCTTGCGAAACGCGCTGACCGCTGGCGAGAAAAACAGGTTCACCATCGGCGGGATGCCGACGGTCAACTGTCCGCGCCCGAGCGACGACAGGTCAGCCACCTCGAGCGTCAGCCGATGTACCACACCCAGCGCTTCCTGGCCCCGGTCATACACCACACGGCCCACGTCGGTCAGCCGCACGGTCTTGCCTTCCCGAATCAACAGCGGTTGTCCAACCTCGTCTTCCAGTTGCTTGACCATCTTGCTGATGGTTGACTGCGTGACATAGAGCGACGCCGCGGCCTGCGTGAAGCTCTTCAGTCGAGCCGTTTCAACGAAGTAGCGAAGCGCGCGGATATCGATCGGCATGAGCGTATTCCATGAATATTCCGAATAGAAGCTGGAATTTTAAATCATGACGTGAATATTTGCAGCCGGGCTACACTTGCCGTCCTACGCCCTCCTATTCACCACAATGCCGGACCACCGGCACATCACAACCATGGCTGGCTGGCCGCATGCCCGACAGTGGCTGTTTTCGCTGAAGGCATTCGCGGCCGCGATGCTGGCGCTGTATATCGCGCTGTTTTTCGGACTGCCGCGCCCTTTCTGGGCCATGGCCACCGTCTATTTCGTCTCCAATCCGCTGACCGGCGCCACGCGCTCCAAGGCGACCTACCGCGTGCTCGGGACATTGCTGGGCGCCACCGCCGCGGTCGTCACAGTGCCGCAGCTGGTGAACATGCCGATCGTGCTGATGGGTGCGATAGCGCTATGGATCATGCTGCTGGTCTACCTGTCGCTGCTGCAGCGGTCGCCGCGCAGCTATGTGTTCTTGCTGGCAGCCTACACATTGCCGATCGTGGCGCTGCCGGCCGTGATGCACCCCGCCGACATCTTCGACATTGCCGTGGCGCGCATCGAGGAAATCGTGATCGGCATTGTCTGCGCCGCGCTGGTTGGGGCCATCGTGTTTCCCGCCAACGTGGCCAGCGCGCTGCGCGAACGCACGCAAGTCTGGCTCGATGACGCCGCGGCCTGGGCTGCCGATATCGTGCGCGCCAATCCCCGTGCGGCCGCCAGCCGCCACCGGCTGGCGGCGGACATGCTGGCGCTGGACCAGTTGATCGCGCAGATGTCATTCGACGCCGGCAGCCAGCAGACGCTGTCGCACGCGCGCGCGTTACGGGCGCGGATGTCGCGTCTGATGCCCGTGCTGTCCGGTTGGGAAAGCGTGCTGCATGCGATGCGCGGCGAGCCCGGACATAAGCTGTCGCACAAGGCGCTGGCAGAGACCGCCGCCTATCTGCAGACCCGCCAGGATGCGTTGATGCAGTCTTGCATCGCCCTGCAGCGCGCCATCGGCGATCACAACGGCACGTCACGGTCCGAGTCGCTTGCGGCAAGCGGGGCCACCCAGGCGACTGAAGCCGCTGAAGCCGCAGACGCGCAAGCGCTGTACCACGATCACGCGATGCTGTTGTTCGGCGCAGCCTCGGCCGGGCTGGCCGTGTTTTGCGCTGGGCTGCTGTGGATCTTTTCAGGCTGGGAGGATGGCGGCGGCCCGGTGGCGGTAGCGGCAATCGCGTGCTGCTTCTTTGCCACGATCGACGAACCGCGCCCGGTGGCCAGATCATTTATCCGCTGGGCCACCGTCTGCCTGCTGATCTCGTCGTTCTATCTGTTCCTGGTCATCCCGCATGCGCAGACCTTCGAAGCGCTCACGGGCATGCTGGCCGTGCCGTACCTCGGCATCGGCATGCTGATCACGCGACCCGGCTTCAATCTGATCGCGATGCTGCTGTCGGTCAATACGGCGTCATTCGCCAATGTGCAGAGCGTCTATGACGTCAATTTCGTCGGGCTCTTCAACGCCAATCTGGCCAACGCCGCGGCAATGGTATTCGCGCCGCTGTGGGCGATGCTGGCCCGTCCGTTTGGCGCCCATGTGGCGGCCCGCCGGCTGATTCGCGCCAG
>Ga0187844_10002036_pt1 | contig 14736 bp, 15 predicted proteins | sample SpaLakP09_SKY_50_FD_134517 | JGI IMG/M metagenome (GOLD analysis project Ga0187844, IMG submission 134517) | Oligotrophic lake water microbial communities from Sparkling Lake, Wisconsin, USA - SP09_SKY_50 | ecosystem: Environmental > Aquatic > Freshwater > Lake | place: USA: Sparkling Lake...
ACAGCATGAGAATTCCTTGTAGGCAGCACGGATCGTGCCTCAGCCTACAATTGTTGTTCACCCCGCAACAGGGTGTCAAGCAGACACAAAGGGCTAGTTCCGCCTCATCTCTGCGTTTTGAAGTCAGCCGCGAGGGTTATTTCTCCAGCGTAGCGGCCTCGTAGGCGCGCAGTTTGTCGAGCTTGCCTGCGTACAGATCGTGGTCGCTGCGGGTGGTGCTGTTGGCCAGCGCCTTGACCATGTGCACGTCTGCTTCGCGCAGATAGCCGAGCCGGTAATCGGCCAGCGCCAGCCAGAAGTGGAATTCGTGGTAGTCCGGTACGCGCGCCAGTTCGCGTTTGAACAGTTCGCGCGCGCGCTGGAAGTCGCCGAGGCGCATGGCAGCCTGCCCCAGATTGAAGTAGTAGAACGGCGGCTCCGGTTCCAGTTGCGCCAGTTTCTGGCGGAGTTGTGCAGCCTCGGCGCGTTTTTCCGGCAGCGCCTGCGATTCCAGCGTCTGCGCCAGATTCGATAGCACGATGATATTTTCGGGCCGCTGCAGCAGGGCGTAGCGCAGGGTGCTTTCCGCTTCCGCCAGATTGCCGTGATGCTGGTAGATTACGGCCAGCGTGTTGTAGGCATGCAGGAAGGTCGGCGCCTGTTCGATGGCTTTGCGCACCAGCCAGTAGGCCTGATCGTGCTGGCCCTGCGCCAGCAGTTCGGCGCCGCGGTTGTTCAGGTACATGGCGATGATGGTGGATTCATCGAGCGGCTTGGCGTTTTCGCGCGCCTTGGCCGTGATGGGGATGAAATCCACCGTCAGCGGGCTGGATAGATCAATGCCGAAGCCATTGCGGATATCGGTGCGCTGCTGGCCTAGCGTAAGGTTGACGTGGTTGCTGGCGAAATAGAGATTGCCTGTGCGGCTCCAGCTTTCATCCACCTGCACTTGCTGGAATTGCACGTTGAGATTGAGCTCGCGTGCCAGCGCTGCGGTCATGATGGCCAGCGACAGGCAGTTGCCGGAGCGGGCAGCAAAGGTTTCGGCGGCATCGCGCGTCAGGGCGGCATCATATTCCAGCTGCAGCTTGTCCTTGCGGTAGAGCGCGTCGAACAGTACGCGGCGGATGTCTTTCTGCAGCAGGTTGTGGGTCACTTCACGCTGCAGATAGGCGCGCATCTCGGCGTTGACGGCGAAGATGTGGTCGATGTCGACCGGTTTTGCCGGTGCGGCAAACAGCTGGTCGTGGAATAGCGGTGGTGCCGCCGGCAACTGGGCCAGCGGTGCGGTGCTGGCGCAACCGCCCAGCAGTGCAGCGCAGAGTAGGATGGCGCAGGCTCTCATGACAGTCTCCCGTTGGTGCGGGACTCCATGCGATAGCGCTACGCAACCAGGCTATCGGGTTCCGCTGACGGAAAGTATCCTCGCCTGCGCGGGCGCTGTCAAACCCTGCTTCAGGCGAGTGGACGCAGTTCCTGCGGCTGGCCGTCGGCGTCGAAACGCAGCGCTACCGACAGCTGGCTCAGGCCCAGACTGGCCAGTGCATCGCTGACGTCATCGACTTCGGTTTCGAGGTCGGCTGTGAGGTCGAGCGGCTTGTCGCATTCGGCCAGCACGCTGTCGCCGGCACGCAGCTGCACGCGCAGATACATGTCGTCGTCGATATCGGCTGGCCCGATGATGGCCTGCAGCTGTTGCGCCGCGTGGCCCTGGCCTTCGATGGCCTGATTGAGCGTGGCCAGCATCTGCAGCATGGCATATTCGGCCTGCGCCGTGGCACGGGCGCCGAAGAACAGATCCTGATACAGGAAGTTCAGACGCAATGCCGGATCGCTGCCGCGTCCGCGGCCCAGACAGCGTGCCACCATCGGTGCATATTGCTCGGTCCACTTCTGGTAGCGTTCGGCACGCTGGGCAAAATAGGCGTCGGCGGCTTTTTCCTTGGCTGGTACGGCGTAGAACGGATCGTCGGCGCGCTTGAGGGCAAAGCCCAGCAGGAAGCGCAGTTCCACCGCGTTGTCGGAGGGACCGAAGCTGCTGGCCGCCCAGCCGGAGGCCATACTGCGCTCCAGCGCCGGTGCTGCCATGATTTTCTTGTTATTGAGCGATTGCTCGGCTTCGCGCACCATGCTGTGCAGCTGGCCGTAGGTGATTTTTTCGAATTCGCTCAAGTCGTAGGCGTGGCTGACCAGCACCACGCGCGCGCGCGGGCTTTCCAGCCCGGCATCGGTAAAGCTATTGAGCACGGCGTCGTAGGCGTCGCTGTCCTGAAAATCGGCGGCCGCTGTTAGCCCGCCCTGGCTGTGCACGAACACAGGAATGGCGAAAGCGTCGATTTCCATTTCCGGCGCATCGGCGTGGCGCAGGCGTACGCTGGCCGCGCCTTCTTCGATGGCGTTGCGCAGATAGCGGTAGCCGTCGACGGATTCATCGCGCGCCAGTTCGATGGCGCCATACAGTACTTCATCCTTGCTCTGGTTGAGCAGCTTGCGCAGCAGGCGCTGGAAATCCAGACTTTTCTGCGCCAGATCGGCGTGGGTGGCGGCGGCGACGATGTCATTGTTGAATTCACCATCCGACAGGTCGAGCGCAAGGGCGCACAGTTCGGTGGTTTGCTGTTCGTCTTTGAGTTCCGGCGCGTTGGCCGATTTGCGCGCGACGGGGCGCTTGTTCTTAGGCATAGTCTATCGTTCGGTATGGAGGGCTTCGTTCAGTTCTTCCAGCAGGTCGGCCGTTTCATCTTCGGTAAGGCCCAGATGGCGGCAGGCGAAATCGCGGCCTTTTTCCCACTCATAGGACATGCGGCGGCCATGGAAGCGCTGGATGCCCTGTTCGGCCAGCAGTGCCAGCGATACCAGCGAGCGGATCGCATCGTCGGTGGCCGGATCTTCCAGCACGCGGTAGTCATGGTGGTGCAGGATGGCCCAGCTGACGTCCGGCGACAGGCCCCAGTTACGCGCCAGCAGGCAGCCGATGGCGGCATGGTTGGTCTGGTAGCGCTGGTCTTCCAGCTGGGTGAACGGGTTGATATGGTCGTCGCAGGCTTCGCTATAAGTCTGGGCGTAGTCGCCGAAGCGGTTGATCAGCAGCGGCACGCCGATATCGCAGAACAGTCCGAAGGTGTGGGCGATATCGGGCGGGGCGATGCGCAGTTTGCGCGAGCAGAACACCACCGCCTGAGCACGGCGCGCCGAGATTTCCCAGAACGCGTCCAGATCCGATTGCTTGCCTTCGATGGCTTGCCGTGCCAGCAGGCCTGTGAGCAGGGCGGCGCACTGGATGATGCCGAGGAAGTTGATGGCCTGCTCGACTGATTTGGCCTTGCGCGCGGCGCCGAAGAAGGGCGAATTGGCCAGCTTGAGCAGCGCGCCGGACATGCCGACGTCATTGCCGATGATGCGGGCAATGCGGCGCGGCGACGGGTCGGGCTGGGCCAGCTCGTGCTGCAGATCGACCAGCAGGCTGGGACGCGGCGGAATGCGGATCGAACGGATCAGCGCATCTTCTACGGCGTGGTCGGCTGGCTGGGCGTGAGGTGCTACTGGAGTCATCGTAATCTTCAGGGTCGGGTACAAATGATGCCAAAGCGACACTATAAACCAGTGCGCTAAGTCGTGCTGAACAGCGAGCCCTGATTATCGCCGCAAGCTGCGGCCGTGGATATCTAAATTTCCCCGTGTTATGTGCCGGATGTTAACTATTTGGTGCAACCCTCTAGGGAAAAAGAACTTTTTTATATCATTTTGCGGCCGCTCTGTGTACGTCTGGTCCAGATTGCGATTTCGACCATGCTGGTGCCGTAGCTGGCACCAGTGCCAGCGCCGTGCCCGGGCGGGCGGCGGGGACGCTGTCGGGCAGCTGGAACACTGCCACGGCGGCCGAGAGCTGTACCGCCTGTTCCTGCAGGCTGGCGGCAGCGGCAGCGGCCTGTTCCACCAGCGCGGCATTTTGCTGGGTGACGTCATCCATCTGGCCCACCGCCTGATTGACTTCGGCGATGCCGCGTGCCTGTTCGGCGCTGGCCTGCGAGATATGCTTGATGATGTCGTTGACCTGCTGTACCGAAGCCACCACCTGGTGCATATGCTCGCCGGCCTGTTGTACCGAGGCGCTGCCGCTATCGATGGTCGCCACCGAGGCCGAGATCAGGCTCTTGATCTCGCGCGCCGCGGCGGCCGAGCGTTGCGCCAGGGTGCGCACTTCGCTGGCTACCACGGCAAAGCCACGTCCCTGTTCGCCGGCACGCGCCGCTTCCACTGCCGCATTCAGGGCCAGGATATTGGTTTGGAAGGCGATCCCGTCGATCACGCTGATGATGTCGACGATCTGGCGCGAGCTGCTGCGGATAGCGCCCATGGTCTGCACCGCCTGCTGCACGGCGCTGCCGCCCGTCTGCGCCAGTTGGGTGGCGCTGGCCGCCAGCTGGCAGGCCTGCCGGGCGCTGGCCGCATTGTGCTGCACGGCATCAGTCAGGCTGGCCATGGCGCTGGCGGTCTGCTCCAGCGAGCTGGCCTGCAGTTCGGTGCGGCTGGACAGGTCCAGATTGCCGCTGGCGATTTCGTGCGCGGCCACGTCGATGGTCTGCACCGCGGCGCGGATGGTGCCCAGCGTCTGGGTCAGATTATCCATGGTACGGTCGAGCATGCGCGCGGTATCGGCAATCTCGTCGCGTCCATCGTTGCCGGCGCCCGTCATCAGGCGGCCGGCGGCCAGGGCCAGCACCACATCGGCAATGGCGCGGATATCGCGCAGCATGGCACTGCGCACCGCCATGGTAACTGCCATCGATAGCAGTACCGACAGCAGTACCAGCAGCGCCATGCCGCTGCCGAGCTGCTGGAAGTCGGTACGCGCCTGCTGGTGCGCCTGCACGCTCAGCTGCTGTTCCAGCGCGGCTAGCCGCGCCAGCTGGGCGCCCAGCTGCTGGAACTGCTGCTCGGCCTTGGCCATGGCATTGGTAGCGATGCTCTGGTCCATCGCCGCCATATCCATGGTGTCCTGCACCGCCTTGCGGTAGGCCTGCAGGGCACGGCGCGACTGTTCGGCGATCTGGTGCCCGGCCTGCTCGCCGCTGCCAGCCATGCTGGCACCGAGCTGGCGCAGCTGCTGGTCTATGCTGTCGTGACCCTGATGGATCTGGCGGCTCAGTTCATCGAGCCGGCTCTGGGCAAAGCTGCCGTTCACCCACGCCAGCAGCTGGTAGATGCGGGCATGGGCGTAACGCACATCGGCATTCACATCGGCCACGTTCTTGAGCCGCGCGGTACGTACCTGCAGCATGTTCTCCAGTGTGGCGTTCTGCCGCAGCATGCCGTAGCAGGCCGCGCCGGCCGTGAATATCAGCAGGCAGAGCACCAGCCCAGGCGCCAGCAGCAGTTTCGGCCCGATCCGCAGTTTCTTCAGCATGGCGCGCTCCCCGCCTATTTTTTATAGATGCCTGCTTCCAGCACCACGTCGCCGACGCGCAGGATGTAGGTGGTCTTGGGTTCGATCTTGCCGGTGGCGGGATTCTTGTACTGGTAGTCCACCCAGCCATGGCCTTTTTTCGCCGCCAGTTCGATGATTTCGCGGCGGTATTTCTTGCCGCTGGCATCGGGCATATCGGTCAGGTCCTTGCCGACGATGCTGGCATTGACCGGGTGGGCCAGCACGATGCCGCTGGCCAGATCGCGCACGTCGATGTACAGCGTGCCTTGCAGGTAGTCGGGGTCTTTGCCGCTGACCTTGCGCAGCAGTTCTTCCTTGCCGTGCGCCTTCAGATAGGCCGCGCCTTTTTCCACCATGGCGATGGCGTCTTTTTCCGTTGGTTCGGCAGCATGGCCGGACAGTGGCAGCAGCAGGGCCGTGCTGGCGGCCAGTAGGGAGAGCAGTTTCATGGCAAGTCCTCGCAGTGGGGTGACGGTCTGCCGAACTGTACGCCGCTGAGACAGGCAGGAATTGCGTTGCCGCAAGTTCTAGCTTGGTGGCAATTCGACGCGCCGTCTGCATCAAGGCAAAGAAAATTTCCAAACATCATTTTTTAGCTGCTTGACGTAGGGCAATTCCGAACAGGTATGGCGGCCTAGCATGCAGCTACTGCCTGCCCAGTGTTTCCGCCCACCGTTGCCCCATCTGCGAGAGGAATTGCCATGAATATCGTGCCTATCCGCGACGCTGCTGCGCCCAAGTTCCAGCCCTATATCCGTCAGACCATCAGCCGCGCGCGCCAGTGGGAGTGGCTGGCGCCCGATCTGCAGGAAGCAGTGCGGGTGGTGTCGCATGTGCTGCCGTTCCGTACCAATGCCTATGTGATGGACCAGCTGATCGACTGGAACAACGTCCCCAACGATCCGATTTTCCGCATGACGTTTCCCCACCGCGACATGCTGGCGCCGGACGACTATGCGCAGCTGCGCGAACTGGTGCTGGCGCAGGGGCAGGGACAGCCGCCATCGGCGCCGCTGGCCGCGCTGGTGCAGCGCATCCGCCTGCGCATGAATCCCCATCCGGCCGGACAGATGACGCACAACGTGCCGCGCGTGAACGATGCTCCGCTACAGGGCATGCAGCATAAATACAAGGAGACCGTGCTGTTCTTCCCCAGCGCGGGCCAGACCTGCCATGCCTATTGCACCTTCTGCTTCCGCTGGCCGCAGTTCGTCGGCATGGACGGCATGAAATTCGATGCGGCCGAATCGCAGCAGCTATGTGCCTATCTGCGCCAGCATCCGGAAGTGACGGACGTGCTGATTACCGGCGGCGATCCGCTGATTATGAATACCCGTGCGCTGGCCGCCGTGATCGAACCGCTGCTGGCGCCGGAACTGGCACACATCCAGAACATCCGCATCGGCACCAAGTCGGTAGCCTACTGGCCGCAGCGGTTTGTCACCGAGCGCGACGCCGATGACTTGCTGCGCCTGTTCGAGAAAGTGGTGGCCAGCGGGCGCAATCTGGCCGTGATGGGGCATTACAGCCACGCGGTGGAGCTGCGTCCCGACATCGCCCAGCAGGCCGTCAAGCGCATCGTCGGCACGGGTGCCACCCTGCGCATGCAGGGGCCGCTGATCCGCCACATCAACGAGGACCCGCATAGCTGGGCCGAGCTGTGGCAGACCGGCGTGCGGCTGGGGGCTATCCCTTACTACATGTTCGTCGAACGGGATACCGGCCCGCGCGAATACTTCCAGCTGCCGCTGGCCAGGGCGCACGAGATTTTCCAGGCTGCCTACCAGATGGTGTCCGGCCTGTCGCGTACGGTGCGGGGGCCGTCCATGAGCGCCTTTCCCGGCAAGGTGGTGATCGACGGGGTGGCGCAGATCGGCGGCGAGAAGGTATTCGCATTGCAGTTTCTGCAGGCGCGCAATCCCGACTGGGTACGCAAGCCGTTCTACGCCCGCTACGATGCCCGTGCCACCTGGATGGATGAACTGCAGCCCGCCTTCGGCAAGGAGAAATTCTTCTTCGAGGAGGAGGGCGGCAGCCGCAGCGAAGCGCTGCCTGCCTACGCGCCGCGCAAGGTGATACCGCTGCGCCGGGCCGAGGCATGCGGCGATGCTGAGCTACCCCACTCGGCCTAGGTGCCATCATGTCCGACCGCCACCTGTTCGGCATGGTGTTCCTGCCCTTCGCCTTCGGCCACTTCCTGCAGTGCCTGATGCGCAATGTGAATGCCACGCTGGCGCCGCAGTTGCTGGCGGCGCTGGCGCTGAGTCCGGACCAGCTAGGCCTGCTCACCAGTATCTACTTCCTCAGCTTCGCATTGGTGCAGCTGCCGGTCGGCATGGCGCTGGACCGCTGGGGGCCGGCCCGCGTGCAATGGCCCTTGCTGCTGCTGGCCGTGCTGGCGGCACTGGGCTTTGCCGGCGGCCAGCAATTCAGCCAGCTGCTGGCGGCGCGCGCTTTGCTGGGCTTCGGCCTGGGCGGCTGCTTCATGGCAGCGCTCAAGGCTTTTTCGCTGTGGGTAGAACCGGCGCGGCTACCGGCCATGCAGGGCTATCTGGTGGCAGCGGGCGGTGTGGGGGCAGCGGCGGCCACCCTGCCGGTGCACTGGCTGCTGCATTATGTCGGCTGGCGCGGCGTGTTTATCGGCCTGGCGCTACTGCTGCTGGCAGGTGCGCTGCTGCTGCGCTGGCGTGCGCCGCTGGTTGCCGTCAACCGTGCCGCTCCGGCCAGCAGCGCCGCGCTGCGGCTGGTGCTGCAGGACGCCAGCTTCCGTCAGGTGCTGCAGCTGCTGCTGATGCCGCACATGGTCTACTTTGGCGTGCAGGGGCTGTGGCTGGGACGCTGGCTCAGCGACGCCGGGCATTATTCGGAAGCGCAGGTAGGTTATATGCTGTATCTGAGTATGGCCGCCATCATACTGGGCGCCATAGCCGTGGGCCAGCTGACGCAATGGGCGGCGCGGCGCGGCGTGGCCATGCTGCGCATTGCCGCCTGCGGCGTGGCGTTATTTCTGCTGGTGCAGCTGGCCATGCTGTGCCGGTGGGCACCGGCCTATCCGGTGCTGGCTGTGCTGTTCACCCTGACCGGCACGGCCACCGGTATGGACTACACCATCCTCGCGCAGAACATGCCGGCCGGCCTGAACGCACGGGCGGTGACGCTGCTCAATCTGCTGATTTTTCTGGGAGCGTTCGCTGTGCAGGCGGGCTTCGGGCTGGTGGTGGCGCTGTGGCCGTCGGACGCGCAGCAGCATCTGCCGGTGCTGGCCTATCAGGCCGCAATCGGTGTGCTGATTGCCTTGCAGCTGCCCGGCCTATTGCGTTACCTGTGGCCTGCGCTATCCGGTAGAATGGGGCTACGTCCGGCCACCAGCCTCAGCACACCACAATGACAACTGCTACCAGCGTGTTCAATGCATTGCCCGCCGAATGGCGCAACTGGATTATGGAGAATCTGGCACGCGGTTGCCGGCCGCTGGAAATGGCCAACAGCATGGCCGGTTCGGGCCAGCACAGCATGGCGGTGGCAATGGCTGCCATCGATGCCGCGATTACCCTGCGTGCCGGCGGCGCGGAAGATGCGCCGGTGCAGAGCGCTTTCACGGCGCCGCAGCCTATGCCCTATATCGATGTAAGCAGCAACCGCATCAGCACACCGGACCGCGAGGTGGATGTGCTGTTCGTGCTGCAGCAGCCGCAACTGATCCTGCTGGGGAATGTGCTCAGTAGCGAAGAGTGCGACGCCATCGTGGCCCATTGCGGCAACCGCTATACGCGCTCCACGGTCGCGGCGGAAAACGATGGCGCCAGCGTGGTACACGAAGGCCGCACCAGCGAAATGGCTTTCATCCGGCGCGGCGAGGCGGAAGTGGCCGAGCGCATCGAGCGGCGGCTGGCCGCGCTGGCACACTGGCCGGTAGAAAACGGCGAGCCCTTCCAGCTGCAGAAATACGGCGTGACGCAGGAGTACCGGCCCCACTACGACTGGCTGGACCCGGAAAGCGGTGGCCATCGCAGCCACCTGGCGCAGGGTGGCCAGCGGCTGGCGACCTTGGTGCTGTATCTGAGCGACGTGGAGCAGGGCGGCGGCACTTCTTTCCCCGGACTCGGTCTGGAAATCTATCCACGCAAGGGCAATGCCGTGTGGTTCCTGAATACTGACGCCAACCACCAGCCCGACCGCCAGACCCTGCACGCAGGCGCGCCAGTGGTACGCGGCACCAAGATCATCGCCAACAAATGGCTGAGGCAGGGGCGCTACGGTTAGAATGGTGGTCTACCCCACCCTGCTAACCTAGGATAGATATGAGACTCGTGCGTTATGGCCGTCCCGGCAAAGAGAAACCCGGCCTGATTGATGATGAAGGCAAGCTGCGTGACCTGTCCGGCGTGATCGGCGATATCGACGCAGCGCAGCTGGCGCCGAAAGCGCTGCGCAAGCTGGAAAAGCTGGCGCAGGCCTCGCTGCCGCTGGTACGCGGCAATCCTCGTTTCGGCGTGCCGGTGGCGCGCGTGGGCAAGTTTATCGGCATCGGCCTGAACTACTCCGACCATGCGGCGGAAGCAGGCATGCCCATCCCGAAAGAACCCATCGTGTTCATGAAGGCCATCAGTTGCCTGAACGGCCCGGATGATCCGGTGATGCTGCCGCAAGGCTCGAAAAAGACCGACTGGGAAGTGGAGCTCGGCGTGGTGATCGGCAGCCGCGCCCAATATGTGAGCGAAGAAGAGGCGCTCAAATACGTGGCTGGCTACACCGTGGTCAACGATCTGTCCGAGCGCTCGTTCCAGCTGGAGCGCGGCCCGCAATGGGACAAGGGCAAGGGCTGCGATACTTTCGGCCCGGTTGGTCCGTGGCTGGTGACGCCGGAAGACATCTACGACCCGCAGAAGCTGGATCTGTATCTGGAGCTGAACGGCAAGCGCATGCAGTCCGGCAGCACCGAAACCATGATCTTTAGCGTGGCGCAGATCGTCAGCTATCTGTCGAAATTCATGACGCTGGAGCCGGGCGACATCATCGCTACCGGCACGCCGCCCGGAGTTGGCCAGGGCCGCAAGCCGCAGCGCTTCCTGAAAAAAGGCGACAAGCTGCGCCTCGGTATTGCCGGTCTGGGCGAGCAGCAGCAGGAAGTTATCGCCTGGCAGAAGCGCTAGGCTGCATGGCGTGGCAATAACAGGCACGCAAGTGCCTGGAACCACGCGCAAACTTTGGACTGCGCTAAGTCCGGCGTGGTTGTGCCCGCGTCAGCGCAGCCTTGATGGCGTCGCCCAGCCGTTCGGTGATATCGGCCAGTTCGCTATCGCTGACGGTGAACGGCGGCGCCAGCAGGATATGATCGCCGCGCTGGCCGTCTATCGTTCCGCCCATGGGGTAGACCAGCAGGCCGCAGGCCATCGCCGTCTCCTTCACCACTGCATGCAGCGCCAGCGCCGGATCGAACGGCGTTTTGCTGCTGCGTTCCTGCACCAGTTCCAGCGCCAGTAGCAAGCCGCGGCCACGGATATCGCCCACCTGCGGATGGTCGCCGAACACCTGCCGCAGCAGGCGGCGCAAGGTGGCACCACGGGTCGCCACGGCGCCCAGCAGATTATCGCGCTGTATCACCTTCTGCACGGCCAGCGCTGCTGCCGCCGCCACCGGATGTCCCATATAGGTATGGCCATGCTGGAACGCACCGCTGCCATCGCGCAGGCGCTGGGCGATGTGGGCCCGTGCCAGCACGGCGCCTATCGGCTGGTAACCGGCGCCCAGTCCTTTGCCTAGCACTACCAGATCAGGCAGCACGCCCTCCTGCTCGAAAGCGTACAGCGTGCCGGTGCGGCCCATGCCGCACATGACTTCATCGAGGATAAGCAGAATGCCGTACTGGTCGCACAGCTTGCGCACGCCGCGGAAGTAGCCGAAAGTGGGCGGCACGGCGCCGGCCGTGGCGCCCACCACCGTCTCGGCCACAAAGCCGATGATATTGTGCGGGCCATGCGCAAGAATGCATTGTTCCAGTTCGGCCAGCAGCGCTGCCGTATAGTCGGAACTGGTCTGGCCTTCGGCCCGTTCGCGGTATTCGAAGCAGGGCGCCACCCGTGGCACATGCATCAGCAGCGGCTCGAACGGACGCCGGCGCCACGCATTGCCGCCTATGGCCAGTGCTCCCAGCGTATTGCCGTGGTAGCTCTGGCGCCGTGCGATCAGCAGGCTGCGGCTATGCTGGCCTGCTTCGACGTAATACTGGCGCCCCAGTTTCAGCGCCGTCTCCATTGCTTCCGAGCCGCCGGAAACCAGATACACGTGATCGAGGTCGCCGGGCGCATCGTTAGCCAGCCGTTGTGCCAGTTCCTCGGCCGCCTTGCAGGTGAAGAAAGCTGTGTGGGCGTAGGCCAGCTGGTCGATCTGGGCGTGCATGGCGGCCAGCACCTCGAGGTGGCCATGCCCCAGCGACGACACGGCAGCGCCGCCGCTGGCATCGAGATAGCTGCGCCCCTGCTGATCGTACAGGGTAATGCCGCTGGCGCGCACTGCCACAGGCGGCGTGCGGCGCAGGTTACGGTGCAGCAGGTGGCTCATGGCGTCCTCCCCGTAGTGACGGAAGTCCGACAATAAACCAGCTGCACTTGTGTTCTGTTGATCTATGCCGCACCATGTTCAAAAATTGGGCCGGGCTAAGGGGCCTCAGCACCAACGCCCGACCTCGCCGTGAAAAGAGGTGATGATGGAAGATCGTTTGGGAGCGCTGCCGTTTGCGGCGATGAGCGCGGCGCAGCAGGTGGCCGCGCAGGCGGTGATCGACGGGCCGCGCGGTGCGCTGTACGGGCCGTTTGTGCCGCTGATCCGCAGTCCGGAACTGATGACGGCTGCGCAGCGCATGGGCGAGTATCTGCGCTACCGCAGCGCTATCGGCACCCGCTTGACGGAACTGGCGATACTGGTCACGGCATGCCAGGGAGCCAGCAGGTGGAGTGGGCGATCCATGAGCCGATCGCGCGTGAATACGGCATTAGCAACGCCATGATAGCGGCGATAGCGGCGCGCCAGCGGCCGCTGGCAATGGCGCCGGACGAAGCGCTGGTGTACGACTTCTGCATCCAGCTACACCAGCAGCAGCGGGTGGACGACGCTACCTATGCGGCGGCGCTGGCAGCGTTCGGCGAACACGGTGTGGTGGTTCTGATGGGGATAAACGGCTACTACACGTTTCTGGCAATGGTGATGAATGCGGCGCAGACCGCAGTGCCGCATTCGGCACCATTGCCAGCGATACCCCTGCCGTGAGCAGGGGCGGCTGGCGCTGGCTGGCTTAGCCGATCAGCACGCGCTTGAGCCAGGCGCTGATGTGCACCACTTCTTCCTGACACAGCGAGTGCTGCATATAGTAGTCGTGCCATTCGACGTTGTAGCCGAGCTGCTTGAGCAGGTCGCGCGACTGGGTGGCGCGGGCAATCGGAATTACCGGATCCATCTGGCCGTGCACCATGAAGATAGGCGTGGCCAGACTTTGTGGCGTATGTTCGGCAGCAGCCTTGGCGGCGATCGGCACATAGCCGGACAGGCACATCATGCCGGCCAGTTTTTCCGGTTGGCGCATGCCGGTTTGCAGCGTCATGGCGCAGCCCTGCGAAAAGCCGGCCAGTATGATGCGGTCGGCTGGAATGCCGCGCGCCTTTTCACGCGCGATCAGCGCTTCCACTTTGGCTTGCGAGGCGCGCAGCCCCGCTTCGTCTTCCTGCCGGCCCAGATCGGTGTTCACGATGTCATACCATGCACGCATGACGTAGCCACCGTTGATGGTGACGGGCATGGTGTCGGCATTCGGGAAGATGAAACGGATGGCGGGCAGGCCGCTCAGATCGAGTTCGTGCAGCATGGGCACGAAGTCGTTGGCGTCGGCACCCAGACCGTGCATCCAGATGATGGCAACGGTAGGGTTGGCGCCGGTTTCTTTTTCGATGGTTTGCAGCAGTTGGCTCATGGAGTTCCCTTAATTGGCAGGCGGACGCAGGGCCGACTTGGGGCGGAAGGCTTTGCACTGGGCGGGATCGGTTTCCATGTAGGGACCGCCGATCAGGTCTATGCAATACGGTACGGCGGCGAAGATGCCGCCCACCAGCGTGGCGCCTTCGGCGTCCTTCAGGCCGCCCAGTGTTTCGGCGATGGCCTTGGGCTGGCCCGGCAGATTCAGTATCAGCGCAGCGTGGTCGGCGGTTTCGCGGATCACGGCGGTCTGGCGCGACAGGATGGCGGTCGGCACAAAGTGCAGGCTGATCTGGCGCATCTGTTCGCCGAAGCCCGGCATTTCCTTGGTGCCCACGGCCAGCGTGGCTTCCGGCGTAACATCGCGCCGCGCCGGTCCCGTGCCGCCCGTGGTCAGCACCAGATGGCAGCGCTGCTGGTCGACCAGCTCGATGAGCGTGGCTTCGATCTGCGGGCGCTCGTCGGCGATCAATCGCGTCTCGACGCGGAACGGCGTGGTCAGCGTGCGTGCCAGCCAGTCCTGCAGGGCTGGTATGCCCTGATCCTGATACACGCCACCGCTGGCACGGTCGGAAATCGACACCAGCCCGATCAGCAGGGTGGTGTCGGCATTGCTCTGATTACTCGTCATCTTCTTCGCTATCGGTGTCGGCTGCATCGGTGCTGGCGGCTTTTTTCTTGTCAGCTTCGATCTGCTTCAGCATCTGGAAGATTTCGCGATAGGCCTTGGGCGGCTTGTTCTCGGCCTGTTCCTTGCGGGCGTTGCGGATCAGGGTGCGCAGGTGCTGCACATCGAGTTCCGGATTTTCGGCCAGCAGGGTGGTCAGGGCGTTGTCGTCGGCCAGCAGCTTGTCGCGGCGGCGTTCCAGCGCGTGCATGGCGGCGGTATCGGCTTTGGAGGCGCCTTTCCAGCTATCGATGGCGCGCTGGATGGCGGCTACTTCCTCTTCGTCCAGCGTGCGCATCTTCTTGCCCACGAACTGCATCTGGCGGCGGCGGCCTTCGTGGTTGGTGATGGTCTGGCATTCGAGGATGGCGTCGCGCACGTCCTCGGGCATAGGCACCCGTTTTACCCGGTCGCGCGGTTCGTTGACCAGGGCTTCACCCAGTTCCTGCAGGGCGTTGACCTGACGTTTGAGCTCGGACTTGGAAGGGCGTTCGTACTCCTGCTCGAATTCTTTCGAGCTAAAGCCGACGGCTCCGCGATTAGGATTTACCATATTATTAACTTTCTCTTCGGTGCGTGGCCGCACCTGTAAACTGTAAACGACTGCTATGATACCTGTTTTAGCAGTCACCCGAAGATTACAGCCCATGAGCGATACCCATTTTAGCCATACTCAGGACCAGTTGAAACAGCTTGC
>Ga0187844_10002039_pt1 | contig 14720 bp, 22 predicted proteins | sample SpaLakP09_SKY_50_FD_134517 | JGI IMG/M metagenome (GOLD analysis project Ga0187844, IMG submission 134517) | Oligotrophic lake water microbial communities from Sparkling Lake, Wisconsin, USA - SP09_SKY_50 | ecosystem: Environmental > Aquatic > Freshwater > Lake | place: USA: Sparkling Lake...
CCGACCATTTTCTCTATTTAGCCATAAACTAATACCAGCATATTCTGCCCATAGCTCAGCTGGATAGAGCAACGCCCTTCTAAGGCGTAGGTCGCACGTTCGAATCGTGCTGGGCAGGCCAAATTCTCAAAGCCAAAAGCAAGTAAAACAAAGGCTTGCGGGTAAAAACCTCAAAAACATACAACGCCGACTAGATTCAATTTATACACCTATTTTGACCAGATTTCACTGTTGTTTGACCAAAGTTTGACCAAATTTAGCCGATTTTGATGCGCATGCTGGGTAGGGTGAAGAGTTAAGCCCTTGTTCCTTAGCTTCGGCTAGCTTTGATGCGGGAGTAGCGGTGCCGACCTTTATAAGACGCTCTAACTGGAATTGCTTAAGGGGTTGAGTTTTCACCTTGCCAGCGAACTGCGCATCACCTAAACCTTTTTTACTCATCAAAGTAATACAACAAAGTAGGGGTACCCCCTTATGAATTTTGTCTACTTCAAAAAGCCGACCCCCACCCCCCGAATTTGGCTAAATGGGACCCGCTTTACCCTTTACACTTGAATTTGCTCAAAAGATCATCTGATGCATAAAAAATAAAATATGTGTAGGTTTTCCACAAAATAAATAGCTTGATGTAGTTGAAGGGCTAGTCCAAGATGAGTACATCTAAATAATTAGTAGCATCAAAAATATGGCAAAAATTGAACTATTCCTCGGCAGTCCTACTACGGCAGACCGAGAGGACCAAATAGAGGAATTGATATATGACTTAAGTATCAGCATGGAAACCGCAGTAATTTTTAGGGCAAGAGCGCTAATTAAATGGCTTTCAAAACCAAACAAAGACGATCAAAATTACCTTGACTTACTTGCCACAGTCGATATTAATCATTCAGTGCAGCTGCCGAAAATAAGTTGTGGGGTTTACAAGCACAACGGTTATGTTTTGCCAAAAATGATAATCAACGGTTTTCACTTGAAGGATATGAGTACGAGTAACCAGTATTTCATTAGCAATAAGGTCATTGATGTGATTGGCTTTGATATTGAAAATACATTTGAATTTGAATATTGGGGTTTTCGGCGAGTCGGCAAGGTGATACCGAGCAAATCCGATGTTATTTATTGCTTTGGTGATAGACCTCATATTTATCATTCTGGGCAGTTTATAGCGGTTGATCAAAGGTGTGCTCAACTTTAATGAATAATTAATCAGGGGTTCAAATGGCATTCCTTTTTATATGGCTATTAGTATCAGTCGGATGCATTTTTGTAATTCCCGATCGGCATGGTGAATCTTGGACCGGGCGGATTATTAGGTCAATGGGGTATGGATTTGCTGGCGCCTTATTGGCATTTTTACTTAGCAGTGTCGGCTGCTCGGGTGGTGGTAGCGGAGAATATCGTTTTAGTAGCTAGATAGAAAATCCTTAATTATCTAAAAGGTAAATTGTGGGAATTTTAAGATTGACGTTGATAGTGAGTATGATTTTTATGTCGAATGTTGTTTATGCGGAGACGATTTGGTGCAAGATGTTCAAATCTGGCTGTGTCACGGAAGAGCAAAAGATTCGACATCAGCAATATTGCGAGCTCAGGGGAAATGAAGGCTATTCTGATGCATTCAACAGGGCTTCAGTCGACCCAACTTTATGGCAATCCGCTGGAATGAGGGGTGCACAAGAGTACGCCATGATGGTCAGAAGGCTTAGCGTGAGCACATGCTTAAAAATGACTAGTCCCTCATCTTTTTAGTATTTGTGGCATTAAATAGTTTTCTTTTAAAGCTACTACTGACATTTACTTTGTTTACATCAGGAGTGGCACTCTCCCAGACGTGGGAGGCCGTCTTCATTACCGATAACGGAGTTTCATACTTTATTGATCCAGCATCAGTTATCAAGATTGGATCGGAGATGCACTTCACCCAGCTATCAAATTATGAGGAGGGATTTAAATATAACGGTCACACTGTTTATTCGATTAAGGTTTTGAAACGAGCAAATTGCAAGGATGCGTCTTATAAGTCTGGCGCATTAATCGGCTATTCAAAGATTTATGCTGCCGGTGAAATAGAGTTAGTTGATTTTGATTTAAGTAAAAAATGGAGATTTGTAGTGCCAACAAGTATCTCTGCAGCCTTTCAAGAGCGTGTGTGTAGTTAATTTAACTAGCTTTTGTGAGCTATAGCAATTGATAGGCGGTTGAAACTAACCAATCTGTATGTATTGCAAAACAAGAGTTGAAGCATCAATTAAGACTTTCCTATCTTTTATGGTAGCCTCGGCAGACCATTCGTCAATTGAGCCGTGTAAAGTCTTTCCAGCGATTGGCTTTCGTACGAAAAATCTCTCCCCATCTTTTATTCCGGGAGGTATCAAATACGCAACTATTGAAAATTGTAGATATGCAAAAGCTACATACTCTGAGGAGTAAATGCGGTCTAAGTTCGGGTCCATTAGGTTATCAGAGTCTGAATCGAGTAATAAATATCCAGTATCCTTAAATTGAAAATACCTCAAAATTTCATTCGGAAGAGAAATGCTTACTGAGTGGATTACGTCGGGCCAGTATTTAAGGCGCACTGCTTCATTAATTTCAGCAAGATCGGTAGATATCCTAAGCTCTTTTAAATTTTTTTTATTTGCAGATTTGTAAAAATCGTTATTAAAAGACCAGACGCTGAAGAGCCCCTCAGCATTAAGATAAATAACATTGGGGCTTTTTTTCCCTGCAAAAATACATGTATTCGGGTCTGCCTTTAATATGGCAAGTGATTCTGCCGGGGGTATAGCGTCTAGATTAATTACTCTACCGGAGCATGTTTTGCAGAATCTAGTTTTGCATGATGGGTCATCATTTATGAGCTGGTTCCATACCTTAGCCTCAGGACAGTAAACATGTTTTATATAGTTTCCGAATGGGTCATACAAAATTGATGTTTTTTCATCGTATATAAATGGTCTAGACATTTTGGCCCCTATGATCAATGTTTATTGCTTTAGGCCCTTGTAGGCCGCTATAGATTGTTCTAATTCTTTTTTAACCTTATTTCTTAGCGATAGCGGCCCAATGACCTCAACACTGGAACCATGTTTCAATATATCCATAATAAGTTCTGGATCTTGGTTGTAATCAAATTCCAACACATAGCTACCATCTTTATCGAAAAAACTCACCTGTTGCCCGTGCCATTGCTCCGCAGCTACCCACCTTGCTCGTTGTGGCGTAAAACGAAGTTTCGCTCTTTTGATAGCTTTCCCAGAGAAGATTCCATAGCTCTCGGCAAAGTTTTCATGAAGAATTTTTTCGCTAATATCGTCAGCTTTGGTATTAAGTAATACCGCCGAGCGTATACCGTCCACCGAGAAGCTTCTAAGACCCTTGCGAAGATGGCAGTATGCATCTAGATACCAGTTATCACGGTAGTGTATGAGTCGTTGTGGTGATATTTCTCGTTGAGTAGTTTCGTTACTGCCCCTCGAATAGTATTCAATACTCAGTCTTTGACGCTTCAGTAGTGCGGCTCCTATATCAGGAAAATAATTTGTATTGTTTTTTCGGGCTGCAATACCAAAGACCTTAAGCCTTTTACGTAACTCCTTGGCGGGGGTTTCAGTCTGTCCCAAGATGCCATCAATCAGATTGGACATAGGCTCTATATGCGGTCCAATTAAACCTCCTTGATCTAATGAAGATAGTAAATGCTGCATAAGCACGAGAGCAGTTGCTTCTTTTTCAGAGAACCATAGGCCAGGTAGCTCTATTTTTTCACCCACAAGTGGCTTATCAAAGCGATATCCACCTTCAGAACGGTCGAAGACTATAGAGGCATTCATGCGGTCACGTAGATACTCTAAATCACGCTTAAAGGTTGCCTTTGAGATTTCTAACTCATTAAGGAAGTCTTGAATAGGTACGCATTTACGAGCTTGAATCATGTATTTAATACGGTGTAATCGCTCTAGGTCGCTCATGGCTAGGTTTCTATAGGTGTTTTCTTATAGCAACTATAAGGGAATAAAAGCTCATTTTGTGAGCTTTTGGATAGTTAATCTACCAATACGCTAACTAAATAGGGGTTTAAATGATCAAATTTCTTGGAATACTTATTGTTTTCTTAACGTGGTACGGGCTTTCAATAGAGTTCGATATGAAACTAGTTGGGCAAATGGTTATCGGGGCCCTCCTAATCTGCAGCGAGGGTTTGTTTAGACATGTACTGTTTGTTGAAAGAGAAAAAGTTAGATCTGAATATAGGGGTAGAGGATGAAAAAACTATTAATAGCAGCAGTAACAGTTATGTTATTGGGAATTACAGGAGCATATGCATGCCAGACTCAGACGATTATTGTCAATGGCAAAATTACTGTATGCACAGTTTGTGGAAGCGTTGTTAATTGCTTTTAATTCTAGAAACTCTCTAAATATTATTCATAAAACTACTTTTAATATGCTGAGGGTCAATAGCTTGATTTCTCAGTTCGCAGACTTTACGAATTTTGCTAAAACCAATTGAGTTAGCATTTACATGGATAGGCTTGAGAATTGGTTCTATCGGATCAATAACTAAGGAGCCTCCAGAAAAGTGATCGCTCAATTGGTAGATCTTGGATACGGTAACAGTTTGATTAAAGCAGTTGATAGTTTCATAAGAAATCGAAGATTTATAAATAAGATTTTTATTACCATCATCATCTAATTGGGGTTTATAGTAATTTCGCATTGCAACAATTTCAATGGTCGAATCTAAATTGGCTTCCATTTTGCTCGGCTCTATATATTCAGAAAAGTTATTAGATGATGCAACTTTTTGCCACTTTCCTGAAAATAAACTTGGCTCTTTAATGTAGATAACGTCTGGATTATTAGGATAGTATTTTTGTAATGCTCCAAATGCTAGCATTGGCAAAACTAAAATTATTCCGATTGCGGTATATACAAGCTTCATTTAGAACCTCTCCTTACAATGGGGATACCAAGAAGGGTATGTCTTTGATCTTTGACAATGCGCTCAAAAGCGATGCAATGGTTGTGTTTAATATGCTCAATCAAATCATGATCAGTCTTGCAGAAAAAAACCTCTGTCATGCAATCTAAACAAAACCGTACTGTCCCATCCGGCCTAGTCAGGGTCATTTCATGCCAGTTCTGTTTGCATCGAAATGCGAGCTGGCAATTACGTAGCTTTACTTCTATGACCATGTTTATTCCTTATCCTTATTGGTAATTTCAATCCAGCCATGCTTGCAGGCCTTGCATTTTCTGTTTGGTAATTTAACGGGCATTTTTGGAGCCTCAAGCTCAAGCTGTAAGTGCGGCGTATGGATTAATCCAAGTCCTTGCTTCTTTCCACAAGCAGGGCAGTAGAGTAGATCCGCTTTTAGCTTAGCCTTATCGCTATGAAAAAGTGCCTCAGTACTCATATTTCCAATCCACTCGGGGACCGGGGCCCATTGACAAGAGATTGTTAGAGACTCAATTTTTAGTTTATTTCCTGAAAATGAGACCGTGACATTTTTTCCTGTCGGCTTTACTTTTAAAAATGTGAGGACCATCCCAAAATCTGTAGAGACATAGCCATTCCAATTAGCCCGTTCTGCAATACATTTAGTCTGAACTCCATGACTGCTAAATACAACCTCACCAAAAAGGTATGAGATATAAAAGTCGTCTTTAATTATTTTTTTGGCAATGCTAATCCTAGTTGTTTTTCGGTTCCTAGGCGCGACAGGCTTCAGTCTAGCTAAAGCCGCCAAGAACTCATTTGTATCAATGACGAGAACCCCTGACATAATTTAATGTACTGCCGCTTCAGTAGGCTTTTCACCTTCAAATAATTTATGTACTAAGTATTCTTTTTTGTCGGTGGCTTTAATGAGGAAATCATCAAAAGCATCAGGCTTATCCTCTTTATTCTCATTATGGAGAAAGCAAAGGCTATAGGTTAAGTTATCTGCATCTTCACCATGAACTGTAGAGGTTTCTGATTCTAGATGGTCGACAATTCTTAGGCCTCTAACAAATTCAGGCTTTTCTTTATCAGCATAATTGATGTCTAACCTGTCAACATCGAATCGTTTACTACGATAAATATTCCAAATATTAAATCTATAACCGCCAATGTATGTATAGTCTCTCATTATCTTTTCACCTCCTTACTTATTTTTAGCAGGACTATAGCCAATCCTATTGCCGTTGTTATCATAGATATTTGTCACTCCAGAAGGCGATTGCGTTTCATAACCTAGACGATTACCTTTATTGTCATAAACCCCATTATTGGAGTTGTAATTTAGTGGGCTATTCTGGTAATTCAATGGGCTATTTTGATAATTAAGCGAGCTATTGTTGTAATTTAATTCGCTATTTTGATAGTTCAACGGGCTATCATTCCAATTAAGTGGCTGTGCGAAGACTACGCTTGAGAATAATCCGCATAATTGGCTGAGACTTACTTTTACAATCATGATTTAAACCCTCTTTTAGAATCTATAGGTTCATAATGAATGGTCAAAGGCTCAAATAATGAGCTAGTCATAATCTAGCATTAAAAAACTTCTAAATTAGCGTGGTCCTATTTAATGAAAAGTAAAGTAAAAAAAAATCTGGGCATTGTGTCATTATTTGCGGGTGCAGGTGGGCTAGATCTCGGCTTTGAAAAAGCTGGATTCACTACTGTTTGGGCAAATGAGTACGACAAAACAATAGCTCCCACTTATCAGAAAAATTTCCCTAATGTTGAATTTGAGGGTAGATCAATCTCTGACATTACTGATAAAGAAATTATTGCACTTTCAAAAAAACACAATATCGTAGGCGTCATAGGCGGACCCCCTTGCCAATCATGGAGTGAGGCTGGAGCAAAAAGAGGTATTAAAGACCCCAGAGGGAGGCTTTTTCATGATTATGTTCGTTTTATCAAGCTTATTAAACCCAAGTTTTTTGTTGCAGAGAATGTTCATGGATTAATTCATTCACGCAATATAGAGTCCTTTAATAAAATAAAAAAACTATTTGAAGAAGAGGGTTACATTGTTGATGCAAAGCTTCTTACATCAAGTGATTTTGATGTTCCACAAGATAGGCAGCGTGTATTTATTGTTGGATATGCGAGGGGGGAGAAAAAGCCAGTAAGCTTTCCAATGCCTTCAAAGGAAAGGAAGAAAACTCTTAAAGATGCAATCGGCTATTTGAAAAATATACCAATAGGTAGCAAGAAAGTTTTAAATCATGATTTATCTCAAGATCAAACTTTTTCCTCCATCTACATGTCGAGAAATCGTGTCAGAGCCTGGGATGAGCAATCTTTTACGATTTTGGCTATGGACAGACATGTCCCGCTACATCCAAGTGCCCCCAAAATGATTAAGGTTGGAAAAGACAAAATGGCATTTGTACCAGGACATAAATATAGGAGATTTACTATTCGTGAATGCGCAGAAATACAAACCTTCCCCCGGGATTTTGAATTTGTGTATTCCAATGTAAGACATGGTTACAAAATGATAGGAAACGCAGTCCCCGTAGAGATGGCATTTCACGTAGCCTCAAACATAATTAAAGACGTTTTTTAAATTATGGCTACCAACGTTATTAATGGTAAAGCATTCGAGTGGGCCGTAGCTAAAGCCTCGACAGAAATATCTGACTATAAGATAGTTCAAAGCGTAAATTCAGAGCAGGCAAGAGGTTATTATGAAACAGAAATCGAATCCAAAAAAAGAACCTCATTTGATAAATCAGCCTCAGTATGTATAAAGCATATTTTTGAGAAAGAGGGCTTGATAAATTCAAATACTTCTGGAGGTCTAATTACTTTTAATTCTGACCAATCAGGTGAAGAGGGTGATGTACGTGACCTAATTTTTACATTACCAGGCAAAGAATTTGGAATTTCCTGTAAAAGTAACAACAAAGATTTTAAGCATAGCCGTTTTTCACATAAATTAGATTTTATTTCTAAATGGGGCATAGATCCTTCGGGATGTAGTAAGGAGTATTGGGATTCTGTACTCCCACTGTTTGAAGAGCTAAACGATATAAGAGCAACTAGTGGTGGAACTGCCCTTTGGATAAATATGACTAATAAACCTGAGCGTTTTTATTGGCCGTTCTTGTCAGCATGGGTTTCAGAGATCAAAAGAGTGACGACGGTCTCTCCAGAGAAGGAGGCGGAAGTTTGCCGCAATTTGATCTTATATATTATTGGGAAGTTTGATTTCTATAAAATTATCAATGGAAGAAATACATCAATTGTTCAGGCATTTAATTTCGGCAAAACCTTGAATACTACTAAAACAAAATTTCCAACCCAAATTAATTCAATCAATGATAAAAATGGGTCCCAATATTCAAAAACTATAACCTTTAACCATGGGTTCAGTTTCAATTTCCGTGTTAAAAACGGTGATAAAGCTATTAAACCTTCTCTAAAATTTGCTGTTGGTGCAATAGGGTTACCACAAAGTGAGGTTTATCAGCAAACATTTGACCTTAAATAATCTATTTAAGTAATTTTTTTAATTCATCTGGTTTTAAGGCCGGCCTTCTTCTATGCAGCATTGCATGACAGTTAGCGCATACAGGAATCATATCTTTCGTTGGGTCAATATCATATTCACCCCCGACCTCTGATAAAGGTTCTATATGGTGCACATGGCAAAAGTCATAACCAAGATCTCTATATTTAGCATCAAATGAAAAGCCGCAAATTTGGCATGTATGACCAAAATGATCTATACATTTTTTTCTTTTATTTGGGTCTCTCTCATATTTGTTAACTACAACCGTAACTTTTTTACCGTAAATTGGTATTAAGCCATCATTTTCGTAGATGGCTCCTTCGGCCCCAATCGGTAGCGCTTCATTTTTTACTCGTGCGTTAATTTTGATTGCTGTTTTATTATTTTTTACAGGGTGATTATTTTCATAGCTGAGAATTTCACCGACTCCAAGATATAAAAAATTGACGTCTTCACTATTCCAACGTGCAAAAAAATGTAGGGTAAACGACCCATTTAATAAGTTAATAAATGTACCTTGCTTGGAGTGGGTATCATTTTTACCGAACCATACTATTTCCCCGGTCTTTGGATCATAGGAGTTAGCAAAATCATGACCAGTTTTTCCTGGTGTACCTATATTCATAAAAGCCAAAAGATCTGTACCCTCTCTTGTGTAGCCTGTCATCCAGTTGCCGCCATCTGGCATATCTCCCTCGTTGGGATGATATTTCTTCCAGACATTTTCTCTTGTATAAAGTGTATTTTTAACAAATTCCATTAGGTTTCCAGTCTAAGTTTTGAGATATATCCTGTATGTGTGTATCCCTCTTTTATTATTTACCTAACGTTAATAAAATTGCAATAGCCAATTGATCTGGGTCATTTAGATCTAACTCTCTATAATTAGCTGGCGGCCTGCCTATGGTTTTAAGCTTTTTACAAAATGTTCCAGTATGATTTCCAAGATCTATTAGCTGTCTGAATGCTGCACTTTTTTCACTCCGTTCTGCCTTTGCCTCTTTTGTTTCTTCGCCATTTTTATACTGCGGATGGTTTGCGCCTCGTAATACATTTTTAGATTTGTGTGCGCCATGCATTCGACAGGCTTTGCATCCATAGGCTGCTGGATTTTTACAACGTAGTTTAGTTCGTTTTGTCATAACTTGACATTGTTTAGCACCGTTGAATAGACTTGGTAATGGCATAAGTAAAGCTCTTTATATTTAATTACATAGGGTGTAGGGGGTCTTTCGAGGGCAAGATTTTTTATTTTCCGCAATACCTATGCAAAGGTGTCTTCCTTGGTTATATCGAGAGCAGATTCAATAATTCCGAGTGCTGTTTCAAATAAAGGCGTAATTAAGGATTTTTTGTTTCGCCAACGCTTGTACTCGTTTCCTATTGGTCCTGTTATCTGGGGTGATATTACCTCGCATTGGTTAACTAAATTAGCAATTCTTCGGAAATATCCCGGTAAGCAATTTTTTACCTTCTCGTCTGAAATACCGTCACCTACTAGCGCTTCGATTGAGGGCAAAACTTTCCAACCCAATTCAAAAGCTAGTTCAGTAGGCCATTTTTTTACCCACAGTGCGTGGTCCCCATAAGTGCAATTCCCTCTTAGCGGCTGTTTTGATTGCAAAAGTCTAGCTAATAGCTGAAATTCTTCTAAGTTGCGGCTTATTTCACGCTTGGCATCTCTGAGTTTATAAAGACCACTAGGAAGGGGGTGATCTGCTCTTTGAACTAAACCGGCTTTTAGTGATAATGAGCAGGGGCCAGAGGGGTTATTAAGTAGGGGGGATATTTTTGACCACAAGATCACAGGATTTGGGGGGTTTTTCATATAAAAGCTCCAAGTAATTTATTCATAAAGAGAAACTGGTTTTGCTGGCACATCCTGTGATGGTGTGGTCGGCTTAGTTGCGGACTTTAAGGAAATGCCAACATAAGCCCTGGAGCCGTTTAGGTACCCGTCTGGGCTTATACCTCTATCCTTTAGGCGCCTTGTGAAAGTTTTCTTACTCCCACAAAAGTAGCCATTATCTTTTGCCCATCCCTGCCACAGAATCCAAAGGTTCGACTGCGCGATTTTTAGGTCCGTGCCGATAGAGCAATTTTCCTCAACGAAATCACCAATTACATCGCAGTCAGTTCTGTATTGGTTGCTAGCTGCCCTGATTCGTGGAGAGGGTTTTAGGCCCTCTTGTTTCCATTTCAATGCGCCCTCAATCATCCAAGCTAATATGCCTTCCTTTTCAGCTAGTAGCTTTTCTTCGAGCTCAGAGTCGACTTGATCCTCGGTGATATTATTTTCAAAAGGTACTAGCCTAATTCGGCGCCACGCACCATTTGATTCATCAGTAATAACGGGTTTATGGTTGCCTCGTATCCATATTTTGAAGGTGGGCCAGAAATCAAAAAACTCATTATGTAAAAACCTAGCTGAAATTCTTTCAGTACTCACTAATGTTTTAATTGTTAAGTCATCAAAGCGCTGATCGCTACGTGTTTCATTTGCAAGCACAAGCCTAGAGCCACAGAGCCGGGCAATATCATTAGTAGCGCCATTTCTGTCCCTTCGCATGAGCATTTCAGCAGGGGCTGTAATTGCATAATCACCCATTAACTTAGTCATTACGTTGGCGAATACAGATTTTCCATTGCGGCCCATACCAAAGCAGAAGTGAAGTACTTCCTCGCTGACCATACCCGTTAGTGAGTACCCTAGCGCTTTCTGAATGTAGTCGATTGTTTCTTCGTCGCTAATAAAGCACTGATCCAAGAATCTGAGCCAAACTGGGCAATATGCCTCTGGATTGAATTCACTATTGACTTGCCTTGTAATGAGCATTTTGGGATCGGGTACAAGCAAAGCACCGGTATTAAGACAAACAATTCCGTTCTTGCAGCCTAAAAGCATTGAATCGCTGTCAATTTGAGTCATGCTACCAATGCCCATACCCAATTCTGCCGCAGCTGTTTGAAGCATTGCCTGTAGTTTATTTAGATTCTGCGTATTTTGTGCATGCTGAATAAGCTTTTTAGAGTTTGTATTTGTCGGGTCGGCACTAAAGACTTCGGCAGCATACTTTGCTATGTTCATTGCTACATGCTTTGCTGCTTGCAACTCCTCCCCGCTTTCACACCATTCCCATACCATTCCATTAAATTTAAGCCATTTAGACCTTGGGTAGCAATAGACCATTCGATCAGCAAAATTCTTGGCAAAAAACTTACCATTGAAGACATCGCCATAAATATCAGGCTCGGTACTAATCTCAGCTGTTGCAAATAGCTCTAGTTGTTTACCAAGCCACCCATATTGTTTTGCATGGTGATAAAGGGTGCCTGGTCCAATTGACTGGACTGGATATTTCCAAACATCATTGAATGCTTTTTCATCATATCCGTGTCTATTATTTTCCAAATCATAAGTCCCGGCGGTTTTTGACCAATTTCTTGCCTCATTTTCGCCACAGATAAACCCATGGGCCTTTACTGAATAGAGAATGTCGCACCAAGTTCTTCTGTCTATGTTCGCTGGTATAGCTGATAATGCCGACACCATACGCCCGACGCTCTCTTTTGTTTCTAAAGGCCCATTATTTGGTTTGATAGTTTGGTGGCTGAAAAGTGGCTGCTGTTTTTGCTGGTAGCTCTGGCTTCGGTCTTGGGCCGTACGATCTTGTGGAAACATAATACTTTCTAGCTCTGCAAGAGTTTCTTTTCCAATAGTTTTTATCTCCCCGGATCCGTGTCCTGTGATTGTCAAAAAACGACCCGAGAAGTAAATTTCTGCTCTATCTTTATTTTTATTTTTTGGTGAGGCAGAGCAGGCTACAAAGAATCGAATACCAGTTCCTGATGTTGACACCTCATAGTATGTTTTGAGTAATGCAAGTACCTTTTGGGCTCTTTCGTCTAGCGTAAGGGGTTCACCCTCAACATAATTTGAAACGCATAAATCTAGGTCCCCCCCAATAAGATAGTGCCCGTTATATTTATCGCCTGAGGAAATAGGCTCACCGCTGAGATCAAGGGCTATTCCCCCAATAAATTTTGGATCTATTTGCTTAAGGGCGTCACTAAATGAGTACCAATTTTTTGGATCGTGGGCATTTGCTGCATATCCATGCATGTTGACCGGTATTTTGTCGTAACGACCGTCACTTTTCTCCTTACCCACCGTCCAGCGAATCCAGCTTGGGATTCCTTTTAATGCGTCAGGAATATTTTCTGGCCTGATTTCTAGGCATTTTTGAGTTAAGTTATGCGTCATGCTTACCCCCTTCTTTTAACTCTTTTGGGGTAACTCTATTATTTATGAGCCATTTATCAAGGTCATGGATTAAGTAACCAATACGTCTCCCAATTCGAATGAAAGGTATCCCCAATCTTCCGGTGCGGCGGTCCATTTCTAAAGTAGATGGCGCTAAATCGAGATAGGCAGACGCCTCTATTTCAGGCTTTACAGGCCCAATCTGATTGTTTAAGTTTTTGTCTGGCATGGTAATACTCCATAAGTTGTCCTATGGTTAATATGCCATTTCTACACAAAATACTTGGAAGTAAGACGTACCTACTTTTTAGGCGAACTGTTTTTTGCTGCCAAAGCCTTTTCGAGTATTTGAAACTCTCGGCGTAATTCTGATGCTAGCTTTCTAAGGGAGCGCTCTTCACGTGGAAAACCTCTTATGGCGAGTTCTATGGCTAGGGCATTATCTGATCTACAGGCATCTAGAATGTTTATCTTTTCCAGGTTGCTTCCCCAGAAGTACTCTGCAGCAAGCTCTTGCAGTGCTTTTGAAAACTGCTTATTATGTGCAGCTACATTGTGCATTCCCCTGCCAATCACTTCACAAGTTTCATCTCTAACTTCGAATACATATTCCTGTATTCCGTACCAGACTGAAAAAGTGTAAAGCGGGGGGGGTTGGATGGTAGGCTTGCGGGGCACCCAATAATATTAGTTCATTTGTCTAGTTTTGAAAATATAGCCTCATGAGAAGGGTGTGTATAGCGTTTAAGCATTCCCAAAGTGCGGTGGCCGCTGATGTGGGATAACTCGATCACATTTAGACCGGCGTCTGACAATCGGCTTAGAGCCTCATGTCTTAAGTCATGAAATCTTAGGTCTTCAAAAGGGTTCATTCCAACGCCTATCCATTGGGTTTTTACATAGGCCCTAAGGCGCCCAAATTGACTGCGTAAGGCGTCCATTCCCATTGGAAATACCATCTCCCCATCCCTAGAAAGGGCTTCTAAAACAGCTATAGCTTGTCTTGTAAGAGGTACTTGGCGAGGCTCGCCATTTTTGGTTTGATGTAAATATGCCTTGCGATTAGGGAGATCTGTATCTGCCCAAGTAAGCCCCATAATTTCGCCTCGCCTCATCCCAGTTTGAATAGCAAATTGAATAATCGAGCGAAGCAGGGGAAGTGATAGTTGGTCGCAACCAGTTACAAGAAGAGCCTCCAATTCAAGATTAACTCGTTTGGTTCTGCCTTGTGATGGTGGCATTCTCTTGATGCCTTTAATTGGATTCGCTATATGTATATCCCATTCATCGTTGAGCATTTGAAAAAGTTTTGATAGGGTATTAAAATAATGGTTAATAGTTTCGCCAGAACGCCCCATCTTTAGTAAGTCATCACGCAGAGTTAAAACAGCAGACTTCTCCACTTGAGTAATGGGTAGGTTTCCCCAACGTTTAATGAGAATATTTAGCCTGGATGTCTCGCATCGCACAATCTTTTTGTGGATTGAATGTGTTTTTTTGTAATGGTCGGCTGCGTCTTTAAAGAGGGTGCTCTTATCCAGTATGTGGATTGAATGCTGCTTAGTTGGTCTTATTAGGCCATGATCGATTTTGGTTTCAATATCTCTGCCCCAGCGCAATGCCTCTGTGTGTGTATTAAAAGTTTTAGACTGAGTAGGAAAGCCTCTGCGAATGACTCTGACTCGGTACTTCTTCCCACGCTTTTGAATGGCTGCCATCAATGACTCCGTTGACCAAATTTTGACCAAATGGCGTCATTTGTTTTTCTTTCATCCTTAACCCATTGTTTGTATTGCTTTTTTTGCCTTGACCCATTGGGTCAGCAACGCCCTTCTAAGGCGTAGGTCGCACGTTCGAATCGTGCTGGGCAGGCCAAAAATCCTTTAAATCAATGCTTTAAACAGTTCTCTAATACTCGGTACTCGTACCTAAGAGTA
>Ga0187844_10002041_pt1 | contig 14705 bp, 12 predicted proteins | sample SpaLakP09_SKY_50_FD_134517 | JGI IMG/M metagenome (GOLD analysis project Ga0187844, IMG submission 134517) | Oligotrophic lake water microbial communities from Sparkling Lake, Wisconsin, USA - SP09_SKY_50 | ecosystem: Environmental > Aquatic > Freshwater > Lake | place: USA: Sparkling Lake...
GAAAGTTTTTTTGAAGTGATCCCAGGCAGGCCAGGGATCATTGCATGAAGCTGCCGGTGCAATACCGGGCAGCATCAGCCAGCAGCTGAAAAAAATCAGCAAGCACTTGGAAAGCCGGGATAAGTCGTTCAAGGCGTTGAACATGTGGGAGATTTATTCATTTTACAGCGGCATTGCACGAGGGAAAGATCAATCTTATGCCTTCATGCAATGCTTAAACTGGCGCAGGCCGATTACTTATTGTAGGAATCAGCGTTGAGGCCCATGACATGCGAAAAGCCGCCATCGACATAAGTGATTTCACCAGTAATACCGTTTGCCAGTGGCGACAGCAGGAAGGCCGCTGTATTGCCCACATCTTCAATTGTCACATTGCGGCGCAGAGGTGCGTGCTCGGCAACAAAGCCCAGCAGTTTGCCAAAGTCCTTGATGCCGCTGGCAGCCAGAGTTTTGATAGGGCCGGCAGAGATACCGTTGACGCGTATGCCTTTTTTCCCCAGGTGTTCTGCCAGGTAGCGTACCGATGCTTCCAGTGATGCTTTGGCCATACCCATGGTGTTGTAATGTGGGATGGCACGGATAGCACCCAGGTAAGACAGGGTCAGCAGGGCCGAGTCTTCACGCAGCAGTGGCAGAGCAGCTTTTGCCATGGCCGGGAAACTGTAAGCAGAAATGTCATGCGCAATGCGGAAAGCTTCACGGGAGAACCCATCGAGGAATTCACCGGCAATTGCTTCGCGTGGTGCAAAGCCGATAGCATGTACCAGGCCATCAAGCTTGTCCCAGGATTTGCCCAGGTCAGCAAAAACCGCTTCAATTTGTTCGTCGCTGGCAACGTCACAATCAAAGATCAGTTTGCTATCGAATTCAGCTGCAAAATCAGTAATCCTGTCTTTGAAGCGTTCGCCTACATAGGTAAATGCCAGTTCAGCACCTTCGCGTTTGCAAGCCTGGGCGATGCCGTAAGCGATAGAACGGTTGGACAACAGACCGGTGATCAGAATTTTTTTGCCTTGCAGAAATGCCATGTTGACTCCAGGTAGGGCCGCATCAAGTCTATGGCCGGTCGGCAAAATGCCAGGCTAAACCTGCCCTTGATACGTTTTAAAATTTTTTGATACTGCACAAAGTGAGACTGGCCAACTTGTGCCCATACTCACAGTAGGTCGGAATTGTAGTGGCTAAGACCAAAACGGGCAAATATTAAGTGTGCTGCGATGGCAATAATGAACTTAATTTGGCAATTCCGGGCAATATTGGTACTGCAACTGCCCAGTTTTTGACTGAATGACTATCAATGCAGTTACTTATCTTGCTGGTTTGAAGTCTCCAATTCCTTCAATTGTTGCTCTGCATGCTTGTTGTCAGGATTTAATTTCAAGGACTGGCGGTAATTGACGATGGCCAGATCTTTGTTGCCGGCGACTTCATAAGCTTCACCCAGGCTGTCAAAGGCATTGAAGCTGTCCGTTGATAAGTGGGTGTTCAGTCTGAAAATCGCCAATGTTGCCTTGAGTTTATTCTGGCGCAATAATTCATAGCCCCAGGCATTCAAATCACTATCTTTAAGAACAAATTCTGGATTCAGTTTATGCAGGCTGCCATACAGCGCTTCGGCTCCCTGAAAGTCTTGTTTTGCCAGTCCCTGTATAAAACCGGAGCGTGTTGGCAGGGCACCTGGCAGGGCAGGCCGGTGTTGCACATACATCATATGTGCAGGCGCGCCATTTTTGACTGGCGTCGTTTGCAAAAAGCGTTCGCTTTCTGTGTTGGCTTTGAGCTTTGCATTGAGAAATTCCAGCACATAGCGGCTGACCCAGGAATGTGCTAAACCTATTTCTTTACGCGTGTATTCAGAAAAATGCAGATCGGATCCCATGCGCAAGCTATCTGAAGCAAAGTCGACATGCTGCATCCATGGCATGGTGATTTTAATTAAATCCATGTATTTCATGCTATTGAGTGCTGAATAAGACATGTCCTGGTTACGCTGGCTCAGTTCTTCCAGTGATTCATTTCCCCTGTGTATAAACAACGTCGGTACCGTGATTGATACTGCAGGAATCTGTTTGGCAAATTCGGTGAAACGGCGCAAGGAACCATCAAGGCTAATCAGGGCAGAAATGCGGCTGTCTCTTGAGGCTGCAACAAAGTTGGCCATGCCGCCCCAACTGAAACCCATTACGGCAATTTTGGATAAATCTGCTTCAGGTACGGTCGACGCATAGGCCAGTAAAAATTGTATATCTCTGGCCTGGGCATCAAGGCCAGCCATGTCGATGCTCACATTATTTGTTAGCGGGCCCTGGCTGGCGCTGGAAATAACGATGTAGCCATGGCTGGCCAGGTATTCAAAGTTATCGACGTTTTCCATTGCTTCGCCACCAGCGCCGGGGGCATAAATCAGGACCGGGTATTTGCCACTGGCTGGGGATGTGCCCTTGCTGGCACGCATGACAGCCTGGACTTCTGCATTGCCACGCTCGTTACCAAATACGCGTAGTACTTTGTCAGTCTTTTCCTTGAGCTTACGCTCGATTTCAGCGCCAGGCAGCTGGAAGTCAGGCCTGGTCTCGGTCGTTCTCAGATAATCAATGAAACGCAGGGGCTTGCCTGGTTTATCTGAGGGATACCAGATCAGGGTTTGTACCGGGCGGGCACGTTCAGTTTTGATCGCTTCGCCAGTGACCAGATCATGCTTGCCCTTCATGGAGCGGCTGAAGTCATATTGCTGCACCAGGCGAAAACCGACAGCGTGTTTGCCATAGGCATTGGCGAGCTGGAAATTTGGTTCGGTGGTATTGGCTGAAGCCAATGTTGCTGCGAACAGGCAAAAGCCACTGGCGGCTTTTGCAATATGGCGCAGAAAAAATGAAGGCTGGCGTAGCATATATTGTTGCTTGCTTATAGGCTTCAGTGAACTCTCCGAGCGGGCCTTGCGTACAAAGGAAAACCACTTGCTTTGAAAATTCATGCGTCTACTTTCAAAAAAGCTGAGGCAGGCCATGTGCTATCAGTGCCCGGCTTGATTTACGACTGGCCTGTGTTCAGGATTAAAGTGCGAAGTACATTTCTTTGAGTAAGGCACCTGGCACGACTGCGCCGCCAGTATGGCGTTCACCATAAGAGCGGTCATCCATGATGACCTCGGTTTCTTGTGTTAGTTTCAATAAATTATCACCGAGTATCCTGAATAAAGAATCATCAAAGCGCATGACATTGAGCGGCGCCTTGATCTCTCCGTTTTCTACCCAAAAAGTGGCGAAGCGTGTCATGCCTGTGATGCGACAGGTAGCACGATCAGAAAAGTTCAAATACCAGAGATTGGAAATATAGATACCCGTGCCCAGCTCTTTGAGTATGTCCGCGTTTGCCAGTGTACCCGCGCGCATGATCAGGGATTTTGCTGACTCATCGTCCGGTGCCCCATTGGCGATCAAGCCAAATTCCTTGGCGCTGCGCGGTGAGATCATGCTGCCGCTCAGTTTGCCCGCCTGTATCAGGGGAATGACGTCGGGTTTGATGAAGCCTTGCGCCTGAAAACCAGGCTCCAGGCCAGCACGGCTGTCTTCGCAGATATCCACCATGGCATGCATGCTTGCTTCGCCTGACTGCAAGCGACGCAGGCAGCTATGGCGGGTACGCAAAGACTTTTCGGACAGACCACCCCAGTTCAGCATCATGATCAATTCATTCAATGCCGTCGGGCTGAGATAAGCCCGGTAATTGCCTGCCGCAACGGTGACAGGTGGTCGCGCCAGCAAGGCGAGCTTTTGACGGGCATCGGCAAATTTCTTCAGAAATTCAGCCTCATCCCAATGGAAGCCTGCATAATTGGATTTGACAGCTTTATCTGTTGAATGAAACAGGCTCCAGTCAAAATTGATATTGCTGGTTTCATACCAGTTGCGCTGGCCATAGGAATTGGCAAATCCGCGATATTGCGTACCTGTGGTCAACAGGCCCACCATGTCTACCCCGTTTGCTGCTGCCAGTATCTGCTCCAGTATGGCAGATACTGGCGGTAGGGAAGATGGGAGGATTTGTACGCTGTTGTTAACTTCAGCGGCTATCATCAGGTGCGGGTCTGCTGGCAAGTCTGGTAATTGCGTACGCAAATCTTCAATTGCAGCATTAATCCTCGGTAAATCCATTTCCGTTTCGCCGCTGAGATTGAAACTCATGGCAGCATGGGTTTGCCCCTTGATCAATTGCAGGTTCAGTATCAGTTGCAAGACATGGCCAGGCTGGCGTATGGCGCTGCGGTTGAAACGGACAAAATCACTGGACTCTGCCGACAACCAGGTGGTGCTGACTTCATTCGCCGCTAATTGCGTTTCTATATGTGCGGCCAGGGATAAAAAATAATCTTGCATCAGGCTTCGCCTCCAAATACTTCCACCTGATCAAACAGGCAGGCTGGTGAAGCGTGACCCACGCGTATGACTTGGGAAGGCTCGCCTTTGCCACAGAAGGGCGTGCCCATGACTGCCAGGGTGGATACATCACCCACCATTTTCAGCGAGCGCCAGAAACTCTCTGAAATACCACGATAATTGGGATTCTTAACCAGTTCCTGCAATTTTCCATTGCGTATCATTTGTCCGTATTCACAGCCAAACTGGAATTTATTGCGTGAATCGTCGATGGACCAGGACACATTGGTATTCATCAGCACGCCATACTCAACACTGGCAATCATCTCATCGAGGCTGCTGCTGCCTGCTTCTATATTCAGGTTGGCCATGCGGTCTATGGCCGGGCGGTTCCAGTCGCAAGCGCGCGAATTGGCGACACCTGCCATACCAGCGCGGGTTTGGGAAAGGGCGCTGCCCAAAGGTTTTTCCAGTATGCCGTTTTTGATGATCCAGGTTTTTTCTGCAGTGCTGCCATCATCATCCCAGCCAAAGCTGGCAAATTGTTCGGCACGGCTGGGGTCATAGGTGACGTTCAGCAATTCAGAGCCATACTGGAAATGACCAAACATCTCTGGTGTGACAAAACTGGTGCCAGCAAAATTGCGTTCATCACCAAGGATGCGGTCAAGTTCCAGCGGGTGCCCTATGGATTCATGGATCTGCAGCATCATCTGTTCTGGCATCAGCAGCAAGTCCATGCGGCCACTGGGGCAGTTAGCTGCATGCAGTAACGCCAGTGCTTCCTCTGCAATGCGCTTGCCGGCGCCATAAAAGCCGGATTGCTGCAAAACTTCCATGCCGCCCTGGCGGCAAAAACCGTTATATTGACCTCCGAGGCTACGGGTCTGGGTCTCTGATCCTTCGTTGGCGGTAACGCTGAGATTCGGTATCAAGTAGTTGAATTGCTGATGTATGTCAGCACCAGCACTACTGATAAATAGTTGCTCAGTATGCGTCACGCCTATGGAAGCACTCCAATCTACAATCTTGTCGCTGAAATGCGATGCTGCAGACTCCTGCATTATTAAGGCAATCAAGTCTTTCCTGGGCAAGATGGATGCGGCAGGACTCTGATACTGACCGATAATCGCAGCTTGCGGGATTTTGCTGAAGTTGGTGACCGTTTTACCTGCGCTGAGCCTGGCCCAATGCAAAGCATGCTGCAATGCGGTATTCAATCCATTGCGGGATAAGTCGCTGGTTGCGGCATAGCCGTAGCCACCATCATGAATAACGGTCAGCATCGCGCCATGGCTTCGGGCATTGCGCAGAGGTTGCAATACATTTTGCCTGACCAGCAGTTCTTCACTGCGATCATCCACTACACGCATGGAGAAAAAATCGACAGCGGGCATTAATTCCCGGAATAAACTTCTTAATGCTTCCAATCCTGACTCCAGTAAATTTGCTGCATATGGGATATGCGGGAAATTGTGCCCGTTTCATCAAGCAACAGGCGAATGCCATCTTGCCAGTGTTTGCAAGATTGGTCAAAAATATAAGTGTAAGGAGGTTTTTCAGACAGGTGAGGGCGAACCAGCAAGCAGCCGGTTCGCCTGTGCAGCTTAGTGTTGCAGACCCTTGGGAATGGCATTGAGTAAAGTCTTGGTGTACGCCTGGGTAGGATTCAAATACAGATCATCTGAATTCGCCAGTTCGACAACCTTGCCCTTGTTCATCACCATGACCTGGTCGGCAATATATTTGACCACTGCCAGATCATGCGAGATGAAGATGTAGGACAGACCAAATTCTTCCTGCAAATCCTGCAGCAGATTCAGCACCTGCGCCTGCACTGATACGTCGAGTGCTGATACCGATTCATCGCAGACCAGCACTTCCGGTTTCATCGTCAGGCAGCGCGCAATGGCGATGCGCTGACGCTGACCGCCAGAAAATTCATGCGGGTAGCGGTGGAAGGCGATAGTTGGCAAGCCAACCTTTTCCAGTAATTGATAAGCCATGGCAGAGCGTTCGCTGTCATTGGCACCAATATTGTGGATGTACATGGGTTCCATCAAAATCTGCCCCACAGTAAAGCGCGGATTCAGTGATGCATAGGGGTTTTGAAAAATGATTTGTATGCGACGTTTGTAGTGATGGAATTCCTTGTTCGACATGGACAAGATGTCCTTGCCTTCAAACAGAGCTTGCCCGGTGGTTGCCTGATGCAGGCGCATCAGTGTCAGTCCAACAGTGGTCTTGCCAGAACCGGATTCTCCCACCACCCCCAGAGTCTTGCCGCGCGCCAGTTTGAAAGATACACCTTCGACTGCCTTGAATTCTTTTTTGCCAAAGAACCCTTCGCGCGAGTAAAAGCTTTTACCGAGGTCTTTTACTTCCAGCACAATCTCTTCATCACCTTTGAGACCACGCGGGCGCTGTTTTTGATCAACCAGTGCGCCGTTATTGTTCATGAAGTCGGCAATCACCGGCAAACGCCATGGACGGGTATCCAGCGTAGGGCGGCAGTGCAACAGCGCCTGGGTATAGGTATCTTTCGGGCTTTCAAAGATTTGCTCTACTGTGCCCGCTTCGCGGATTTCGCCATTGCGCATGACGATGACATGGTCGGCAATTTCACCGACCAGTGCCAGGTCATGGGTAATGAACAGCACTGACATTTTGTGCTTAATGCGCAGCGCATCGATCAGGTCGATGATCTGCTTTTGTATGGTGACATCCAGTGCTGTCGTCGGTTCATCGGCAATCAATAATTTGGGTTCGCAGGCTATCGCCATGGCGATCATCACCCTTTGCTGCTGGCCGCCGGACATCTGGCTGGGGTAGGCGTCGATCTTGTTTTTAGGGTCGGGGATACCGACTTCCTCCAGCAACTCTATCGCGCGCTTCCTGGCCTGTTTGGCATCCATGCCCATGTGCAGACGCAAGACTTCCGCGATCTGGAAACCAACAGTAAATACCGGATTCAACGAGGTCATTGGCTCCTGGAAAATCATGGAGATTTCCTTGCCGCACAGGACACGCCTGTCAGCAATGCTGAGCTCCAGCAGGCTGCGGCCTTCAAAAATGATCTTGCTGTCGGCAGCTATGCTTGAAGTGTCTGGTGGCAGCAAGCCCATGACAGCGAGTGAGCTGACTGACTTGCCGCTACCTGATTCACCGACCAGGGCGACAGTGGAATTGCGCGGTATTTCAAATGAAATACCCTTGACGGTTTCTACACTGTCTTTTTTATTGACGCGGAAAGACACGCGCAGGTTTTCTACTTTCAGCAAAGCCTGATTTGGGTTTTCTTGACTCATGATTTGTCCTTATTTCAACTTGGGGTCAAGCGCATCGCGCAAGGCATCGGTGAACAATGAAAATGCCGTCACCAGCACAGCCATCGCCGCGGTTGCGGCAACCAGTTGCCACCATTTACCCAAAATCAATTCATTCTGCGCTTCATTGAGCATACTGCCCCAGGACACCACGCCAACAGGCACGCCAAAACCCAGGAAACTCAGGATAACTTCTGACTTGATAAAGCCGACGACAAGGATGGATACCTGTACCAGTGCCACATGGCTGACATTGGGGAAGATATGCACGAACATCTTGCGCCAGTGCGAAGCGCCAATGGCATCTGCTGCCCACACATATTCACGCGCCTTGTGCTTCATGTATTCGGCGCGTATCAGTCGGAATGGACCAGTCCAGCCAGTAAAGGCCAGAATCAGGATGATGGTGGTCACACCTTTTTGCTGCAATACAGCTGCGACTGAAAGTATCAGCAACAGGTAGGGGATGGAAGTGAAGATGCTATAGAACCAGTTGAAAAAGTCATCGACTTTTCCGCCAAAATAACCAGCCAATGCGCCAAACATCGTACCCAGCAGTGTCGCCAGAAAGGCTGCAACCAGGCCAACGACGATGGAAGTCTCAGCACCCTTGATGGTTTTCTTGATGATGTCATGCCCCCACTTGTCGGCACCAAAGGGCAGGGTGGTCAGGCGGTCGGCCACGACAGCCTTGCCAGACTTGGCAAGTTCAGCGCGGATTTCTGCCATTTCCTTTGCCAGCGGGTCAGGGATGCCGTAATCATTGACGATGATTGCCTGATCAGCATCTGGCTGCTTGCGCAATTCACGGATGATGTCAGCCAACGGGTCGAGAGGATTCTCAGGCGGTGGTGCTTCTACTTCTACTTTAGCTGCTACGTTTGTGTCTGCGCCAATAAAGCCGGGCGGGGCATAGCTGACACCGCTTTCCTGTTCCCAGTCTGCGGCAATGATACCGGCAGCGGACAGGGTAAGAGTCAATAAAAAGGCAGCCACAATCGCCATGGCGATCATGGCGACCTTGTCGGCGCGCAGGCGGCGCCAGGCCAGGGCCCACAGCCCGGGCGAAACAGTTTGAACAGTTGGATTGGTGATAGTCGTGCTCATGAATGATCCTTATTTCAACTGTACGCGTGGATCAACCGCCTGGTACAGCAGATCGGTCAACAAATTAAAAAACATGGTCGCGGCAGCGACATACACGGTGATCGCTTTGATCACGGGGAAGTCACTGCGTTCCACTGCCAATATCACTTCGCGGCCTATGCCAGGGATGGAAAAGAAACGCTCGATCAGGAAGGCTCCGATCAGCAAGGCTGGCAGGTTCGACATGACGTGGGTGATGATAGGTATCGATGCATTCCGCAAGACGTGTACCCATTTCACGCGGCTTTCGCTAACGCCCTTGGCGCGTGCAGTGCGCACATAATCCTGGTTCACTTCATCTAGCACAAAGGTGCGGAACAGGCGCAGGTTTGGTGCGACACCCACGGCCAGTGCAATCAGGATAGGCAGGGCAGAGTATTTGAACAGGTTTTCAGCAAAGTGATTGCCCCAACCCTGTACCGGGAACATTCCCAGTTTATAAGCAAAGAAATACTGGCCGACGATGATGTAGACCAGGATACTGACCGACATGCCGACGGTACAGGCAATCATCACAGAGCGGTCAGTCAACGAGCCACGTTTGAAGGCAATTGCGAGCGCCAACGCAATCGCAATCAGGGTTTCGATAATTGTAAGTGGTATCAAGACAGTCAGTGAAGGGCCAAGACGTGTGCCTATGATGGAAGACACTGCTTCACCGGTACTCCAGCTATTGCCAAAGTTGAAGGTGACAATTTGCTTGATGAAGATCCATAGTTGTACATAGTAAGGCTGGTCTATGCCAAGTTGGGTGCGGATATTGGCTATCTGTTCGGCATTTGACATCTTGCCTGCCAGGATGTAGGCCGGGTCGCCACCCACCCAGTTAAACAGGAAAAACACCAGCAGGATGACACCCAGCATCGTTGGTGCCATCTGCCATAAGCGGCGCAGTATATAAGCGGTCATGTTTGTCTCTCGGTTTTCAAATTTCAGTCAGCCTGCGGATTACTTGTTCTTGTCGATGTCGATCTGTAGCCATTCTATATGCATGATGGGGTGCTTTTTATGACCTATCACGCGTGGCTGTGACAGCATCATGCGATGGCGGGCATAACCCAGGCGCTGGGCAGCATACAGTTCCATGATGCGGGTCATCTTGTGATACAGCAGATCGCGCTCTGGCCCTGGAGCCATTTTTTGTGATTGTTCATACAGCTTGTCATATTCTGGGATGGCGACGCAGCCATTATTATTCATGTGTATGTTTTTACCGTAAAACAATTGCATAAAGTTATCACCATCAGGATAGTCCGCTATCCATGGTGAAATGCGCTGCAACAATTGGCACTGCTTTTCTGCTTTCAAAATTTCAGCAAAGGGACGGAATTCGGCACGCATTTTAATGCCTATGCCGTCATAGGATTTTTTCCAGACCTCAGCCTGCAAATGACCGCGTGATTCTGTCTGGGCTGTGTGAACAATTTCCAGTGGACTACCATCTGGCATGGTGCGATAACCATCCTTGCCTTTTTTGTAGCCGAACTTGTCGAGCAAGGCGTTGGCTGCGGCAGGATTGTACTGAATGCTGCTTTTGTAGTTAGGGTCATGTCCTACCACGCCAGGAGGGATGGGATATTGCAAAGGTATAGCATGCCCGTTGTCTACGATGCGTATTTCTTCTTCTACATTGTGGGCCATGGACATGGCGCGGCGCAGGGCGATTTTCTCTTTGCTCAAGCCACCAAATACCGGGTCTCGCATGTTCCAGTAATAGACTGTTAGTTCTGGGTCAATAATGCGCGACATCTGTATGCCGCGTTTGACAAATTCAGGCTTCAAGTCTGGTCCGTTCAATACCTGAGGTGCCAGACCGCCATATAACTGGAATAAATCAATTTCATCTTTTTGGAATGCCAGCAGGCGCGACTGGTCTTCCAGTATCACATTGACGACGACACGCCCGATTTGTGGCATGCGTTTGCCCTTCATGGCAGCAATGATTTTCTGATCATTCGGGTCTGCGCTGGCCTGGAAATCCCATATCGTCTTATGAAAATCAGGATTTGCATCCAGTATCATTTTCGAGCCGCGTACCCATTCAGTTAATTTGAAAGGGCCAGTGCCTACTGGGTTTGCCATGGCAACACCTTGTGCATCCTGGTATTTTTCTATGACTTCGCGTGCAACCGCGGACATGGCGGTGTAGGCCAATATCATGGGCAGATTAAAGTCCGGACGCGTCAGATGTATGCGCAAAGTATATTTATCGACGACTTCCAGACCTGGTACCTTGGCCGAATAATCAAATTTACCCGATTTCTTCGCCTGCGCGGCCAGTTGATCCAGTCCCGTTATCTTGTCTTCTAACAGCCATACATGGGTAGAGGCGATTTTCGGGTCCATGATGCGCTTGAATGAATACACATAATCATCCACCGTCAATTCACGCTTTTTGCCATTGAAGGCCGCATCAGGCGTGAAGTAAATACCTTTCTTCAGCTTGATGGTATAGGTTTTGCCATCGGCAGAAATCTCTGGCATGCCATCGGCTGTTTTTGGGATGATCTTCGCCGGGCTGGCCAGGTAGTCATAGGTGAACAGGCGTTCAAAAATCGCCTCATTAATGGCGTTGGAGTACAAGTCTCGTGTCGCCGCAGGGTCAAAGCCGGTTTCCGCAACTGGGAAGATGGTGCGCAACACTTTTTCCGGATCAGCAAAATCAGGTTTGGCAGCATGTGCATGCATGGGCAGAGTTGTTGCGGCCAGACCAGCAAGGGTCAGGCAGATTGCCATGCCTGTTCTGGATAGCTTGCGTAAAGCTCTGTCGCGCTGATACGGATGAGTGGACTTCATAAACGAGTTCTCCTGCTATTTTTGTACGATGATAATAAATGCGTATGGAATCAACTGAGACTTGCACGTCGCTCTTAATGCTTTTCTACATCAATGAAGGCCCAGTCAGAATGTAAGATCGGATGCTTTTTATAGCCAATAATCCAGGGGCGATATAGCCAGCTGCGGATGCGCGAGGTATGTACTATCCATGGTGTATCAGCTTCTACCTGACGGTTCATTTGTGCATATACCTTGTTGCGCTCTTCCCCCAATGGCAAGGAGACAGCCTTGCGGAACAGTGCATCATAGGCAGGTGATTCGTAGCAGGCATGGTTGCCCGCACCGGCTTTGGGACCGTAGAGTAATTGCAGGAAGTTTTCGCCATCAGGGAAATCTGCATTCCAGGCGCCGCCCCACATATTCAGTTTGCAGGCGGAGGCAGCTTTCAGGTTGTCAGCGAAATTGCTGACCGGGAAGTCTATGCGCAAGCCAATTTTGTCGAGACCACGTTTGTAAATCTCAGCCTGTACTTTGTAGAGTGCTGCCGGCTCTATGGTTTTTTTGAGAACAAGGGGGCTTCCGTCAGGATTATTTCTATAGCCATCTGGACCACGCTTGTAGCCAAAATGATCCAGCAGTTTGTTGGCTAATTTGATGTCATATGCGAGACTGCTGCGGTAAGCTGGATCGTAGCCAACAATATCCTTGGGGATCAGCATTTCAGATCGTATGGCTTGCCCCAGCCGCATTTGGGCGATTTCATCTTCATGACTATAGGCCATGCCTATCGCGCGACGCAGGGCAATTTTCTCCTTGGTATAACCGCCGATCACAGGGTCGCGCATATTGAAAATCGTAAAGGTGATGCCCGCGTCTGTAACTCTGTCCATCTTGATGCCCTGGTTTACCAGGTCAGGTTTTAACGCAACTCCATCGAGGGCTGCCGTGGCAGCGCTTTGCGGCAGCTTATCAATGTCAAGTTGCGAATCCTGAAATGCCAGCCAGCGGGATTGTTCTTCTTCGATGATGCTAATGTCGACCTTGCCAACCTGGGGCATCTTCTTGCCCTTCATTTGTTTGACGATTTCTTCATCGCGGGCGCTGCCCGTCGATTTGAAATCCCAGGTGTAGCCACGGTATTCGGGGTTGGCCGTGAGCACGATCTTGCTACGTGGCAAATACTTTTCCACCATGTAAGGACCCGTCCCGACTGGATGCAGGCCAGTTTGATCGCCATAAGCCTCTATCACTTCCCTCGCTACTGCGCCAAAACCGCCGTAGGCGACGACATACAGGAAATTGTAGTCTGTTGCTGTTAACTCTATCCTTAGCGTGTACTTGTCGATAGCCTTCAGGCCAGCAACTGGCGCATCGTAGTCGAATTTACCCGTTCTTTTTGCATTTGCAGCGACACTATCAAGGCCAACAATTTTGCCTTCTATGAAGCTGGCATTGGGTGAACGGTTGACGGGGTCCAATACGCGCTTGAAGGTGTAGACATAGTCGTTCGCGGTCAACTCATGTTTTTTGCCCTTGAATGCGGGATCGGGGGCAAAGTAAATGCCAGGCCTGATCTTGAAGGTAAAAACTTTCCCCTGCTCGGTTACTTCTGGCATTGCCTCTGCAGCAAGTGGCAAGAGACGTGCAGGGCGCGCCAGGTAATCATAGCTGAGCAAGGGTTCAAAGATTGCTTCACTGACCCAGCCGGAATAAAAATTCTGGGTTTTTGCCATGTCAAAGCCATCATCCGCGGCTTCGAAAGCCTGCCTGACTACTTTGTTGAGGTCCGCAGGGCTAGCTGCCTGAGCCACCTGCAAGGAAAATGTAGCCAGCAGCATGGTGAAAATACAAGCAACTCTCTGGTGACGCATGAACATTTTTAACCTTCGTACTCTTGTAGTGTAAATTTATTCTGCTTAAGCATGGATCAGGCCCGGGTGGGGTACATGCGGGCCTTTAATGGCAAAATCTTAGAAAAAAACTATTGAATAGTTTAATTTACATATTGCAGGTGCAAATTAATTTTACCCTTGTGTTTTCAAACAATTTAGCTTGTATGCATGCCAAAAAGCCGTAACCTTAACGCAAGAGTCACATCGGTGGGAAATGAAAAGAAATTTTTATTTCACACGGTAATGCTCAAGTGTGACAATTTTTTTCAATTTGTGATTTTCAAGTGCAGTTTGATCGTGATTGCGCACCAGAGAGGGAGTGATGATGTTGCCTTGCACCATTGCGGTGCAATACTGCGGCGCAACTTTAGATAGTTTGGAGGCTAAAAAGAGGCTCAAAAAAAATTAAATTTCGGCGAGTAGCTAAGTCGGCAAATTTATCAATGTAAGGAAGTGTAAAAATAGCTGCGCTGACATGATTTATGCTGCACAGCACAAAAGAATAGGTTTCCTAAGCGCGTGTTTTTTTGGCAAAATGCGCCATGTTGTTTTTTTGATGGACCAGCTGGCATACTACTTGACAGTTTCTGTGCGGAAGTGGTTTTATGCGCCTTCGGAAAATTTTCTGACGCTTAAATTTACATTTCGCAGATGTGAAGGCAACTTTTTTTACATGAATAAATTAAGTTGCCAGCCAATTTGCAGTGTAACCAGCTGCAGCAGGTAAAAATTTCCGGACCACCTTGCGAGCTATTGTCCTTCGGGGCCGTAGAGCACGGTTGATGAAATAAGAAATAGATCAATAAGTTTATTATTTGGTTAATTGCTGATGTAGTCAGTAAAGTAGTCAGTAAAGCTTGATATTTTGGTTGCAGGCAAAATTAAATAAGTCAGTTTCACAAGAAAACTCGATTTATATTTTGATGAGCCTGCTGCTTATGAATTTATAAGTGGTTTTGTATCGGTATGGCTTTTTATTGATGCTCAGCATTTATAATCACTTTTTTGTTTGAGTTGTTTTGACTTGCGTCAGACAGTAGACCTTGTGGTAGTGGAGGAGCAGTAATGGATTTTTCAAATCGCCAGCAAGAGCCGGGGAAGAAGTTTATAGGTATAGGGCTGGTAATCGCATTTCACTTACTGGTGGTATATGCACTGGTATCAGGATTGGCTCGCAAGGCCATGGA
>Ga0187844_10002042_pt1 | contig 14702 bp, 15 predicted proteins | sample SpaLakP09_SKY_50_FD_134517 | JGI IMG/M metagenome (GOLD analysis project Ga0187844, IMG submission 134517) | Oligotrophic lake water microbial communities from Sparkling Lake, Wisconsin, USA - SP09_SKY_50 | ecosystem: Environmental > Aquatic > Freshwater > Lake | place: USA: Sparkling Lake...
CGCCACCACAGCGCCAGGCACCGGCACCGCGTCCGCAGATGGCGCCACCGGCACCGGCGGCACCACGTCCGGCTCCACGCCCAGCGCCGAACTTCTCGGACATGGATGACGATATTCCGTTCTAGGACACAATAAGAACGATTCGTAAACAACGCCTCTCAAATCTTTGATTTGAGGGGCGTTTTTCTTTGTTTACACTTTTCTAGCTATTTGGGTATATTTTGTTAGTACCTAACTGCGGAGATGTAAACGTCGATGAGTGAATATATAGTTAAAACGGTATCTTTTGGAGATGGCGAGAAGATGCCCATGCTCGTGCGTAAAGCAAATATGCTTGGCGTGTTCGATGCAACAGTCTTTGCGCTACATCTTCGGGAAGCGGGGTTGAAAACGAAGACCATCGACTCAGCGATGCGCGCGATTCGACTTCTATATGAAGTTCTGCACGAGAAAAATATCTCGTTGTCTGAGCGCGTGAGGCAAGGCGAGTTGCTTAACGCTGCTGAGATAACTGCTGTGGCAGACCGCTGCAAAACTCGCAAGGATGCTCTTAATGACGCTGCTGAAGGACTCTCCTTCGCAAATGCGCGTCGCAAAAAGGCGCGATTCGTGCGCTCAAGGGACGAAGCGGTTAGTCCAAAGACAGCTGCCCTCGCTCTGCATTACATCCGAACTTTCCTCGACCATTTTTCAGCAACAGCCGTCCTACAAAAAACAGCTGGAAAACCTGAGCAATTCAAACAACTAAGTAACTTGGCATTGCGGACTCTGAAGAGCAAGACGCCCAAAGTTCCGAAAGGCTCCGACAGACGGGGGCTGCCGCGAGAAGCTGAAGAGCGCCTGTTTGAGGTCACGGCCCCCGACTATCCCGAGAATCCGTGGAGAGGGAGTTTCCTCCGGTGCCGCAATCAATTGATCGTTAGGCTGTTGATTGGCTTGGGGGTTCGAAAGGGAGAAATGCTAGGCATTAAGTTGGACGACGTAAATCTTCAACACGGGTTGTTGTTCATTGCGAAGCGTACAAATGATGCGGACGATGGACGTTCCCGGCCGGCGACTACAAAAACACTACCCAGGCTGCTCCCTTTGAATGATGAACTCATTCAATTGCTTATGCGTTACATCGACGAAGTCCGCTCCACCCGTCGTTTAGCCGCTTATAACCCATACTTGATTGTCTCGGACGAAGGAAACGAGCTATCGGCAAATAGCGTGGATTACTTATTTTCATCTCTGCGAAAAGCGTTTCCAGAGTTCGTCAAAATTTCGGCACACGTAATGCGGCATACCGTGAACGATAGGTTTGCGGAGCTATGTGAAGGTATGCCAGCTCCTTTGGTTGAGCAAATTCAGAATTTTCTTATGGGTTGGGGAAAGGGCTCCAAGTCTTCGCAAGATTACACCAAAGCCTATGTCGAGAAGAAAGGTCGGGAGCTATATATGGAATTGCAAGGAAAGATGTTTAAATGAAATCTGCCGTTTCTACCTCCGTCCAATATGACTTCTTTAAATCGCAACTGCCTCAGTCAATTCGTTTAAGAAGTGGTGCAATTTTTCATCCGGCCCAAGAGCATTGGAAATTCAGGGATGGCATTTACACGGTATACATGAATTTTTCGGACTTGCCGCATCAGGTGAGCCCCCTTCTTCCTTATGCCAAGCAAGTTCTGCTGAATTTTTTAGAAATCAATTCACCTACCCATGCTGTCAATATGTTCAGGAGCCTCGTGCGCTTGGCGGAAGTTATAGCACTCACGGCCAAAGATGAGGTGCTAGAGGTCTCGCAGGCACATATTCTGAACTTTGTCGCCAAGCATAAGTCGCGGCCTGGCATTGACGCCCACCTGTCGGCCTTGATTACTAGGTGGTCCGAGTTGGGTATGCCCGGCTTATCAGCGGATGCGGTTGAGTTACTTGCTAGTATGCGGAAAAAAGGGAATAGGAAAGGTCATGCCGTGCAAACGTTGGACCCTGTTGAGGGGCCTTTTACAGAGTTTGAAGTTCAGCAACTGACTCAGGCTTTGAATTTGGCCTACGCGGAAGGCACCTTTGACCCCATGTTCTATTTTTTGACATGGTTGGCAATGTTGACTGGGCAGCGCGTTTCGCAGTACTGCGCCCTCAAAGTGCAAGACCTGGCTGCCACAGTAGACTCGGATGGGAACGTGGCGTATGAGATTTCAATTCCTAAAGCAAAACAACGTGGCTCAGTTGTTCGGGATACGTTTCACGTGCGACCTCTACTACGCCAGTTTGGAGAGCAGTTCTGGGCGTATGCACAAAGCATAAAGGCGCGATTTCCGGAGCTTGGCATTGAAGCTCCAATGTTTCCAGCGACATTTGATTCTGATCTTCAGCAACTTGATGCTGGGTTTGAAAAACATTGGACTTCTGCTGCGCTGTCGGCAGAGTTTCGCTCTGCCCTTGAGGGAATTGCCCCCTTAAGCTCACGAACCGCTGAGCCAATGCACATGGCCATTGGGCGTTTTAGGGACACACTCGGTACGCGAATGGCGCAAGAGGGCTTTGGCGAACTTGTGATTGCCGAAATTCTGGGCCACGTCGACACTCAAAACGTTAAGTGTTATGTCGCAGTTATTCCGGAAATTTCTGAGCGGTTGGATAAGAGTCTAGCTCGCGACCTTGCGCCTGTTGCAAACGCCTTCGCTGGGACAATCATATTGAAACCGGAAGATGCTACCCGTTTTGGCGATCCAAGCAGTCAAATTATCGATTACAAGAACAGTGGTAAGCCCGTCGGTGATTGCGGCACTTATTACAACTGTCAGCTTCACGCGCCTATCGCTTGTTACACCTGCCCCAAGTTCGAGGCCTGGCTGGACGCGCCGCATGAGGCGCTCTACGAGGAGCTGGAGAAGGAACGTAATGAGATGCTTGAAATCAGCGGCCAGCGCCTGGCCGGCATTAATGATTTAACAATGATAGCAATCAAAATCGTCATTGATGAGTGCGTTCGTATTAAGGCGGAAAACGCAGGTGGCCTAAGTGGGTGACGTCCTTCTCTTCAAACCAAAGGCTGAGCTGTCAGCCGAACAAAATCTTGCGGCATTTGAGGCGTTCTGCCGCCAAGAATTGATACTGTTCGGCAAGGACTTGTCGTTTGATGACGATGTCTGGGATATTACGGAGACATATCCCGTCGTGGGCTCTAAGAAGCGGAATCGCGCAATTTTCTCGAACTATGATGCGGCTCGGGCTCGCGTCGAGGCCCCGGCAATGTCGCCGCAATTCATTGGCTTTGCGAAGTCTTATTTCCGGTACTCCTTAAGCTTAAAAAGTAGCACAACATGGTCTAACCGCCTAGCCGCCCTTCGCCTATTGGAACATGCCTTGCGGGCGGAGGGGCTGAAGGGGATGGTTTCTCGTGCGACGCATGAGACCTTTATGCGAGCTTGTGGGCTTATCAGTGAGGGCTACGCTGCATCCACAGCACCAAAGATAGCGGGGCAATTGGAAGAAATCGGCAAGCTTCTGGTAAAGATGAATTTTTGCCAGATGACTCCGTGGAAAAACCCGTTGAAACGAGCTCAGGACGAAAATATCCGAGTCGGAGAACTAGCCGATAAGGCAAGGGACAAAAAATTGCCCTCAAAAGAGGCTATCGAGGCTATCGCGTATGTCTTCAGAAACCCCAACTCACCTGCTGAGCGCATTGTCACTTCTGCAGTGGCGGCGATGTATTGCTTTCCTCAACGCATCAATGAAGTCGTTAGGCTGCCATTTGACTGCGAGGTTGAGTATGACCAAGAGAATCGTCCGCGTTATGGGTTGCGTCTACCAGGCTCAAAAGGCTTCGATGACCGCATTCGGTGGCTGTTACCCACCATGGAGAATGTGGCGCGAGAGGCGATTTCGAATTTGAAAGACGCGTCCAAAGAGGCTAGGGTGATAGCCCTATGGTATGAGAAGAATCCTGGAAAAATATACCTCCTCCCGGAATACGAATATTTACGCAAGAAGCAATTCGTCGACCAAGTGGAGGTTGGTCTGATGCTTTATGGGGCGGCACGACCAATGAAGAGCTTTTGTGCCAGTGAAAAAATTAAGCAGGCTGTAAAGGGATTTTACCGGTTCAAAGACATTGAGAATGCGGTATTGGCCAAGCTCCCATCAGACCTTTATGACCCTCGTAGCGAAGTAAAGTACAGCGAGAGTCTGTTCATTTGCCGACGCTTTGAGCTAAACGAGACGCTGACCGCATATTCTTGCGTGATTGACCGGATATCGTCTGGGGAAATTACAGCCCGCCTGACGGACAGCGGCAGTGCGAACTCGATTTTTAAACGCCGTGGCTTCGTAGAGCGAGATGGTACACCGATGGAAATGAAGTCGCACCAGGCCCGTCACTACCTAAATACGTTGGCACAGTCCAACGGCGTGTCGCAGTTGGACATCGCCATGTGGTCCGGCCGAGCTGACGTATCGCAAAACTCTGTATATGACCACGTCACACCTGCTGAGATTCTCAGCAAAACAAAAGAGATTGCGGTTGCAGCTGGTTCGCAGCTTTTTGCTGGTCCAACGCAAATACCGAAAATTCGGGTGGTAGCTCATCGAGATGACGCCACCGGGCGTTTGATAACGGCTACTGCGCACGCAACGCTGTACGGCATGTGTCGGCATGATTTCGCGGCTTCCCCATGCCCTATCCACCGTGATTGCCTGAACTGTCACGAGCACATTTGCGTTAAAGGTGCTCAAGTGAAACTGGCGAATATCAAACGCATGCATGACGAAACTGCCGGACTCCTCGCGTTGGCAGAGGAAGCCGAGCGCGACTCCAAATATGGAGCCTCGCGGTGGGTTGAACATCATAGGAAGACCTTGGAGCACTGCAAGCAGTTGATCGTCATCCTGGAAAGCTCCACTATTGCGGATGGCGCTTTGGTCGCACTGAGCAACGTGCGCTCAGCGTCCAAATTTGAGCAAGTTACATTTTTGAGGCAGGAGAAGTTGGATCGGCCCCGTCAGAATAAATTGTTGGAGAGATTGCGAAATGGCAAAAAGTAGAGCACCAGTAATCAGCGATGACGTTATCGAAGTTGTACTGGAAATTCTGAACGCTTGGTCTGGCAAGCTTACTTGGGACTTGCTTATAGCCGCGATCAAAAAGGGTATTGGTTTTAATTACACGCGGCAGGCACTATTCAACCATGAGATCATTGCGAAGGAGTTCAACTTACGTAAGCGTACATTGAAATCCGAAGCAGGGCGCCCTACACCCGAAGATAGTCGTGTTGATGCCCTTCAGCGCCAAATTGACAGGTTAGAAGCTGAGAAGGAACAGCTTAACGCCGAGTGTAACAATTACAGAGCTATGTACCTTGTTTGGGTCCACAACGCGATGAAGCATAGGATATCAGAGCAAGAGCTCAACGAACCTTTGCCACCCTCGCAACAGCAAAGTACTGACTATGTCGTGCCTATTTATGACGCAAAGAGGGCGAAAAAGAGGACGAATCGGTGAGTAGGCGGCGAAAAGGGGGACAGTGAACTCTCGGAGAAGCGTTTTGTCACGCTCGTATCGAGGGCATGTAAGGTTCTCAGCAGGAGGCTGCGAATATATAGACAAATATACGTATGTATAGCCTAATGAGCTTATATATACCTATACATTCGTTGACCAGTTAAATTAAATACACGTCGTTAGATGGGGCGACATGTGCCTTTTGTAGGGGCGCTTCTGAACTTTGATAACGCGTTGCGTATTTCACCGTTGCTGGATAGGCTGTTCGACTACGTGGACAGCCTATGTTCGGCAACGTGCGTAATGATTCACAAACTAGACGCTGTTCCTTTGCTTGGCCGGCGGCTTTCGCCTGCGGTCTCAATTGGTCGCTGCAACGCACTGCACAAATCGCTGTGCAGGCGTGTAGTAGTTCAATGTTTTGCTGGGCCTCTCATTGAGCAACTTTGCGACCTCGTCCAGTTAGCCCGTGACTTTCGTAGCCACCGCCAAGGTATTGTTCTGGCCACTTAGTGTGCCTCGCGTTCTTGAAGGCGCCCATCAGAGGCAATTGCATGGCTAGCTTATTCCTCAGAACAAAACACGGGCCGAGGTTCATGGTGGACCAGCCAAAGAGTGTCCATATATAGGTGCCACCCATTTTGCTCATCATCGGCACAACAAACTTTGTTCAGTATAGTTGACATAGTTTGTTTTTGACGATATTGTTCGTTCTGCATTTGAAGCGATCACATCTGTATAGGAGCAGTATGGAAAAGAAGCGCCAGCATGTAAAACACGATCACAGCGCAGCTGCCGTACTGTGCTCGATGGGCGCCGCCAATGCTACTGGCGCCAAGGTTCCTGTCCGTCCCGTGACTGATCCTGGCGTTTTGGATCAAGGGCGCGTTTATGCCGAGGCCTGCCGCCAAACAGCGCCGATGGCGGTAGAGGGTAGCGCCGAGGCTTCGCAAATTGCAGACATGATCCGCGAGGGCACGGCACGGCCGCGCGGGGTAAGCGAGGCGGCGGCAAACCGGATGGCCACCTCGGGCAAGACGCTCGATTCTTTCATTGATGGCGCAAATCCGATTGGCAAAGCCGCAGAAGTCGTGACCAGTGCCGACTATCGTGCAATGCACGCTGGCCAGGACCCGGGCATTGTCAATACACCGGAACATGTCGCATCGAACGTGCACGACATCCGGTTGGCTCCGGATTGCTCAAGTCGCAAGGATCTCGTATTCGGTTTCGATAACAAGTCTGGTAAGGTCGTTTGGAAATACAACGGCCAAGTCAAGACCGGTGGATCCCAGTACGTCACCGACACTCTGGTCGACATGGCCGGCAAGCCAAAATATGGAAAGGTTGGCTATGTCGACGCTCGGTATGTTAATGCGGACGGTACGCCACGAATCGCGGATGACGCGTTCACGCCGGCACAAGCCCAAAAATTGCGCGACGCAAAGGTGCGTCTCCGAGGCATTCCCGATCTCGAACAGCGTGCCGAGCAGCTCATGGACAATATCAAAGCGGGTAAGCTTGATGGTCTCGATCCGGTGGCGCGCAAGGAACTACAGACGCTGCGCGAGGATATCGCCGTAGCCTACAAAGGACGTGGTCTGCTCGGGCGCATGGGTGGAGCGGCTGCCGGCGGCGCTGCCACCGCCGCTGTCGTCTCACTTGTCGTCCAGCTCGTAACTGAAGGCAAGGTCGACGTGGCGACTGTCGGCAAGTCGGCGGGCACTGGTGCAGCCTATGGCATCGTAAGCACGCTGCTCGATTCGGCACTGTACCACTTGGGCAATCGTGTACTTGACATGGCGCCGGAAGTGGCCAAAGAATTCGCCGGAAAAACCGTATCGGTGGCCTTTTGCCTCCTGGCTGTGGGTTCGGATGCCGTGTCCGAAGTGCGCGCCGCGCGCCGTGGCGATGTAACTGCCGAAGGTGCCGCCTACGGCCTTTCGATGAAAGTGGCGCTCGATGTTCTGCCGCTTCTCTTGGGGCCCTTGGGACTGCCTGGATTGCCTGTGCTGATTGCCGCGCAAGTTGGCGGCCGCATGCTCATCACCAAGATGCGTGACGCAGACCGTGTGCTTGAGCGCGAGATCACCGATGACCTCACCCTTGCCGATCGCTTGATTGGCGAGGCCAAAGAGGTTGCAAGGCAGTGTGACGAGACGGATGCCATTTTCGGCGCCATTATGGCCTCAGGAGCTGGTCCGAAGAACACGGGGTTGCGCCTCGTGAAAACCGATATAACTATCTAGGAAAGGTTCATATCATGCCCCTTATTTTGTTTCTCTTTATCGGCGGCAGCATTGGCACCGGTGGTATCTTCTACGGACGCGACCAGTACAAGAAGCGCGTTGCGGAGGAGGCTGCGTTCCGGCAGCGTATCTCAGAGCTCGAGAAGGAACTCAAAGAGCTCACGGAGCGGCTCGGCACTAAGAATGAACAGGTGCGTACGCTCGCTTCGATCATTCAAAAAATGAAGCGTGACCACGGCTGGGCGGCGTGATGGACATGGCAGATCAGCACAATGACGCTACGCTACGCTACGCCACTGCCACTGCCGGTGCAGGTCCATAACATGCGAGACACGCTCGCGCGTAATCTGGCGGCGGCGCGCGCAGCCAGCGGCGCGTCACAGGATCAGGTGGCGTCTGCCGCCGGCGTGTCACGCACGACCTTGAACCAGCTGGAGAACGCTGAAGGTGACCCCCGCCTGTCGACACTGGTTGGGTTGGCATCCGCTCTAGGCGTGTCACCTGTATTCCTCATGCTCGGCCCTGAAGAGATCATGGCGATCGCCAACGCGCACCGCAGCCCGGAGGCTAAGCAGGTAGAGGATGGGTTGTCGGATGAGCAACTCGATACGCTGCGCAGGCTGTTGGGCTCTGGCGTTTCGAAAAATCGGGCCAAAGCCCTCTCGATGGCGCTCGATGCCGTCGGTAAGGGGTGGGCGCCGGGTGTCATCGCTGGCGCAGCCATCGGAACCGCTATGCTGCCAGGGATTGGCACCGCGATCGGCGCAGGCTTGGCAAGTTTGATGCGCACTAGGGACCGCGACAAAGACACGCAGTAGTCTCTGCCGTGCTACCACGGCAACGGAGCAGTCGTGAGTGTATGGCCGCTAGGATGCACCCGGCAGGCGTCAACGTCATCCTGGCTAGCGCTGCTCAGCTAGCCACGCGAGACTACGCTTTAGAGCTGTTGAGCCACAGCCTGCGGCGCGGCACGGGCCGCTCTTGGCCGAACCCGACCGAGGCAGTTCAGGAAAACATTCTTGCACAGGGGGAAGGGTCTCACTTTATCATTACAAGATCCTCTCAGCGCTCCTCGGACGAGAACTGGAACAACGAGTTCGATGCGTTCCGGTTCTCCTTGACCAGGGAAGGAAAACGGTAAGCCTTTCATTTTCGAGCGCGCTAAAAGTAGAGGTTAAGCGGCCAAGGCAAGCTTCTGTTTCGGCGTAATGCCGCCAAGTGCCATGTTGGGCCGGCCGTGATGTAGTCGTCAACCCATCTCGGACATTACGTTAAATTTCCCAAAGATGCGATGGCGCACCTAGTGAGCGCATCGGCCCTCGCCCCGTCAACTTGTTCATCCACCCCGCTGGTCGACCCATAAGCAAGTCCTCAATTAAAGGTGTTGCGAGGACCGGTTGAATCCGCCCATTAAACCACTACAGATCAGAAGCAATACTTTCAGAGACTTTCGAGTGTCTAACAAATTCGTGGCGACTCACTTAGGCAGTCTTCGCCCCTCATTTACGTAGATATTGCCAAATTACTCGAGCTCGATTTGAGGACCGTAAGCAATTGCGTCAATGAGTTTAAAAGCTTTCCTTGCGGCGGTTTTTGCCGGAGTAAACTCTTCGAGGCGTAGAATCTGTGCGAGCATGCCTCGGTCTTCAAGATTCGTCGCAGCTTCAGCTAATAGGCGAGCCCAGTAACGTCGGGCCTCTAGATTTTCCATGCTGGCGACTAAGTTGAAAACTTGCCCTGGGCTGATGTCTCCTTCAGCTACGCCCGGCAGTACGACTTCAAGTTCAACAGAAGCGGCTCTTTCAGTTTCTCGACTCCGCTCCAATGCCTTAGCAAGTCCCTCCCTAGCTCGTTCTGCCCTTGCGAACTCCCTCCGCGCGAAGACGGCCAACTCTACAGGCGGGGCAAGAGGTCGGCGTAGACGCTGTGCGTCTAGTGCCGCTAGTATGAGTGCCTCGCGCTGTCGAAACGAATCGCGTTGAACAAGTTGAAACGCCCGTCGTACTTGCCCAGCCAGTTGACCAAGGTCGTCCGTCATAGAGACCAGAAACCAGAAAGGTCTTTCAGTGCCCAGTTGTGAGACCGCGGTTGCTACGAACGGCCAAACTTCGTGCGCGGTAAGTGTTTGACGTCCCAAAACCAGTCGCAACTTTTCCGGGCCCAATACGCATAAATCTAGCAAAAAGCTTTCGGGCGGCAAATCGAGGGTTCCTGCGTCAAGCCGCCCATTTGCGTTACCAACGTCGGCTGCAAATTGGTCTGCAATGTCCCCAAATGCTCTTCTCAAATGTTGAGGTGCAATCGGTAGAGCATTTGGGTCTTGTGGTCGCACAACTACGTTTAGCCCTTGACCGCCAGCGTTTAGACGTTGAAAGCGGACCGGATCGGCGTTCTCCAATGAGCGTAAAAGGAGGTTGATGTCTTCAGTCGTTGGGGCAACAGCCGATCTGTCGAATGCATCAAGCCATTCTGGTGCTTCTTCGGGTATTTCTGGAAGGACTAAAAATAGTGAGCGTAATGAATCGCTACGTTCAATCGGTGTCTCTGCCGTACTGAATTTTCTAGCCAGATCCTCGATAAGTATATTCCGGTCTAAGATTTCATCCTGGTGGCGCGGAACTCGCTCTAAATAAGGTCGAATTCGCGAAGATTCAGCTAAAAGGTCAAGGAACTCAACAACCTTAGACGCTTGGAGCAGAGTAACTGCCCGCGAGGGCCCTCTGCCAGCATGGAAGCCAGCTGCACGTTGGCTGAAGAGCAAGGATAGGCCCTCGGTTGCTTGTAGTAACTTGTTTCGATGCTCGACCGGATCAGTGACGCCTACGCTCAAGAAGGAGACTCTGGGAACGGGGGCTCTTAGTAATTCTCGAACATCACTGAGAATTTCGCGTGCACTCTTGAACTGTGTAGCCGATGACATGAGAGATTCGTCGCCACGCACTTGCACCAGAAGAGCAGACAGCGCTTGTTCTGCAGCCGCTCCGATTAGGCCAATAGGAGCAGCAAACTGCACAGTTTCCACACGAAAGGTGCCTCGGCTCGGAATGCCCAGTCCAACCAAGGCCAAAGCTAATGCTTCTTGACTTGATTCTAGCAACCGAACGGTGCTCGTTCTTAAAAATTGCGGCATTATGCTTTTATAGGGTTGAAGTTCCGCTTAGAGACGCTGGCTGAAGTCGTTTCGGTTTATCACAATCTTTTTTTAGCGGTTTTTCTTTGGGGTGTCTTACTTAATTCTTCGCTGACCGTCTTGTGACTCTGATTGAGTTCAGGCTTAGGTTGTTCGATTTTAATGCGAACCATCAAGCGCCTATCGAGTGATTCTGCGAACACCGATCGATCGGTGGTGCCATACTTGCATGCAACGGCATCTGCGATAAATCTCGGAAAATCCAATACTGCTGGCTTATCAAGGTTGTCTGTTACTCGGACGCCATAAGGGGAATATAAGAGTGCAAATGAGGCATCAGGGTTGTGCTGCTTCATCTTCGCAAACTGGTCGCTAAGATCCGCTAGTTTGCTGGGCTTCACATCAATCCTTGGTGCCTTCTTCGCTTGAAACCATAATGTCTTAAATGCGTTTTTTCCGTCTTCCGTCTTAACGGTAAGCATTAACGCGATGTCAGCACCCGTGCGCTTCTCTTTTGTCTTGCTCGAGAATTCGACTGGTCTGATACGGATTGTCCAATTTTCGATGGTAATGGGAGAGATGTTATTGAATACTTTTCCCGTGAGTGCCTCTTCCTCGAAGTCTCCATATTGTTCAGTAGCCGCTTCGCAACCTCCCTTGATCGCCTTTTCGATAACATCCAAAACATCACGCGGGAGTTCGCGCCATAATTTCTGATCCGCGACACTAGTGTCAATGCCAAAATGTGCGAGCAGAGTTTCTTGGATTTGGTCGTCTGTCGCATCCGGTGCATGTAGCTCTAACTCGGCAGCGCTATTGTATCGAATCATGACCAGCAACCCTGGTTTTGCATCCTTAAGTGCATTGAATGTCCAGAGTTTCCCATTTGGATTACGCGGAGGTTGGTTACTGTGAATAGTGAGGTGCTTTCTGTCGGCGCTTAAACACGAATAGGTAATTTTCTTCATTGCTTATATCTGAAATAGGTTCTATTGGCCGAACTAGGCTAGTACAAAGAGCATAACATCTTACCAATATAAAAAAAGCGCGAAATCCCTCTTGTCTTGGCATGGGGATTAATTAGGTGCAATGATTGTGAACACTAGAAATAGGCTTTGGCCACCTCAGAAACGGCTGACGGCAAATTGATGAAGTACTTGCGGCGAACAGAATGCTCATTCACCGCAAAAAATGCGGCGAATATTTGTGGATCGACGCCACCTACGTTAAAACTCGACATGCAGGTAGAGTGGTGTACGCGGCCGTAATAATCGCGGTGGCGGTCAACACCGGCGGCACGTGCGAGATTCTCAGCATGGCAACGGATGCATCCGAAGCCGAACCCTTCTGGACAGATTTCCTATGTGGCCTCACCCGCCGTGGTTTGCGGGGTGTGAAACTGGTGATCTTGGACGCGCATGAGGGCCTCGAGACGGCGTGGTGACGATGCAAGATGCGCTCTCTACGCAAAGCGCTGCCCTATGCCAACAAGGGGCGGCGCCGGGTGGTGCTCGACTTAATCAATACTATCTTCGTGTAAAACAGTCTTGAAGCGTCCAGTCCAGTGACCGGGGGCGTTTGGTGGCTAGCCTTTCATAAATCTCGCTTCATACACCGCGCGTTGGGATACGATCCAACTGCGCACTCGCAACAGCAGGTGTCCGATATCCTGATGGCTAATCTCGCGCACATCTTTAAGAGAATTGACATCTCTGCCATCGGCATTCTGTTTGAAAACGATGGCAGTCAAACGCTACCCATGCCTTGGCAAGCTGTAGCGCCGCCCTTAGCACGAGACTACCAAGCATTCCTCCATATTTAGCTGGTGAACCAGATCTTTAAGCGCGACCAGATGCTGGGGGGGGGCATGAGCTTCCCCTTGCTGGCTGAGTCGAAAGTATCATCCTTCGCTTTAGCAGCGACGCCAGATTGAACATCCTGCTGCTGGCTGTAGTAGACGGCTTTAGCCTTCTTGTCTCGGTGCCGTTCAGCGGCAATCTGTGAGGTGGACCAGGCCCCGGCCTCCAAAACGCGGCTCCTCTGGATCACATAGTGCGAACGGCATTTCTGGTTCCAGTTGCCTATGGAAGGGTGTAGCGAAATGGATTCACCGTCGAACGTCATACGCCAGTCAGTCGGAGTAAATGGCGTCACCACGCGTTCGCGGCAACCGCAGCAGCACGAATGCACTGCGGTTGCGTAGTCCATCGAGATGTAGAGCACCCCCGCCTCTAGTTCGCGCGGAATGTTTCGGACAAAACGATGCGCCAATATCTCATGGCGAATCACGACTGTTCTCCGTTGAGCAACATGCCTCCGTCAGTCGTGTACGTGCTGTGATGCTCGTTTTCCAGGTCGCGATAAAAGCCGCGGAGCTTCTTCCACTTCACGACCGCCAAGCATGCATTCAGGGCATTGAGGTCCGCCACCTGGATATTGGAGGCGTATACATCCTGCCCCCCTCCGCCCTCGAAGGAAATGCGACCTGCATGGACGTGCTCGCGCTTCTCTGGCGTGCTCGTTGTAACCCGCAATATGCCTCCGAGACTGCCATTTGAGAGCTCCAGTCCCATTCCGACGTCTATGAATGGGACGCCGAGCGCCTCCAGCTTGGCAACCACGGCACGCTTCTCCTCACCCGCATCCATGCTGATGAATGCGAATGTGATGCCATCAAGCAATCCAAGCGTTTCCGCGCTCATCTTGACGGCATGCGCCACGATCCCGCGGTGCATCCGTTCGTAGATACCTTTCAGGTAATGTACCTTCTTCGGCGCATCTCGCAGCTGCTCCAAGGACGGCGCTCCCGGTGCGCGGAACGCATTATGCGACAGGAAGTCGTCATCGTCGAAGAGCCGAATCTCCTTTACTGGAGTCTTCGCAACCAGGTCAAGGATGTAGCCACCTGTACCGCCGGTGCCCAGGATACCAATCACCTCATTCTTCAGCCGGCTGGTGAGCGCCCCAAGGCCGACGCGACTCGAAGCAGTATCGAGATAGTTGAAAACACTGTGCTCGTCTTCAACATCCGGGCTACGGGTCAACCGCGGACTGAGGCCTGGTTGCAGTACGGCCGCCGGACCAGCCAAGATGGTTGCATACGTCGACATCTTGGCATAGTAGTCCGGATAGCCGTCCTGGTTGGGCTTGCTGGAGAAGCTGTGGCGCGCAGTGAGCCCAAACCCAAGGTTGGTGTTTGGCGCCTGGTGAGAAATCCCAGGCAAAGGCGATCCGTCCGCATTGCATGGAAACTCGCCATCCCAATGGATCACGTGCGTTTCCGGCTTGCGCGTTTGATCGCCCGCCAAGTCGAGCGAGGAAACCAGCGTACCGGTACGAACGCGACGCTGAGAATCCACATAAGGAACCTCCCGCATTACCAGGAGGCTGCCCTCGATGCGGACCAAATATCCCTCAGCCCGCAAGCGGGCCAGGTCAGGATTACGATTGAACAGTTCGAGTGACATTGAAGATAGTCCCGTGTTTTTTCACTTCAACAAACCCGCCTTCGCCGAGTTCACCGGCGTGGGGGAGCGAGGCCGCGTTGCGGTACGTCATGGAGAACTTGACGTTCGTTTCCGGCGGCGCGTTAGGATGCGACAGCTTCACAACTTGCTCGAAGGTAACGATCTTGTCCTGCACCGTCTCCTCGACAGCATTCACTACGATGACGTAACCCTTGGTCGGCCGCAGGGCCACGGTAAACCGTTCAATACCCGGTTCGTCAAGATTGATCCGGTCGTCCGGCTCGATGAGACGATCCTCACCGCCACGGACTTCCAAGAAGATTGCTTCCTCAGGAGACGGATCAGCAAGGTGGTACAAAACGCTGCCC
>Ga0187844_10002043_pt1 | contig 14700 bp, 11 predicted proteins | sample SpaLakP09_SKY_50_FD_134517 | JGI IMG/M metagenome (GOLD analysis project Ga0187844, IMG submission 134517) | Oligotrophic lake water microbial communities from Sparkling Lake, Wisconsin, USA - SP09_SKY_50 | ecosystem: Environmental > Aquatic > Freshwater > Lake | place: USA: Sparkling Lake...
CTTTACCTTGGCTCTCATCCCCACCCGCCAACCCGATTTCCTCGTCTACGGCCGAATCTTTTCTTTAACTCTCATTGCCCTAGGTAACCTACTTGTGGCCGCCCTGCTCACTTGGGCCGCTTTCCGACCCAACCCCGCCAGCCAAAGCCTCATTCTGCTCGGCTCGGAATGGGCATGGACCTATACCCAAATCGTTCATTGGCTCTCAGGGCTACTCTTGCGCTACCTACCCCATCCCGCCTAAATTCATCTGCTCGTGCTCGTCTCCGATCTCATCACTGAAGGCAATCTAATGCCCGACCTCCAAGCAGAGGACAAAAAAAGTGCTTATTCTACTATGCTTCAACATCTTGCAGATAAACGAATTATCTCTAAAGACCTCATTCCGTCCAGTCTACAGGCTTTGCAGATTCGTGAAGATAAAATGACCACCGCCATGGGTGGAGGGTTTGCTTTGCCCCACGCCACCATTCCTAAACTGCCCTCTCTCTGCACTCTTCTCGCACGTAGCCCCAAGGGGGTCTCCTGCGAAGCAATGGACGGCAAGCTCGTTACTATTTTTTTTCTTATTCTCGTCCCGCCCGATCAAAATCAAACTCACTTACAAACTCTTGCCACCGTGGCCAAATTCTTTAATCGGCGCGGTATTAAATCAAAGATCCTCCAGGCCCTCGGCTCAGCAGAAATTCTCGAACTCCTCCGAGCTCCCTAATGTCCCTGCGTGCTGAACTCGAAACGCGGGTCCAATCCTGGGCCGGCGCGAACTTTCCCACTATTGGTCAAGGACCTTGGATCCGAACGTGTGCCGATGCCCGCCATGGCCACTTTCAAACTCACCTGCCCATGGTTGCGGCAAAGCAGACGGGTGGGAATCCACGTGAAATCGCTGCCCGCCTCGCTGAAGAGTGCTTACCCCCTAGCGATTGGGAAAAACCCAGCGTCGCAGGAGCTGGCTTCGTCAACTACCGAGCTACACCCCAAGCCGTTGCCCAAGCCGCGCAAAACCTTCGCGCGAATCCATCCCTTGGAGTCGAGCCCGATCCTCAACCTGAAACCATCGTGGTCGACTTCAGCTCTCCCAATATAGCTAAATCCATGCACGTCGGCCATATTCGCTCCACCCTTCTTGGAGATACTCTCGCCCGTCTGCTCAAACGACTAGGGCATCGGGTCATCCGCATCAATCACCTCGGGGATTGGGGCACTCAATTCGGCAAACTCCTCCTCGCCTACAGGGCCGCAGGTCGCCCCGAAATCTCCTCGACCAACGCCATCCAACAGCTGGAAGAGTTTTATAAACAAGGTCACCAGGAAGCAGAATCTGACCCCCTAAAAATGGATCAAGCCCGCGCTGAACTCGCCGCCCTGCAGTCAGGAGATCCAGAACGAATGCGTGATTGGGAACTCTTTTGTGCGCGCTCCTCCGAGCATTTCCGCGAGGTCTACCAGCGCCTTGGGGTAACCTTCGACCTCGAAAAAGGAGAAAGCTCCTACCACGAGGAGCTTCCTGGCATTGTCGAAGAACTTCTCCGCCTCAAAATCGCCGAAAATAGTCAGGGTGCTGTAGTTATTTCTAACCCTTCTGTAGCCGAAGAGCCTTTTCTTATCCGAAAATCAGATGGGGCGTTTCTTTATGGTACAACCGATTTAGCCGCCCTGCGCTCTCGCCTTCGCGATCTTCATGCCGACCGAATTCTCTATGTTACCGATGGTCGACAGCAACTCCACTTTCGTTGGCTATTCGACACGGCACAGCGCTGGGCCCAGAAAGTCGCCCTAGAACACGTTTGGTTCGGAACCATTCTTGGCCCCGACCGGAAACCACTTAAAAGCCGGGATGGCACGCCCCTCAAACTCGTCGATCTCCTGGCTGAAGCAAAAGAACGAGCCAAAAAGATTCTCTTAGAAAAGAGACCCGACCTCGCTCCAGACCTTCTCGAATCCAAAGCTGAGCTCCTAGGCATCGCCAGCCTTAAATATGCGGATCAGCTGCCCGGGCGTAACTTGGACTATGTTTTCACTTGGGAAAAGCTCCTGGCCTTTGATGGAAACACTGCTCCCTACATCCTGAATGCTTACGTGCGTACCCGAGCGATTTTGCGTAAAGCAGAAATTACCTCCACTCCAGTCCACCCGATCAAGCTAGAGGAAAAGGCGGAAGAAGAGTTGGCTCGCCAACTTCTACTTTACGGGGATGCAGTTGCCCTTGCTGCTAGTGATCGCCGCCCACACCATCTCTGTGGTTATCTCTTCGAAACCGCCAGCATGTACCATCGGTTTTATGAGGCCTGCCCGGTTCTTAAGGCCTCCTCCCCTACCCTGCGCAATTCACGCCTAACCCTTGCTGGGCTTACTGGCGATATTCTCAAAGATGGCCTTGGTCTGCTTGGCATTCCCACTCTCGAAGAAATGTGACCTCAGAACCAACTCCCCGCCTCCCGCCGCAAAGTTAACCCTACGCGCCGACGAAATGGCCTACTTATCGATTCGGTCCGCATCGCCCCAGAGATTTTCTAAACGATAAAAGTTGCGCCGTGCCGAGTGCATCACATGCACCAAGACATCTCCGTAGTCCAAAATAATCCACTGGCTGGCGGAGTTCCCTGAAATTCGATATGGCTTGCGCCCACCCGCTTCCTCCACCCCGCGGTCAATCTCACCGGCAATTGCTTTGAGATGAGGCTCATTATCACCAGAAACAACCAGAAAGAAATCGGCGGGACCACCCACCTTACGTAAATCAAGAATCACAGGGTCTTTCGCCTTCTTCTCCGCCGAGGACTCCCGACAAAGTCGGGCCAACTCCACCCCGCCCACACTCATCGGTAAACCCGACTTCGTCGTAAGGATTTATCCACCGAAGGCAAAACCAAGCCCCTCACCGAAAGCCCCCGTTGCAAACGCCCGCGGATATCGGTAGCCGAGATATCAAGACGAAGAGGAATTGACTTCATTTTCATACGAGCAAGAGGTTGGGCTATTTCGGGGCGGGGAAACACCAGAAACTTCACCAGCCTGCCTAACTCCTTGTAGTTCTTCCAGCGCGGCAGTGTGGACCACTGATCAGAACCTAATATCCAGTACAGCTCCCCTTTCGGTTCTAGGGTCTTCCAGTGGCGAGCGGCCTCGAATGAATAGGAAGGACCCTGCCGGTCAACTTCCCATGCAGAGACCTTAGCCCAAATCTCCCCATTTAACCCCGAACGCAACCAGTGCAACCGCGCTCGATCAGACGCAATCGGACGAGCTGATTTCAAGGGCGATTGAGAACAAGGTAGAAAAATGACTTGATCCAGAGAGAATACCTCGCGAGCCGCGAGGGCAATGAGATAGTGACCGACATGAAACGGGTCAAACGTCCCGCCGAAAAGGGCTGTCTTCCGCCTCAGAAAATACTCCGATCCACATGAATTTTATCATTCGGGCGCAACCGAATGTCGCGCCCCTGATCAATCTGAATCTCCTTCGCGTTAAACTCCTGCGTAACTCCATTTTGTGTCAACCGTACCTTTCTTCGATTAGCAAAGTCAGTAAAACCCCCGCAAGCTGCCACCGCACCCATTGCGGTAAGATCTTTGGTATAAGGAACCCGCATGGGAGACCGGACCTCGCCCGTCACGTCGACAAACCTCTGTTCCTTTAAATCCACCGTTACGTTTGGATTAGTAAATATCTCATCATTGATATAGGTCGATTCGATTAACTTTTTCAAAGTAACCGTGGTGTTATTGGCGGCCGCTAGACTTCCTATGTGGGGCATGGATATTTTGCCAGCTTCATCAATTTTTACCTCAAAAATACCCTGATCTGCACTCGGCACACCTGTAAGGCGAATAATCAGAGTGTCACCTCCTCGCAAAAGATCGCTAATATCATCCGAAGAAGTACCCGAGATTGCACTGGGCGGAACGATTCCCGACATCGGATCAGGGAGAACTACTGCTGGAGCACCGGTTGGAGCCACTGGATTCTCGATCGGACCATTTGTAGAAAATGCCGATCCCGTGCCTCCCCCTAAGTGGAGCGACTGACTACTGACGACGTTGCATAACGTAATTCCCGCAAGGAAAAGTCCAGGGAGCCATTTCATACGAATACTAAAAAAGATCCTCGTCTTTTGGCGGACGCACGTAAGTAACGCGAGGAGCCGGAACGACAGCGCCATCAATCCCCTCGCTCGGAGCGGCTTCAGATTCGGCGACGGTAATATCTTCCACTACTTCAAGATGCAGGCCATTGGCTGGAGCGACTTCAGCGACAACCTTCGGTTCTTCCACCGCCTTTTTCCGAGACCTCGGGGCACGCTTCTTATAGCCATACTGGGTCGAGTATCCCGCATAGTAGTAGTGATTGTCGTCGGTCTTGATGTTTACATTGTTCAAGATAACCCCGAAAAGTTTACCACCCACCTCTTCGATAACCCGCTTGGCCCGCTGGGAAACATTTCGAGGATAGCGTCGATGCTGAATCAAGAGAAGAGTCACATCGACCTCCTGACTAATGACCGAGGCATCACTAATTCCGAGCACAGGCGGCGAATCCACAACGATGACATCGTAATTCACCCGACATATCTCCAAGAGGGAGGCAAAGCGGGCACGACTAAATCCCCCCAAGTCTTCAGGTCCGAGCCTTCCCGCCGTCAGCATCTCCAAGTTCGGCACCGAGGTGGATTGAATCAGCTCATCCAAAGAGGCCTGACCCGCCAGAAATTCCCCTAGCCCTAGGGTGTTCTCCAAGTCGACTGCCCCGTGCATGGAAGGCCGCCGAATATCAGCGTCGATAATCAGCACCTTCATTCCGCTCTGAGCACACACCCAAGCTAAATTAAAGGAGGTGGTTGATTTTCCTTCTCCAGGCCCGCCACTAAGCACAGTAATCGAGCGCGCGACTTCCCGCGCACCCGTGAGATTCAGTTTCGCACAGAGGATTCTATACCCCTCAGTAAATCGAGAATTTGGATCATCTTTCGTTAAGAATTTTGCCCCCTTAGGAATAACTGCCAGAACGCTGATGCCTAAATGACGCTCGACGTCATCCATCGTCTTAATACTCGTGTCCAAATACTCAATGAAAAAGGCCAAACTCAATCCAAGAACAAGTCCGACCACCAAACTCAGAGAAAGATTCAGCTTTAAGTTTGGCTTGATCGGCTTTACCCCAGGCTCTGCTCGGTTGATAATTTGCACCGGTCGAGTCTCAATTCTGGACTCCACCGACTGCTGGCGATAGCGCGAGGTGAGGACTTCCAAGAGCTGGCTCTGCGTTTCGAAATCACGTCGCGCCTCGTTATAGGGTGCTAACCGATCGGTGCGATCTTCCCGCAGTTGCCCCCTCAAATCAGTAACTTCTTTCTCCAACCCCTCTACTTTCGCCTGGGCCACACTCAAATCGATAGCCAGAGCACGGCGAATTCCTGTAACCAGTTTGTTCAACTGGTCTCGACGTTCACTCACCACCCGGATAGCTCCTTGCATCTCGGGGTGCTTCTTGCCGTACCCCATCTTCTGCATTGAGGCAACATTTTGCAGGGCTTGCAGATACTGCTGCTTGGTCGAAGCGGTGGTCGAATCCTCTAATTGCAAGGCAGGCAAAGTCGACTCCAGTTGCTCAATACTTAAATCGGCGACCTTCTCCAGTCGGACCTTTCGCGAGATCATATCGGCCCGTAACTCACTTAGCATCGATTCCTTCCTCTGGATTTCCATATCCGACAAGGTGGTTGACTGAACCTGGGACGAAGCGCCAGGCAACTCATCAATTTTCAAATCTCGCCGTAGGGTCTCAATCCTCGCCGCCGCCTCCTGTACGAGCTTCTTCTGCTTTTGCACTTCCCCATCCAACGCCTTAAGCCCCGAATCGCTACGCCCTGTGATTTCGCTCCGCCGAAACTCTTCATAAGAATCAGTAATCGTGTTGGCATACAAAGCAGCCTCTTCAGGCTTTACGCTAGTGCAAACAACCTCGATCAGCTTGGTGTTTCGAAAGGGTCTCACCTCAAGATAACTTTTTCGGAAAATCATGAACGCCTGATCATCGTTAAGCGAACCATCCGGCAGTTCCATCGCTTTCGCAAGACGATTGGCTACCCCAAGTTTCGTGATCACTGGATAGAGAACCTTTTTGCTCTGGATCATCTCGAACTCCGTCTGAAAGAAAATCGGATCAAATCCATCAAAACTGCTCGAAAATACTTGAAGATCCTTGTTCTCTTTTTCTACCCGAAGAACGGCGGAAGACTCGTAAATTTTTGGCTGCAGTTTGGTCACCACAAAACCTGTGACCATTACTAAAACAATAATTGTAACTGAGGTAGGCCATCGGTTTTTAATTACCCGCCAAAGATCGTTAACATGAAAAGCAGCCTCACTTGCATTCGCTACACCTGCCCCATACCCGTAGGCTGGCGGGCTCGATGGGATCTCGTTCACTAAGCCAAATTACTTGTAGTTAGGAGATTATGCAATCAGTAGGTTCCTCGAACCCCCAAGTAAACTTGATTCCTAGTATAACTCCCTCCATTCCCATTATTTAGATCAAAGTAGGATCCGTAGTTTGTATAGCTCCAACCCAGCTCCGCCGATAGATAAGGGAAAATTTCATAAGCGAACTTACACTGGTAGGTAAGAGTCGTTTGCTGGCCACTTCCTTGGTATGAGCCAGAGACGGCTATACTTTGTGCCTCAGTTAGTTGAGGAGTGAAGACGGCAACATTGAGAAACAAGCTCTGAATCACCGAAAGCCTCTCAGTGAAGTAGTGATCCCAATTCGCGTTAATCGTGTAGGCCTCAGAATCGGAGGATGTGGCTAGATTGGACTGTTGGACTGCGACTGAAAGTCCACCCGAAACAAAGCTTCTTTGATCATAGTTCCAAGTCGAACTAAGGGAGGCAAAAGGAAAGGCCCCGATTTCCAACTCGCCACTCCCCAGCCCTCCCGCAGAAATTGTCGAACTACTATCGGACAAACCATAATTGTCGTTCAACTGAATACCCGCGCGCCCACTGAAGGTTATCGTCGGAGTGAACGTCTGGTCTGCACCTAAAGAGAACGAAACCTGCTGATTGTCACGGAAGCTCTGATCATTCTCGTAATCGTAGAGCTGATAATCAAAGGTGAATGTTCCCACCGTTTCGGGAGAAAAATCTAATCGGAACTGCTGGAAGGCTCCATTATTCATATAATTACTTGTACCCGCGCTTCCCGAGGTAATTCCACCCGCATTATTATAAGTAGCCGCTCCATCGGAATTTAAAATCGAGTTGTTCCATCGTGTGATCATCGCCAAACGGTCCGTGACTCGATAATCAGCTTGGATCGTTCCTAGATTATTAATAAAACCCTGTGTATTTGTGACAGGCGCTAAACCGACTGTGACCAGGGTCGCTATAGGCTGTTCACTATAGACAAAATTATCCGAAATCGTCAGGCTGGTCCGCGGGTCAAATGCATAGGTGTGACGTCCAATAAAAGCCTGACTGTACTGCAGGTCATAGGACTGGTTGATGCTGGGAAAATACGTTCCAGTGAAATCATAGCGGAGAGCTAAGTCTGCCTGTAGCCCAGTATAATTATATCCGAGCGAAGGCTGGACGCTGGAATAAGTTGAGGAGGCCACATCCGAAGATGACTGGTACGTTTGGGTTAGCGGATTACTGTCGTACCCCTCGCGCAAAGCAACCGTCGCCGTAAACGGCTTGGTCCCCTGCTGCCCAGCGGATCCCTGAATTTGTGCTGATAAATTTCCAGCCGAAAATAAAGCTACGCCAAGAAAGAGAAGCTTAAAAGTAAGTCGTGTCTGGTGTGGAGGAGCTTGACCGTCTGCCATCTACCAATTCTTGTACTTCTCAAAATTATTTCAATGCAAACACACCATATGTTGTGCAAATTTGCCGACGACTGTCTAATAACTTGTGCTTAATTTCCTTAAAAATAATCCAAAACCATAACCCTCAACTAGTTCCACCTTTTTTGAATGGAAAGAAGTAAATATTCGTTGTTTGGAGGTAAAGAAGTGGCAAATGCCTGAGGTAAGTCGGGTGCTTTTTGGCGACGAATCAAGTCAGCCCATGCGCTCCACTCAGAATTTTCTGCCATCATTTGGCTATACATCTTCACATCCGAACTTGCTGGCGTGAAAAGTATACTGAAAACAGGGGTCACCCGATCATGAATTTTGAGAAAATCCTCGCGTGTAGAGGGTATCCACAAAGTGGGTCGATCAGTATACCACGCCTCAGCCGCAGGAAGATCGGAAGCCTGCAACTCCCCAGGCTCAAACCATGAACGAATATACAAAAAAATAGGCGGATAAGTGGGGGGATAGTTAAAAGGAGCAGGTTCAGGTAGCACCAAACGAGAAAGCGTAGGCCAGCACGCCAAGGTGGCGACAATCATGGCGAATAACTTCCCCAATAAATCAATCTGCAACCTCCACCGCTCGATAATAATCCAAAGATAGGCTGAACCGTAAACACAAGCCACGGGGAGCAGAACCAAAAGCAAAGAATTCTCCTTCGACTCATTCCCCCGATAGATAAACGCCGCAGCTAAAACGAGAGTTAAAAGTGTTACCCCCCAAACATTTCTTCCCTGTGCGGCTGAACTTTTTCGGAATCCATGCATCATTGCGATCAAGGCCAATGTTCCTGCTACCGCACTACCGCAAAGTGCAGGTCCTTGCGAAACAAGTGAAGTAAGCCCACGCAGTATTGACCCCCCGACTCGCCGCCAGACATCCGTTTTATCTACGTCGAAGGTGTAGGTTCTCCAAACCATGTTACCTGGGTAGTTCCCCGAATCCGCTAGGAAATAAGCCCAGTTCAACCCCAACGGATTCCCCGTGATCAACCATAACCGTCCCATCCAAGCTAGAAAAAGGGCGAGACCGATTGACACTCCTAGCAAAAGCCACCACCGACCCTGTTTCAAGAAGTAGAAACAAAAACAGGTGAAAGCCAGCACGGGCCAAATTTGAATCATCTGCACCAGAGGGGTTAAGCCGAAAACCAAACCAGCCAATCCCACCCATAAGCCTCCCCCTTCTTCAGCTCCACCCTCCTCAAGGCTCTCCCCCTGCTGACAACCGCGAAATAGAAGATATCCCGAGAGCGCATAGAGGAAGATGACAAAACACGATAATCCACCTCCTACCGTCTGATCCCATACCGATGCACTCCCCGCAAAGAAAACCACCGCTAAGGCACCTGTGCCGACATCGAATTGACGCGCCGCCCAACTGTAAATAGAAAAACTCGCGCCTAGCAAAAAGAGCACATTCAAAACCAGCACCATATAGTCGGCAGGATAAATCCGGAAACCCTTCACATTATCTGGTGAAAGATCAAATTTGACCAAGGAGGTTAACTGCCCGCTTTTAAAAAAAGCTCCTAGAACCAGCGGGTAAAGTGGGGGATTTAAAGTTTCAGGAAAAGCACTTACTGAAGGTGCATCATTGCCCATTTTTGCTCGGATCTGCCAGAGCGACAAGGGACGAATGAATTTTGTCGTAAAACCATTTCCCGTCGATAGCTGACGAGCCTGCTGAGCAAGATCCATTGCCTCAACCGTCTTCAAGCCGTTAAATTCTCGAATTCCTATCCAACCCGCCAACCCCGCTAAAATCAAAAATAGTGCGATCCGCACCAGCCAAAGCCGAATCGGACCCGCCTCCACACTATAAACCCAATCTTGTAAGCTGCTCACTTCTTTTTCCCTTTGCGAGGTTTCGACTCTGCCAGCTTCCGATGAATTGTGCGACGGTGAATTCCTAGCTGTTCCGCCGCCGCCGTCACATTCTGCCCTGTCTGAATCAAGGCACCATGGATTGCCTCAAGTTCTAATTTCTCCAGCTTCCCTCCAGAAGTAAGCATCCGCCCGGTCGAGCCCCGGCCCGTTTGCCTTAGCGAGGCAGGCAGATCAGCCGCCTCGATCTTCAATCCTTGAGACAAGACCACTCCATGCTCCACCGCCGTCCGCAACTCACGCACATTCCCGGGCCAGCGGTAATCACAAAGAAGCCCCAGACTCTCTCGGCTAAACTCTAGACTGGGCTTCCCGTTTTCTAGTGCATACTCCTTGCGAAAATGCTCGGCCAGAATCGGAATATCCTCCGCTCGGTCCCGCAAAGGTGGCATGAGAATCTGCACCACTCGAATCCGAAAAAATAAATCCTCTCGAAAAGTTCCTTTTTTTACCAGCGCCTCCAAATTACGATTCGTCGCCGCGATCAGACGGACATCCACCTCCATTAACTTATTTCCCCCCACCCTTTCCATTGCACGCTCTCCGAGAACACGCAGAAGTTTGACCTGAGTCGAAGCATCGATCTCCCCAATCTCATCCAAGAAGATCGTTCCTCCTTGAGCCTGTTCAAACCGCCCGATTCGACGCTCAACCGCTCCGGTAAAAGCTCCTTTTTCATGACCAAAAAGCTCGCTCTCCAAAAGTTGCGGAGAAAGCGCCGCACAATGCACCGCTACGAAGGGGGCGTTTTTCCTCGAGCTCAGTCCATGCAGTGCTCGTGCGACCAACTCCTTTCCTGTACCACTCTCCCCTTCGATTAAAACACTCGCTTTTGAGTCCGCGACTTGCCGAATCAGCTCCAGTACATCCTTCATCCCCGCCGAACCCCCCAAAATCCGCTCTAGGCCAAAGGACCGCTTTAGCTCCGCTCGTAACTGAACATTCTCCTTTTCCACCTGCACCGTCCGAACCGCTCTGCGTAATAAAACTTCCACCCGATCCAAATTCAACGGTTTGGTCACATAATCATAAGCTCCTTGCCTCATCGCCTCGACAGCACTTTCCACCGAGCCATACGCCGTCATCACTACACAGACTGGGGGGGGTCGTTGCGCTCGGCACAACTCCAAGATTCCTAATCCACTCTCATTTCCCAAACGCAAATCAGTTAAGACCGCATCCATCGGCTCAGCTAAAAAAAGGGTCTTGGCCGAATTCAAATCCGCCGCCACATAAACTTCAAACTTGTCCGCCAACCCACGACGCAATGCATCACGTGTATTTTTTTCGTCATCTACCACCAGCAAATTAGGTTTCTTTTCGGTCACAACTCTTTCTCCCCCTTCTCAACTTCTCCTGCTTCGAGCAAGTGAACACGGCGCTCATGCAGAGGAATGCGCAGAGTCACCACCGTGCCTTTTCCCACCGAACTCTCCAACTGTAGACTCCCACCATGCTCCCGGGCAATCCGCTGGACAATCATCAACCCTAAACCCGTGCCACCGTGGCGTGTCGTGAAAAACGGTTTGGCCAAATGCGGTAGATCATCCGCTTGAATTCCTGGCCCATAATCCTGACATGCCCAAACTAAAAAGCCAGGCTCTCTCTTCACCGTGAAGCAAATCATTCCTTTTTCCGTCGAGGCCTGAATCGCATTGCGTAATATATTATAAATAGCCTGCTTCATCTGATCTCGATCCATGGGGACCGTTCCCACATCTTTTACTATCACCTTCTCAAGAAAAATCGCTCGGTCCTCCAATTCCACCCGTAGAGGCTCTAGTGCTTCTGCCAATACCTTCTCGGGATCCTCCACCGTCTTCTGCAAGGGTTGTGGCCGAATCGCCCGCAAAAATTGGGTGATCAGGCCATCTAATCTTCGAATCTCCTGCTGGCAGACGTGAAGCGACTCTTTGATTTTTCCTGCGGGAGACTCCTCCAAGCCTTTTAAATCTTTCTCCATAATCTGCAGATGAAGGTGAAGACTGTTTAAAGGATTGCCGATTTCATGAGCCACCCCCGCCGCCAAAAGAGTCAAGGCCTCCAACTGCCCCGTCTCCAACGCTTGCTTGGTTTCCGCCCGACTCTTAGTCACATCATGAAAAATCACCGCATGAATCTTTCCATGCCTCCCACCGATCTGCACAGGTACAAGATAGTAGTCCAAAACTCTTGCTTCGGGATAGTCCACCTCAAGGGTTCCTGAAGAAACTTGGTGATTTTGCAGAAGGGCAATCCAGTCCACCCCACGCAGACTACGCTGCAAGCTCCAACCGCCCGCTTCTGCGTTCTCTGGAAGGGCTAAGAGTTGGCCCGCCGCCCGATTCCAGTAGGTCAACCTCCCCTCATCATCCACTACCGCAACTCCCTCCTGCAACGTGTTAAAAATCGTCTCGAAAAAACCCTTGTCCTCCGCCAGTCGAGTCAGCTGGGTTTGCAAAGCCTCAGGCGTAACCCGATTCGCCCGCTCAATCACCTTCTCGAAAAAGGATGACCTCATACCAATCTACTCTCCTAACTCAAAACCAACGCTTCGATTTAAGCCATGCCCCTGTGCCAATCATCAGAGCCAGAGTCACCGCGATTAAAATAAAATAAGCGTGCGGATGATCGAGTTCAGGCATGGCACGAATATTCATACCATACCAAGAACCTAGGACTACAGGAGGAATGGTGATCGCCGTCAAAGCCGTCAGCACTTTAATTCCCTCATTCGCTTCGTGGGCCGAGCGGTTGGTGTAGACATCGAATGCTACCATCATTCGATCGTTACAGCCCTGCAGACGCTCGTCCACGCGGGTCAATGCGTCCTGCACATCTCGAAAATAGGGCAACATCAAAGCACGCACTAACTTTGACTCTCCTCGCGATAACCGCGAGATCACTTCGCGTTGCGGACGCAATGTTTGACGCAGAATTGATAGCCGACGACGCGCTCGGAGAATTCGATTGGAAAGATCTTCGCGCCGCCCACCAGCCAATGCCTTGTCTTCCACATCCTCCATCTCTCCCGTCAGGGCCTCGACCACTGGCAAATACGAATCGGCTACATGATCCAAGACCTGATGAGCTAAACGATCCGCCCCGCGGGCCTGTGGGGCAGTTCCCTTAATTAATCGATCCTGAAGCAAAGTAATCCCCGGGATTTTATCAAGGTGGTATGTCACCAAAAACTCTTTTCCCAGGAAAAGATTGAGCTCAGCAATTTTTAAAGTCTTTTCTGTAGTCAGCCCCACACTATGCATGATCATATAAAGATAATCTTCATAATCCTCAATTTTGGGGAGCTCACTCAGAGTCAAACAGTCTTCAATCGCTAAAGGATGGAACTCAAATAAACTCTCCAGAACCCCCTTCGTTTCCTCAGGAGTGGGAGCGGTCAGGTCGATCCAAAGAATTAGCCCCTTATCCGCCCGGGCTAAGCGTAAAGCTTCCAGCTCAAGGTTATGACTAACCAGGCGGCCCTCACTAAAAACAAAGGATTCAATCACCGTCATATCTTCGCTCGATTCATGACTTTCGTCCAAAGTTTTCCGCTCCGCCCAACATCCGCACTAGATTCTATGAATTGCCTTGGTAAGATCAATTCTCGTGAAAAAGCCTGTTCTACTTCTCATTCGTGACGGTTGGGGGATCAATCCGGCAGGCAGGCAGGGCGCCGCCCTCCAAGGAGATGCCACCCTTCTGGCCTCGACCCCAGTGCATGATCAGCTCTACGCCACTTACCCCCAATCCCGACTCCAAGCGAGCGGACTCCAAGTCGGCTTGCCCGAGGGCCAAATGGGAAATTCCGAGGTGGGACATCTCAACCTCGGCGCAGGTCGCATCGTCTATCAAGAACTCACCCGCATCAATCTCGCCATTCAAGATGGCACTCTCAACCGTAACCCTGTCCTTCAGGAAGTTCTCCAAGCCTCCCATGGACACCGCCTCCACTTGATCGGCCTTGTTTCTGATGGCGGGGTTCACTCGCATATCGAACACCTTCTCGCTCTTCTTACCATCGCTTCTGAGGCAGGAATAAAAGAAATATACGTTCACGCCATCACAGATGGGCGTGACTGCTCGCCCACCTCAGGGCGCGAATTCATGCAAACCTTGGAGGCAAAAATTGCCCTGATCCCCGGTTGCCACCTCGCCACCATCATTGGTCGCTACTACGCCATGGACCGCGACAAACGTTGGGAACGTGTTCAGCTCGCCCACGACCTCTTTCTAAATGGGAAAGGCAGCCCAGCAGCCTCAGGACAAGCTGGACTCCAAACCTCTTACGACGCGGGAATCACCGACGAATTCGTTCTCCCCATCAAAGTTATCCCACAGGCTGGACCTCTGATTTGCGATCAAGATGTTCTCTTCTTTTTTAACTTCCGTGCCGATCGTATGCGCCAGATTGTCCGATCCCTCACCGACCCAAGCTTCAACCTATTCCCCTGTCCTCATCGACCCAAGATCAAGACTTATACCATGACCCCGTATGAGAGCGACTTCGCCCGCCTCGGGATTCGCCATCTGTTCACCCCCCTCGAAATGAAAGATCTCCTCGGCGAGGTTGTTGCCGCTCACGGACTCTCACAATCGCGAATGGCCGAAACCGAAAAATATCCGCACGTCACCTACTTCTTTAACGGCGGGAAGGAAACCCCCAACCCACACGAAGAACGAGTCCTCGCTCCTTCCCCTAAAGTTGCCACCTACGATCTTCAACCCGAAATGAGCGCCGTCGAATTAACCGATAAAGTAGTCGATCGTATCGAACGCGGACTCGATGATCTCATCATCCTTAATTTCGCCAACCCGGACATGGTCGGTCACACTGGAGTTCTCGCCGCTGGTATTCGTGCAGTCGAAACCATCGATCGTTCCGTCGGTCGGGTTGTCCAAGCTCTACTTGAAAGAGGTGGCAAAGCACTGATCACCGCCGACCACGGAAACTGCGAACAAATGCTCGAAGCC
>Ga0187844_10002044_pt1 | contig 14699 bp, 14 predicted proteins | sample SpaLakP09_SKY_50_FD_134517 | JGI IMG/M metagenome (GOLD analysis project Ga0187844, IMG submission 134517) | Oligotrophic lake water microbial communities from Sparkling Lake, Wisconsin, USA - SP09_SKY_50 | ecosystem: Environmental > Aquatic > Freshwater > Lake | place: USA: Sparkling Lake...
CATCTATCGGTCTTAACCGACCCTGCTTACTCACCCACTTTTCTAAGGAGAAATATGAAAACCAAACTCATCCTCGATACCGACTTAATCGCTATCGAAGCAGAAGACAAGGTCACCTTGATGGTCGACCTCACTGCACCTGTTGCAGAGAACCAAACATCACGTCCAGCACGTGGCGTGCAGATCTGTCTGGACGTCAGCGGATCGATGGAAGGCCCATCACTTGCAGCAGCGAAGGAATCAATTCTTAAACTTATCGATCGCCTTGATAAGAAAGATACCTTCGGCATGGTTATCTTCGATGACACTGCAAAGGTGGCAGTTCCAACTAAGCCACTTATCGATCACGACATCGCGCAGTTAAAGAAAGCAATCCGCAAGATCCAAACCGGGGGATCAACAGATATCTCTGCAGGTTTCACTCTCGCCATGCGCGAAGCAAGTCGCGCAAAGCTAGAAGGTGGAACAACCCTTCTTGCCATCAGTGATGGCCATGCAAATGCCGGCGAACGCAATCCACAATTCTTTGCCGACGTTGCCGCAAAGTCTGCAACGGAGAAGATCACATCCGCATCGATTGGTCTTGGCAACGGCTATGACGAAACGATCCTTGAAGCAATCGCCCAAGGCGGCGGAGGAGCACATCGCTTTGCAGCCGATATCGATGAAGCAGTCGGTGCAATCGCTGCAGAAGTAGATGACCTGCTAGATAAAGTCATCGTTAACACCGCTCTGCGCTTTCGCCCAACCGCGACACCACAAGGCCAACCAAAGATCGAACTCTTGCAGCGTCTTCCTTATTGGATGGATGGCCAGGATTATGTTGTCCAACTTGGTGATCTATATGCCGGTGAAAACCGTCGCTTCATCATCTTGGTTGATGTTCCAGGTATCGCAGCGTTAGGTCTTTGCAAGATCGCAGATGTAACTATCGAATACACCGACTTGGCAGCACGCAATGAAGTCAGCGTGACAATGCCAGTTAACGTAAACGTTGTTCCCGGTGATCAAGCTGCCGGCCGCATCGAAGATCCAATCGTTAAGGCCGAGCGCATGATCTTGCAGGCACAAAGTGAGAAAGCAATTGCGACAGATGAAATTCTGCAAGGCAATCAAAAGTCTGCAACCAAGCGCCTCAAAGGCACTGCGGCCAATTTACGCACTCACGCCTCTGAAATCCGCGTTGTAGATGAACGCTCTGCTGAATCACTTGCGATCATCCTGGAAGAAGCCGCAGAAATGGATGCTCTTGCACAAACTGCAGAGCACGAAGATCTTGCTTATTCCTCAAAGCGCATGCGCGAATCACATTCCCGCATGACCCGCTCTAAAAAAATCCGTCTCAATCTGGATCCCGATGAGACAACCGACCCTAATTCACAGAACTAAGGAGAAATATGTACCCCCAACTTTATTCAATGGTTGCTCCAAATCTCTTCCAAGGTGGAACAGATGATCTTGATGTCATTCACTTGGCACAAACAAATAACCGCCCCCGCACCGACCTTCCCTTCGATGCGATCGTGACTATGTATGCCTGGGCACGTCCTGCCGATTGGAACATTCAGGAATTTCGTTATGGAGTTCCAGATGCATCAATCAAGGACATCGATCTAGATCGACTTCGCCAAGCTGTTGAATTCGGTTACGACCGATGGAAACAAGGCGATCGCGTTTTAGTTCGCTGCCAAGCAGGTCTGAACCGTTCCGGTTTAGTCACTGCACTCATCATGATCAAAGATGGCCTAACACCAATCGAGGCCATCAACTGCATCCGCGACAGCCGTGGACCGGATGCGTTGTTTAATGAGAACTTCCACGCATGGTTGCTGAAGGAGGGCGAGAAATTCTTCTCGCCTTCTTCACAGCAGGCTGCGTAAAGGAGAGGATATGTATATGACTGATCCAACCAAGGGAAAAAGAATCTTCCCTTCACTGGTCCACCGTGAGGCTTTGCCTCCTGCAATATTCGACACCATGGACGAACGTAACCGTTATGTCGTGCAGATGCGCGAAGCCGGACACACACTTCAGGCCATTGGTGATTCGTTAAATCTCACACGAGAAATGATTCGCCTTATAACCAAAGCTAACCAGGGACCCTCTGCCCGAACAGTGCGTGTCAATCGTGAAGTTAAGAAGAAGGCCGAAGCCCTGGCAGTGTTTAAAGATTTGGGCACAGCCGATGTCGAAACTTTGGCTGCACATTTGGATGAAAAACCAGAGCGGGTTCGCGAATTACTTGGCACACAGGCAAAGAAGTTGGCTAAGGGCAGAATGAACTTCGAGAAAATCTTCTCGGATGAAGATCTGCTTACTATCTTGCGCTTAGCATCTGAAAAAATAGGTGGTCCACTTACTTGCAACGCATACAGAAAGCTCCAGATTCAACCAACCGTTGCGATATTTATCGGGCGGTTTGGTTCGTGGAATGCTGCTTGCGAGAAAGCTGGCGTCATACCGGGTCGTGCGATGCGTACTAATTACGCGCGTGCACATAGCGAAGAAGATATGTATGCCTTTGTCTCCTCATATCTTGCTGATCCACGTACTAATGGTTCTGCAGATGGATATGAAGAATGGCAACGCAAGGTTGAAGGAGCACCCAGCCTGACACTCGTCCGCCAGCGCATCGGCAAATGGAATGACATCAAAGCTCGTCTTGTAAAGGGGGCATAGTTATGTGGGTCTTTACAACATCAGGTTTTGTTAGCGCTGTCTATAAAGATGGTGCACTTCAAGTGCGTGCTCGTGATCGTAAGTCACTGCATGCACTATCTAAGGACACTGGCGCGGCCATTGTCGCAACTCCACTAGCCGATTACCCTTACCGAATTGCTATCACCAATGAGCAATTTGCATCTTGGGTCTCACAGGTTGCGCTCTCAGTTGACTACAAGAATTTCAAATCTGAGATCACAGATACCCGAGGCTATGGCTTTGCCAAGCCTTTAAACCAAGTCTGGTCGGTTATGCACGGCGTTGAAGATGAGAAAGCGAGGGTGCGACATTGAATACGGAATTCAACGTTGGCCCACTGACTGTTAAATACATGGGTGAGAGTAAAACCGAAGCCGTGACAATAAGTGGTGGTGATCCAATTGCCGCCACACAGCATTTGGCATTTATTACTGGACCAGATGGCATTGCACTTGAAACTGCCTATTTAGTCTTTGCAAATGGTGAACGTGATGTTCGTGTCCTTGAGACCGGGGATACACCAAGTCCATATTCACGTCTAGGTCACGGTGGGCGACTCGGTGTTTACGCCACTGGTGATCATCACTATTGCGAAGCGCGCGCAATGAAACTAGGGGAAGAAGCTTGGAGCAACTTACAGCGCGCCACGTATTCCGAAATTGAAAGTTGGCTTGGTTCAAACGTGAATGATTTTCTTTCATCAATTGGTGGAAGCGAGCTGTTAACGCGGGAAGGCCTATTCGGCGATCAAAGCCGTCGCAGAAACGAACTCGCATGTTCTTTTGACTCGGATAACTTCACGACCCCCTTTGGAATATTTGCCCTTACTAGACCGCTCCCTTTGCTTAAAGGGGCTAAAAAATGACAAATCAAGAGACAAAGGTTCGGGCGCTTAATCTTCCGACCTTGATCAATGAGGGCCAATTTCGTGTGCTTATTTTTGATGCGTTCACCTTATTGGGTGAGGAACTTGGTGAGCATTATCGTTCAAAGCTCGAACCAATTTATGGGAAAAACTGGGTGATTGATTTAGCACGCGGGCGTAATGACCCTCCATATAACCTCAAAGATCCGGCATGGGTACTTAAGGAACCACTACGTAATTCAACATCTCCAACGAGAACAACCCTTCCAAAGGGCCAAGGCTTCTATAACCAAATTAGCCTTTTGGCTAAGGCCCGTAATGCCTACTTTCATAATCAGGGAGTTGGAACTTCAGATGCTGCACATGAAGTGATGCAACTCCTTCTGGAATTCGCACTTGCAGTACCACTTAATTTCTGCGCAAACGAATATGCGGAAGCAATCAGAAGAATAAGTAAGCTCAATGCGGGAGAAGACTTCTTGGGCGCTGAAAAAGGTTTAGAGCGCATAGAGGAATTGGAACAGCAAGTTGCTGATCTAGAAGAAGTAGCAAATCAAAATAAGCAAGAGATTCAACTTCGAGAGCAACGGCTTGAGGGCGCTCTCGATGACGTCGCCATGCGTGAAGAAGCGCTCCGTGAACTCTTGGAAAAAGTGGGCGATAAGGATCAGGCTTTGGCGGCGGCCAGGGCAGAACAAGAGCGCGCGTTAAAGCTGGCGGAAGAACTTCGCAAAGATTATGACGCAAAGATTGCCGAGCTCGCAGAAAAAGAGAATATGGAGCGCCAATACAAGGAGCTTTTACGGACACTGGTAGCAAGCAAGACTGTCGAATCGCTTAAGACGGCCAACACTGCAAAAAATGCGGCAGTTGCCAAGGATTTGAAACCAGGATCCATTTGGACCGGTGACAAAGGATCACGACGTCTGACCCTTTCAGTTAACTTCCGTGAGCTCTATGACACAAAAACAGGAACCCTTTTACGAGATACGCACGGTGAGGCCGCCACTGAACTGGCCCAAAGTTGGCTTGATATAAAGCCCCAAGGTGGACGAATATTTGTTGACAGTGATGGGGTCGCGACAGCTTATCGGGGGGAAGACCTTATTTATATGGGAACAGCATTATTTCTGATCAAGTGACGTATCTAGGTGGAATTAGGGATATTTACGTTGGAAAAGCCGATTTACGACGACTGTTTACAAACACTATGTTAGATAGGATACCGGAATGACAATGGAATGGGTGTGGCTGAAAAAAGGCTGGGGTGTCGCTGACGGGGGCGCCTATGCAAAACTTTTTCAAGGAAAAGGTTCTGTCGAAGATATTGTCGCTAGAGAAGTTACTCAAAATTCTTGGGATGCGGCGAATCGCCTAAAAACTGAGCTTCTTGAAACCAATCAAGGACAGCTTCCGAATGATTATAAATTTAAGTTGGTTTACGAATTTAAGGACCTATTGGGCAGGGAAAAGCAAAACTTAATCTCCACCCTTCGTCTTGCCGAACTTGAGAAAAGACTGAAAAAATTCGGAAACGAAGAGCTTGAATTTGAAGAAGGTTCAACCTGCCTTGATCACATGAGTGATGAGTCGCCCATCAAATGCCTATACATTCATGATTATGGCGCAACTGGTTTACGCGGTGACCCGACAGGTGAAAACTTGGATGAGTCTGATTTTTATCGTGCCTTTGGGCAAATCGGCGGCAATGATCGACGTGTTGGTGGTGGGTCATTTGGTTTTGGCAAATCAGCTTTCATTAAAGCATCTCGTCTTCGCTGTGTTATTGCCTACTCAAGTTTTGCACCTACTGCCGAAGACCCGGTAAAAACTCGGCTTTGGGGTTTCATTTTTTGGAAAGGGCATAAGGGCGGTTTTGCAGGTTTTGCGCAACTAGGGAGCTTAATTCAGGATTCCGACGCAAAATCTAGCCCCCTTTGCGATAAACAAGCAGATGAAGTTGCCAAGGCGCTTGGTTTTAGACCCCGCAATGCGGATACTCACAATGAAACAGGAACAAGCTTACTTGTTGTGGATCAGACATTAGACCCGGCATTACTTCTAGAATCGCTTGAGAAGTTTTGGTGGCCGGCCGTAGAAACTTTTAAGAATGATTTCGATGTTCAGATTCACACAGATTCCGAAATTATGAAACTTCGCCCAATGCAAAGAGAATATTTAAGGAGTTTTGTGCGGGCTTTTGAAATTGCCACAGACAAGAATGCCCAGATAGTTGAAGATAGTGAAATGAAGTTTGGAATTGCAGAAAAAGATACAACAGATTTGATTGGAAATCTGGCTCTCGTGAGAGTTATTGATCCCGTCTCAGTAGATGGTTTGACTACAAATAACGCATCAAATTTAGTGGCGTTGATTAGAGATCCTAGAATGGTCGTTCAATACCAACCCCACAACAACAATGCTCCAATTGTTCAGGGGGTATTTGTGGCTGAATCAAATTACGATAGCTATTTGAGAAGTTCTGAACCCGGTCCTCACGATATATGGGATACAAAAATAGATGAAAGCCACGGGCCGAATTGGCAGCGTACAAAGAAGGTAGTAAACGGTGTTCAAGATGGCATCAAGAAGGAATTGATTGCCTTCCAAAAGAAACTACGACCGGCTTCAGTTACGCCTCCTGACTCCCTTGAATTTGCTGACGAAATTTTAGCGGAGATATTTGAGCCAAAAGACTCTGGTACCTCTAAAAAGAAAAGCACAAAACCAAAAGTCAAAGTCGGATCGCTAGCGACCAAAAAAACAACTTCCAGAAAAAGGGAAGTAATTGATCAGAATCAAATCAAGTTTATTGAGAAATACGAGTGGGAGCTTTTAAAGAGCGCAAAGGATAATTCCAAAGTAAGGGTGCAACCTGGAGTTTGGATCTTGGCGGATGGGAATGAAACTTCCAGTAGCGACCGATTGGGCATAAAGATTTTGACCTGCTCTCCAGAATTTAAGATAGAAGCAAATGGTTCAATCGTAGGTGTAGCCAAAAAAGGTGTAACTTATTTTGTAGAATACGAGACAGAACCATATTCAAGTGGCTGGAATATCAAACCAGATCTTGAAATATCGTTAGATTCAAGCACAGGTATTAAGGGGCAAAAGTAATGGCTACTAGTATTAATAACGCTCCTTTAAATGAAGAAGTTATTCGTCCTTATATAGGAATAGATTCATTCTCTGGCATCTTGGACGAAGCGCAGTTGTTCCTAAACTCTAGGAATTCTTGGAGTGATTCAAATGTTTTCACGCTTGGTAAGGTCGAATACGAACAACTGAGAACAAAACTGCTAATTGATTTATCAAAAACTGAAATGGTTTCGCGAATCAAGCAGAGTTTAACCGCAACTGCAATCAAAATTGAACAAGTATCTTTAGTTGTAAGAATGAAGTGTATTGCATCAAAAAAGTCCGAATTAGTGTTGAATGAAAAACTCACTCATTTAGTTGGCTCAGTCAAAGAGGTAGCCCTGCTACCTTCAAAAGAGATCCCTGCATTTTATGGCAGAGATCTGCAAGTAGAAATTTATTTGACTTTGAATGAAAATATTAAGAGTAACTTTCCATATCCGCACCTGAAATCAACATGGTTAGATCAGAAGACTATTTTAATCAAATCCTCCCATGAGGACACCTTTGGTTTTCAATGGAACACGTTGAAAAAAACAGACCGTGAAGATATGAAATTGCATAATGAGTCGCTTGTACACGTTGTTCATAGGTTATCTTTGATTGAATGTGACAATTTCCAAGATGGAGTTGATGTTTGGGTAGATGAAAATTATTTGAATTCCCTGAAGAGTTCGGGCAGTAAACGAAATTCTAAATTCCTTCAACGATTGCTGGTTAAGGACGTGCTTGTTTTGGCGCTTAAAAATACTTTTGATAAGATGATGAAAGAGAATAATGGGGAAGTAACCCCATGGCCTGAGGTAGAAGTTAGACCAGTAGTTAAGCAGATATTTTCTGCATTAGAGAAAAGAACGAATGCACTTGACGTGAAAACTTCGGCGGAGAAAATATATCTTGATATGTTTGCTAATCCAGATCTTATAAATGAATATATTGAAGATCTATTCGACATGAAGAAGGTTTCATCATTTCTTTCAGGTGAAAGCGGCGGTGAGTGATGAATTATCCAGTGATTCAGTTGTCTAAACTTAGAACTGCACTTCAACATGCAAGTGAAAACTCGGCTCAGTTACCACCTGATATTGAAGACTGGGTCTCTTTCCGTGGTGATGGTCAAAGCGTTGTAGATGTTTTGGCTCTCTTGAGGGGTGAGCTGGAGACATTAGGTGCTGCGCAAGGTTTTGATTCAAAATTTGATGCTAAAGCCCGCCCGATTGTCCATGGGTACCTTGCGAATCTTGATGACCACGTATTGATTGATGATGATTTTTGGCGCTATTTAAGTGGAATTTACCTCTATGCCATAGTTAGAGCGCGGCATCCGGAGAATGCAAAGTCGAAATCTGCTGATTCAAACTGGGCAAATTTCGGTGGTAAAAGTACTGCCACTACCGAGTCGCTGATTAGGCGACTGTATATAGGTGCAAGTCTGTCAATTGATCCAAGTAATCGCCAAGATAGTTATCACCTATCACGGATCCATGATGTGGATTTATGGCAATCCCATATTATTCGAGTTTTGAGCGGCGAAAATCCTAAGTACGTGAAAGGCTTACTTAAATGGTTTAAAGACAGGGATAAATGGTACGCAAAGATGACAAATTCTTCCGTAGCGATGGCAGAATTGAATAAACTTGATAACTTTAAGACTGGTCATCTTCGTGATTTTGTGAAGAGAGTTCGTCGACTTCGCTCAAATGTTATTCACGAGTTTCTCGACCAGAGTGAAATTGACTCGATGATAAGTCAGCTCGCGCAAGAATCTATCGATGATCGGAAATCGTGGGGAAAAAAGAGCGTCAGTAAAGCCAAACCCAAGAAAACTTCAGTTAAGAAGGCTAAGTCGGTTAAAAGTGGGAAAAAGGCAGTCGCAGGGCCTAAAAAGAAGAAAGCGATAGCTAGAAAGAAATCCGCCCTAAAGAAAAAAGGTTAAAGCGAAGTGTTTAAAGTTATCAACAAAATTGAATTCTTGTCTGACCTTCGCGATCGAGTGGCGTAGGTTTAATCCATGGAGAATTTAAGTCACCAGCTATCAATTCTCGGTACTGATATTTCGGAGAAGTATTCGTTGCTGGGCCAAGGACTTGGTAGAACCATCCAACTCGGAGATCTTCAGCGTAAGTCTGCAATGCATATTCCTGGACTTAATGAAGCCTCTTGGTCTGCTTGGTGGACAGCTTTTTTAAGGGGAGGCCAGCAGACTTCTTTGGGGGGCTCACATCAAGTTTTGAATGCTGTTGACCTATTTTCCAGCGCAGGCGGATTAAGTCTAGGTTTGCGAGAGGCGGCATTGGCGCTTGGGTTTAAATTTCATTCAGAGGCAGCCGTGGATTTGGATGGGGACGCGCTAGCAACATACCGAGCAAATTTTGACGTTACCCAAACAGTAGAGTCATCTGTCAAGAGTTTGATTGATTATCGCGTGGAAGGGTTGGGAGACACTGCGGAATTTGCGTACACACCCACAACAATAAGCGCATTCAAACATGTTTCGGACGTAGACATAATTGTAGGTGGGCCACCCTGTCAAGGTCATTCAAGCTTGAATAACCACAGCCGAGGCAATGACGTTAGGAACGAATTATATTTGACAATGCCAGCCTTGGCTGTTGCAACAAATGCTAAATGCGTAATTATAGAAAATGTTCCAAGAGTCGTTCACGATTACGGCCAAGTGGTTGATACGGCTGCCCAGTTGTTTAAAAATGCGGGTTATTTTATAAGTTCAGGCGTATTAACGGCGTCAGATTTCGGTTGGCCACAATCGCGATCCAGGCACTTCATGATTGCATCGCGTATAAAGCAACCAATTGATATTGATGTAATCAAAAGTTCGCTTAGCCAACCCGCCCGCGACCTACGTTGGCTACTGGGAGATATTGAAGATTTGCCAAAAAGTTCTAATTTGTTGATAGATTCAATTCCAAATACAACCGAAGTGAATGCACGAAGAATTAACTGGTTGTTTGATAATGACGCCTATGAACTTGTTAATTCAGAAAGACCCGTTTGCCACCAAGATGGACATACGTACCCATCTGTTTATGGTCGTCTGCGCTATGACAAAATATCACCAACAATTACGACAGGATTTCAAAGCCCTGGGCGTGGAAGATATATTCACCCAACAAAAAGGCGCGTATTAACAATTCGCGAAGCTGCCCGAATCCAAGGATTTCCGGATGACTTTAATTATGTTGCCAAAGAAGGCAAGTCTGCCAAGCGCGGGAATTTGCACAAATGGATCGGTGATGCAGTTCCTTCCATTTTGGGTTATGTAGCAGGGTTAGTCGCACTTGAAACGATGATCTAGGTTTTAGGTAATGAAGTCTCGAAATACAAAGCCAGAAGTTTTGATTAGGAAATCACTAACTGAACTCGGCCTGAATTATCGACTGCATCGGAGAGATTTACCGGGCACTCCAGATATCGTCTTTAGTAAGTCAAAGTTGGCAGTCTTCGTACATGGATGTTACTGGCACAGACACGCGGGATGTGAATTAGCTAAAACAAATAGGCAAACATCTTTGGAATGGATAGAGCGATTTAATGGAATTGTAAAGAAAGACGTCATCGTAAAGGAAAAGTTTAACCAAATGAATTGGCGAGTTTATGTAGCCTGGGAGTGCAAGATATTGAAAAATCCACTGCATGAAGGACAAAATATTGCTCGTATCTTGGAGGATAAAACCTCTCTCTAGGGCTCCAAATGTGGCATTCGAGGGTTCGCAAGAGATTCACTGAATTCGTCAAAGTAGTCTTCATAATAATCCTCCATTGACTCCACTTCATCGTTATCGAGCAAACTCCACTCTTCATCTAACTCTTCTGTGACATCAAACCAAGGATCAACTTCATACTCATGGCTACCCTGATCTGCTTTTTCAACTATTGAAGCTGAAATTTCCACCGCTAACGTATCTGGAGATGTGAATTGAAATATCAAACTTGAATTCAATTCAGCTACTAATTCATCATAATCTGAGGTGCCTAATGCTTTAACAATTGAAACTAAAACCCTGGCAATAAATGGATTTCTGTCGATGTCCAGACTTTCCAATGCGAAACTGAGAGCAGTTTCACCATCTTCTATCAATCCGTCTTTTTTAAACTTATCTCGATATGCCCGAGCCAGTAGAGTTAAAGCGAAATTACGCTTATCTTTCAAGCTGTGCTTTAACGCAAGCTGTCCATCAATGATTGCTTTTTCTGAATCAAACAAATCGACAAACGCCGAGCCGCGAACAACGAGTGAATAGTAGTTAAGCCTTGACTTATTTAATTCCAAGTTCATGACCTCAACGGCCAATTGGGGGCGACCCAGACGCCTAAGGCCTGAAGCGGCTTTGTTCGCCGCATCAGACCGCGGATTGGTTACAAAAAGTTGAATACTCTGAATCGCAATGATCTCCAGTTTTATGTTCTTAGCAAACGAAGGCTTTGATGCTCTGAGTAAGCTCTGAAAATCAACTATTTTGTTGTTAAAGTGCAAAAGTCCGTTTGGATCGTTTTCAAAGAGGAACCCACCATTCCCTATAATTGATGAAAGATAATTTCTAGCAACTTTTCTTAAATCAAGTTCGTGTTTCTCGGGATTAAATTTAATGAGATCTAAGATCTGTTTGCTGAGACTCTCAAGTTCACTCCAATTAGAGTGTTTAAGCGCGATAGCACTCTTTTTCGAAAGTTCGGTGATATCCACTATTTCCTCCAGGAACCAATGATTAATCGTAAACTCATTCAATCCTCCCGTCTAGGGTTTTGTTCATCCTCTTGTCTTCAAAAAGACACCTTCCCAAAACTGGAGTAGAACTCTAAGCTAGAACTACTTCTATGATTCGCGGGGAAAGATGAACGTAAGGTCCACAAGTCATCCAGATCAGATAATTCGGGTTGAGATCACGGCTGGAATGGATTTGAAAACTTTATGAAGAGTGTTTCCTATTTCGAGATTGAGTTCAATAAATTAGTCATTGACTGTTCGTATGAAGACAGCCGGCAACCCGGGTCGCCCCTTGGCGGCCAACCATTACTAAAAATATTTCCAGGGATAGGAAATATGAAGGGAATAAGAGTCGCTGGCAGGAAGCCACATTGGACTCTTTATGTTCTAACTTCAACTGAACGTGAACCAGATTGGCCGGACGTTCTTGACGAATCAAGTGGCACATTGACATATTGGGGTGACAATAGAACACCTGGGCGCGAACTTCACGATGCAGCTGGCAATCAAATGTTTCGAGAAATATTCGAAAGGTCATCTGGATTAGGTGCAACGCGAGCAATGGTCCCACCTGGATTCTATTTTACGCCCGGTGATCAAGGACGTGACGTTGTATTTCGCGGATTACTTGTTCCTAAGACGGTCCAGTCAGAAAATACGGAAGACTTAATCGCTGTTTGGCGTTCCACAACCGGAAAGCGTTTTCAGAATTACAGAGCTAAATTTTCGGTTATTGATGCATCCGAAATAAATCTTGAATGGATATACAGTATTTTGAAGGGCGATGAAAAACACGAATTAGCGCCTTCGGCTTGGAAGATTTGGCAGGAGACGGGAAAGATTCAGGTGCTTGAAGCACCAAGAACACTTGAATATCGTAAGAAATCGCAGCAGATCCCAGAAAATTTATCGGAATTTGAAATGTTAAAATTTATACATTCTTACTTTGAAGAAAACGATTCACTTTTCGAACATTTTGCAACTGCTATTTGGCGCATAAGCGACAGTAGGGTTTCGGCTTGGGAAGTAACTCGTGCCACCCGTGACGGCGGACGCGACGCAATCGGAAAATACAGGATTGGTCCAGATAGCGAACCAATTACACTAGATTGGGCGCTTGAAGCGAAGAGATATGACCCAGGTGAGACCAGTGTTGGAGTCAAAGAGCTTTCAAGACTAATTTCTCGTTTGCGCTATCGCCAATTTGGAATTTTAGTCACCACTAGCTTTGTTTCTGATCAAGCCTATAAAGAAATACGTGAAGATCAGCACCCTATTGTGATTTTAGCAGGGACGGACATTGTCGCCATTTTAAAGCAGGCAGGTATTTCTTCTATTTCTATATTAAGTGATTGGTTAAAAGATAATTTCCCGTTAACTAAATCTGTCATAACTAGTCAAGAATTAATTAATTAACTGTTTTTAAAACGCATCAAAGTAGATTTCACTTGTTTTTTCAGCTTCATTGTAGCCAAGATATGTTTTTCAAAATCGGATTCAATTAGTTGAATTGCCTTACGAAGTGCAATTAATTCATTTATTGCGAAACTGCTAATTTCGTAAGTATTGAAATGTGTCCCGCAGGCGTTACATTCTCGCGGCCTTTCCCTCCATTGCAAGTCAGGAAAATCTTTGTCAAAGAAATTTCCTTTTGAGATATTTTCATACCAAAGGACTTTGCACGCTCTGATGTCCTCACATTTGGGGCACCATATTCTTGTACCTCCACCTGATTCCATGGCTACACTTTCTCTCAGATGTTCAAATTTGTCTAGAGATTTATCTCATTCAGAAAAACGACCCACCGACAGAAAGCAGCCCCCACCTATGTCCTTCATCATGTACTCAACCTCCTGGTGCGGCTATTGCAAGCGCTTGAAATCTCAATTGGCTGATCTCGGGGTTACCTTTGAAGAGATCAATATTGAAGAGGTTGAGGGCACAGCCGACATTGTTGAGAAGGTAAATGGTGGCAATCGCACGGTGCCGACGTTGGTGTTCTCGGATGGAAGTGCGATGACTAATCCTTCGGCTAAAGAGGTAGTGGAGAAGATCGCTTCACTTTAAAAGAGAAAACCCCGCCATTGCTGACGGGGTTTTTCGCTGTGCTCTGGATAGAGCGCACATCGCTGACTACGTAATAATAGGATATCAGTAAAACAAAAAGTCCCACAGATTGCTCTGCGGGACTTTTTTGCTGTTGCTCTGGATAGAGCGCACGGCATTGACTAAGCAACACAAGGCTAGCAAAGAATTTCCAAATTTAGTTTAAAAGTTATACACAGAAAAATAATTATCAGTTTCTTGAGTCTCGAAGACATTTAAGTTCCGCATGTGTCTCGCTGTAGCTCAGCGGATAGAGCACGGCATTGACTAAGCCGCGGTCGCGGGTTCAAATCCCGCCAGCGAGACCACACCTTGGAAGCCCTGGGAATTAGTCACCCGGGGCTTCTTTGTTTTCAAATTGGTTAACTTAAAGTACGCGCACGATCGAGTGAGAGAGGCCAGGTGATCTTCACACCTAACTTCTCTGCAGCGTTAAGAGCCCAACGTGGGTTGCGCAGCATTGCTCTTGCTAGAAATACCGCGTCCGCTTGATTTGAAGTAATGATTGCATCCGCTTGTTCTGCCTCCGTTATCAGGCCGACTGCTGCAGTCATGATCTCACTTTGGTTGCGGATGGCATCGGCAAAGGGAACTTGGAAGTTTGGCTTGGCATCTATTTTGGCATTGTGGATGGCACCGCCTGAAGAGACATCGATTAGGTCAACGCCGAGAGATTTGAGTTCCTTACATAAATTAACGGAAACTTTTATATCCCATCCGCCTTCTGCCCAATCAGTTGCAGAGATGCGAACAAAAAGTGGTGTGGTTGTTGGGATTGCAGCGCGCACAGCCTTTGTGGTCTCGAGTAGGAAACGAATTCTGTTTTCATAGCTGCCACCGTATTCATCGGTGCGTTCATTCATTAGTGGTGAATAGAACTGGTGGAAGAGATAACCGTGGGCGGCGTGGATTTCGATTACATCAAAGCCAACTTTGACTGCGCGCTTTGCAGCTTGGGCAAAGTTTTCGGTGAGTTCTTTTATTTCATCTGTGGTTAGTGCGCGCGGAGTTGGATAACCCTCGAAGGGTGTGGCCGATGAAGAGGTTGCTTGCCAGCCGCCTTCTGCAGGTGTTGCCATGCGGTGGTCATCCCATGGGCGCATCGTTGATGCTTTGCGACCGGCGTGGGCTAATTGAATTCCCATTTTCACATTTAACGAGTGG
>Ga0187844_10002045_pt1 | contig 14697 bp, 16 predicted proteins | sample SpaLakP09_SKY_50_FD_134517 | JGI IMG/M metagenome (GOLD analysis project Ga0187844, IMG submission 134517) | Oligotrophic lake water microbial communities from Sparkling Lake, Wisconsin, USA - SP09_SKY_50 | ecosystem: Environmental > Aquatic > Freshwater > Lake | place: USA: Sparkling Lake...
ATGGCCGTCTAGATAGCTCTTTTCATCACGAACATCCCAAATGATTGCACCACGAGCAAGCGCTTGCTGCATTTGCTCTGTCTGAATAATCACATCATTTTTTTGTGCACAAGCCAAAGCGCTCATCGCTAGTAGGCTTATCGAAAGTAAGTATTTTATGAAATGCTGCATATGGGCACTTTCTGATCAAGTATGAATAACTATTAAATACTAACTTGATATTCTTGTTTGTTGCGAAATACCCAGAAAGCGAGCAGTAGAGAGGCTAGCAAGGCACAAGAGCCTAAGAACAGAAAAGCGTATTAAGGGGTAAAGGACTCATAGAGCCAGCCGAATATTAGTGATGCTGGCAAAAGCATCAAATTAAAATCACCCCTAAGCGTCACAATCGCTTGAAAGTGGCCAAAATAAAAAGTAGGATCAGGTCTAGGCGTCAGCCAACTACACAGATTGAACCAATAGCACGCTCTTCAAAGGAATACATCATGAGTCAGAAAAAATTAGTGAAGCAATTATTGAAAAAGTTGGATAAGCTCGAAGCCGAAAGAGAGAAGTTGATCGATAGGCTCGCTAAAGCCTTAGATAAGCTAGAGAAAAAAGTTCCAGCTAAGAAAGCGCCAGCTAAGAAAGCCCCTGCCAAGAAGGCAGCTGCTAAAAAAGTAGCAGCTAAGAAAGCGCCAGCAAAAAAGACTCCAGCTAAAAAAGCGGCGGCTAGAAAAGCTCCTGCTAAGAAAGCAGTTGCCAAAAAAGTAGTAGTTAAAAATACAGCTCCAGTAATACCTGCTCAATAAAAAATTGCCTTTCTAGTAAGCCCTGCCCGTGAGTAAATCTGTAGTCCCTAAAAATACTTACGAGGCAGACTTACGACTTCTTCAAATCGAATTAGTCAAACTCCAGCGCCACACGATTCAAAAAGGGAAACGTCTCCTCTTGATTTTGGAAGGTAGAGATGCTGCTGGTAAAGACGGCTCTATCAAAAGTATTACTGAGCATTTAAGTCCAAGAGATAGTAGAGTCGTCGCCCTGAATAGGCCCTCCCCTCGCGAGGAAGGTGAATGGTATTTCCAAAGATACGTTGCCCAATTACCTACCGCCGGTGAATTCGTATTATTTAACCGGAGTTGGTATAACCGTGCTGGCGTTGAAAAGGTGATGGGCTTTTGTACCGATGAGCAATATAAGCAGTTTATGGCGACCGTCAATGAGTTTGAATCCCTTTTAGTCGGCTCTGATATTCAGCTAATTAAATACTACTTAGATATCACCAAAGAAGAGCAGGCTATTCGACTGAACGATCGCGCCAAGGATCCGCTTAAGCAGTGGAAAATTAGCCCCATTGATCAGCAAGCGCAAAAGATGTGGAGTGCATACTCAGTTGCCCGAGACGATATGCTCAAGCACACCAGCTCTAAAATAGCGCCTTGGACAGTAATTAGCGCAAACGATAAAAAGCTTGCACATCTCAATCTGATTGCGGATTTGTTATCGCGGGTAGATTATCCAGAAAAAGATAAAAAGCTCTTGAAGATCGATCCTAAAATCGTATTGAGATGGCCTGCGAATCCTAAAAAGTTACCGAAACTCTCTCAATAAGTTATTAGTACCCTATTGGTACTTTATCGATACATTATTGTCTGACTATTAGAGGTATCAATATAAATCCCCACCCTGTAAATCAATCTAGGAGTAGAAATGAATAAAGTAGCATTTGAAAAAGGCTTAAAAACTCGCCGAGAAGTATTGGGCGCTGAGTATGTTGATAACTCCCTCAAGAATGCCGACGCATTCAATATGCCTTTGCAAGAATTAGTAACTGAGTATTGCTGGAATGAAATTTGGAACCGCCCTGGTCTAGACCGAAGAACTAGGAGCATCATCAACTTGTCGATGATTACGGCTTTAAATCGACCCCATGAGCTCAAGCTTCACGTTAAAGGCGCAATTAATAATGGCCTGAGCAAAGAAGATATTCAGGAAGTATTTTTACAGGCTGCCATCTACTGTGGAGTACCTGCCGCTATTGATAGCTTTAGATGTGCAAAGGAAGTTTTTACTGAAATGGGAATCTAAATCAATGATCTAGAATTTTTGATAGGAAGTCTTTGGCTCTCGGAGACCTAGCCTCCGGCTTGCCAAAGAACTCCTCCTTACTGCAATCTTCAATAATTCTGCCCTGATCCATGAAGATCACTCGGTGACTCACCTTACGAGCAAATCCCATTTCGTGGGTTACACAGCACATCGTCATGCCTTCATTGGCTAGCTTCACCATCACATCTAATACTTCACCAACCATCTCGGGGTCGAGTGCAGATGTTGGCTCATCAAATAACATCACAATCGGATCCATACTTAAGGCACGGGCAATAGCAACCCGTTGTTGTTGACCCCCCGATAACTGACCCGGAAATTTATCTTTTTGCTCCATCAAGCCAACGCGATCTAGGTACTTTAGGCCATGAGCGTTAGCCTCATCAGCAGATCTTCCAAGCACTTTCATTTGGGCTAGCGTGAGATTTTCAGTAACGCTTAAGTGAGGAAAGAGTTCGAAGTGCTGAAATACCATTCCAACCCGTGACCTTAACTTAGGTAAATTAGTTTTGGGGTCATGTAGATTAATACCATCAACAGTAATCTCACCAGCCTGAAATGGCTCAAGCGCATTAATAGTTTTAATTAATGTAGATTTACCAGAGCCAGAGGGACCGCAAATCACAACCACCTCCCCCTTTTTAATAGAGGTAGAGCAATCGGTCAGAACCTGAAATGATCCGTACCATTTTGAGACATGTTGAAGTTCAATCATGATGATCTCTGCAATAGATTCTGTAATGAATTAACGAATGATAGCAATGCGATTTTGTACATAGCGCACTACTTTAGAAAGAGAGAAACAAATCACAAAGTAAGCCGCTGCAGCCAGAACATAAGTTTCAATTGGACGACCATAGTTTTTGCCAGCAATTTCAAAGCCTTTTAGTAAGTCATAAGCACCAATTGCATAAACCAAGGAAGTATCCTGAAATAAAATAATCGTCTGGGTCATAAATACGGGGATCATATTTCTAAAGGCTTGAGGCAATACTACGAGTCGCATGTTTTGCCCATAGGTCATACCCAGAGCTTCTCCTGCATAAGCTTGACCTTTGGGCACAGACTGAATACCAGCACGCACAATCTCAGAGAAAAATGCTGCCTCAAATGCAATGAAGGTAATGGTGGCTGATAGATCTGCTCCGATAGGAGTACCGATCAACATCGGAATGAGCAAGAAAAACCAGAGAATCACCATCACCAACGGAATGGAACGCATGGTGTTCACATAAAAAGTGGCGGGGTATACCAATGCAGGACGACCAGATAATCTCATGAGCGCCAGAAACGTCCCAAACAGAATGCCACCCACTGTAGCCAATAGGGTTAACTGAACGCTAAATAGCAAACCCTTGACTATATAGTTAGTAAATAATTCCCAATTATAAAAACTCAGGTCTAAGCTCAACATATCATCCCTATCAATACTTAGTGAGCTAAGCTTGCATCTGTTGAGACAATAAAACCGGGAACGCGGCTACGTTTTTCAATCTGGTTCATGATGCGGTTAACAGCAAATGCAGAGAGCGCATAAAGCAAGGTAACCGCCAAATAGATTTCCACACCTTTAGATGTTTCTTCTTGTGCTTGCATTGCAAATAAGGTTAACTCTGGTACAGAGACCGCAAACGCTACAGATGAATTCTTAACTACATTCATACTCTCTGATGTGAGGGGCGGAATCACAATTCGCAATGCCATGGGCAAGATCACATAACGATAACTTTGAGCAGTAGTAAGCCCTAAAGCAGTTGCAGCTGCAGTTTGTCCACTAGGCAACGCCTGAATACCTGCCCTTACCTGCTCTGCTATGCGCGCAGAGGTAAAGAATCCGAGGGCAATACTCACCAAGCAATAGGATGGCAGTGCCTTTAAAGGGAGTACAAATGCAGGAATAACGTGATACCAAATAAATACTTGAACTAAGATAGGAATGTTTCTAAACAACTCTACCCATGAGGTTGATAGCCAAATTAGAAATTTGTTAAGAGCACTAGAACTAGGAAGGGTTCGCAATGTACCCATCAATAAGCCCAAAATCAAGGCGATAGTTAGGCTAAGACCTGCCACAGACAAGGTCCAGACCCATGCCTTCATGAGCCAATCTAGATAGCTAGGGTCGCTATTGTGGGCTAGCCCAAACAGAGCGGAGAAGCAGTGCTCTACCACTTCCCCATCTAAGTTGTTCTTACAAAAAACACCTAAATCTAGAGACATCTTTAGATCGTGTTTGTATTAAATGACTTCAATTTACTTCTTGACGTAATCTTCAGCAGGCTTATCGTTAAGATTAGCCCAAGCATTTTTAGTCGCCGGAGATAATTCAAGGCCGACAACAATATTTTTCGGTGGGATTGGCTTCAAAAACCACTTATCCCATAATTTAGGCATATTGCCATTAGTCACAATCTTGGCGATTGCTGCATTTACTGCCGCCTTAAATTCTGGATCATTTTTGGGAACCATAATGGCGATAGGTTCCGTTGCCAGCACTTCGCCCACGATCTTGTAGTCCTTTGGATTCTTGGAGTTAGCAATATTTCCGGCCAAGATTGAACCATCCATTACAAAGGCATCAGCACGACCGGATTCAAGCAATAAGAAACTATCCGCATGATCCTTGCCAAAGACTTCATCAAAATTGACGCCATTGGCTTTTTCATGTTTACGGAGTAATTGAACGGATGTTGTCCCGGTAGTGGTAGCCACTTTCTTGTTAGCCAATTGAGAAATGGAATTAATTCCAGAATTCGCTTTAACAGCAATCCTGACTTCTTCAATGTATAAAGTGTTTGCAAAACCAACGTCCTTAGCGCGATTAGCGTTATTGGTAGTTGAACCGCACTCAATATCTACGGTACCGTTTTGAACTAATGGAACACGATTTTGCGAAGTAACGGGTTGGTAGTTAATGCGCAGAGTACTCAAACCTAGCTTGTCTTTGATATCCACCAAAATCATGCGGCAAACCTCAACATGGTAGCCATCAAAACGGCTATCACCAGTGGTGTAAGACATTGGAATAGAGGATTCACGGACACCCATAGTTACCGCACCAGTAGACTTTATTTTGTCTAGCGTCTGGCTAGCACTATGGGCATTTAGGGTGCCCATTAATAATGTGGCGGCAACTAGACAGCCTCTGGCCCATTTTTTGCTTTTCATGCATTCTCCCCCTTATTTAGAAACAAGATCGTAATAAGAACAAGTATATATAGCTCAAGAATCTGCGCTATATCGATTAATAGTAAAAAGTATGGGGATAAGGCATGCCCAGCACGATTCGAATGTGCGGCCTATACCTTAGAAGAAATTGCTACAGTGCAAATATCTAATTATTTCAATAGCTTACATATTAAAAATAGGACTACCCAATAAGCTAGGTCACGCATGAGCATGAAAGAAAACAATACTCAAAAGACTAACCCCAGCTATCTCTAGCCAGGGTTAGTCATTGGCAATCAGGCTGGAGTAAATGGCTTTGAAGACTTGCAGAAATCGACTATTACCTCTGAAAAGCCAAGGTAGCGAGCGTTCATTTTTCTAAAACTCTCTAATTCGGCCATCACCGGTGAAACTTCATTTTTGTAGGAAGCATCCTCATATCCAGGATGAAACGGGGCTTCTTGGACTAGTTTATTGCTCATGATGTGTATCCTTATTCAGTAAGTAGAAAATTGATCAATCGATCTGAATTGCTAAAAACTGAATTAGCTCGGAAGTGTGTACATACGAAATCTCCTAAAGTGCCATAGCAATATGGCTGCCGCTCCCCCTGTCCCTGATACCTGAGAGATTCACACTACAGCGTGGCTGAGTGCTTGCTCCTTCGGTGCACCATAAAGATGGTGACTCTCCAGACGGCTATTTAGGATAAGCAGTACCTTCCTGACGGATACCTGAGCGTTCATGGGAGTTTGCGCCTTCGGTGGAGGTAAAAACCTCACTCTCCTGCTTAAGGAAAGTATATCCTTAAAATCAGAATTGGATCAAGCCTTACTTTAAATAACGCTTGAGGAGGTTTAATTGTGAGATCTATTTAGCGCAATAAATCAAATCCTAGAGTACGGATTTAATTGCTTTAGTAGCTATATCTTCTAACCAAGCAAAGTCCATTTGACCATGTGCTTCGCAAATAAACCAGGGCTCTCTTGAGTCTGGCTCGAGCATGACTCCAAACTCGATTAATTTCCAAGCAAAGTTTTTGTATAAGGTGTTATTGACTTTTCGCCACTGGCGATAATTATTAGGCACTTCATTCGAAAAATGAATGCCTAACATTGCGGGCGGACCGGCAAAGGCGTGCTCAATGCCGGCAGCGGTAAAGACACGGCCTAATAGCGCTTGAATCTTTTGACCCGCCTCATCCACTATTTTAAGGGCATTGGTATTTGCCAAAATATCTAAGGTTGCATGTGCTGCACTTAAGGCGACTAAATTGGCTGTGTAGGTTCCGCCATGCACAACACCCCCAGTATGAGAACCGACTACATTCATCACCTCAGCTCTTCCACCAAAAGCGGCGACTGGATAGCCATTGCCCATAGCCTTGGCATACGTTGTCAGGTCCGCATAAATCCCATACAAAGATTGGGCGCCACCCTTAGCAACCCGAAATCCCGTTTTAACCTCATCAATAATGAGGATCGTACCGTTTAGAGTGCATAGCTCACGCAATCTTTGTAACCAACAATGACATGCTGCAATACTGCCAGCATTACCAATGATGGGCTCTAATAAAACACAGGCTAAAGAATCTTTACGTGTAATAAAGAGTTGCTCAAGGGCCTCAAAATTATTGAGTTCAATAAAATCTACGAGCTCTCGAGTATTGTTGGGAATACCTGCGCCAAATGGAATTATTTTGGGAGGATGAAGATCACCAGAATTCCAATTCTCGATATCAGACTTCCACATCATTTCATCAACTAGACCATGAAAACTACCTTCTACGATAGCAATTCGATCTCTGCCAGTAAAACCACGCGCAGTTCTGACTGCACCCATCACGGCTTCGGTACCAGAATTAGCAAAACGTAACTTATCAATTTGTGGGCATAGTGCTTTGATTTGCTTCGCCACCTCAGTATCTAGTGATGTAGAAAAACCTGACAGCGTTCCACCTTCCTGAATTTGTCGAATGACGGCCTGATCTACTCGCTCATCGCGATAGCCCAAAATAATTGGACCATATCCCAAGCGAAAATCAATATATTGTTTGCCATCACAGTCTGTCAGCTGAGCACCCTTAGCTGAGGATATAAATACAGTTTGCTCATCACCCCAATAACGGTAGTTTTCTGCAACTCCTTGAGGCATATGCAAGTGAGCCTCTTGCATAAGTTTGACTTGGTTTTTGAATGTCATGATTCGTGTAATAGCTATAGAGTGGGATTTTGCAAGTGAGGGCGTAAATAAGTCCCGACCCGATCTTCTAATAATTTGACCACGTGTAACTCAGCAGCAGATGCGCCATAGGTCTTCTGAGCCTCCTCGAAAAGGCTTTGGACAAATTGGCCCATAGTCAAGGTAAAGCCCTGAGACTGTGCAATTTGATTGACCAAATCCAAATCTTTACAACATAGCGCTAAAGAAAAACTTGGGTCATAGTGCCCTGCAAAAATAGACGGAATGTCATGTTGAGCTACCCAGCTATTACCAGCACTTGATTGAATCGCCTCGGCAACAGTTTCTAGTGGAATGTCAGCCTTAGCCCCTAACATCAATGCCTCACCAATCACTGCGGCGTGTGTAAACCATAATAAATTAGTAAGTAACTTAATCGTAGCCCCATTACCAGGCTTACCAACATAGAATATTTTTTCACCAAGCACTTCAAAAATGGGTTTACATCTTTCAAAATCCGCTTGCTTGCCGGCAACAAAAATCGATAACTTACCAAGCGCTGCAAAGTCAACAGCATTAGTCACCGGTGCTTCTAAAAAGCCTACATTCTTTTGCTCTAATAGGTTCGATAATTCTTGTGCGAGTTCTACCGAGCTAGTAGAAGTATCAATAATGATTGATCCTGGCTTCATTGCATTAATGAGCCCACTAGCACCAAACATCACCTCTTTGACTTGTGCTGGGCCGGGCAATGAACAAATCACAACTTGCGATTGCTGCCCAAGTTGCGTAATGCTTTCCGCAAGGCTTGCACCTAGAGACACTAAATTTAACGTCTTATGTAGTTCGCGATCAAAGACACTGACCTCATAACCTGCTTTTAATAAATTGGCTGCCATGGGATTGCCCATATTACCAACGCCAATAAAGCCAATTGATGACTTATTCAACATAATGGACATCGCTATACACGCTTAAATTCAAGAAAATGTTGGTGTTTTTCTGTACGAACTTCATACTCAAAACCATAACTCGAGAGTAATTGTTTGGCATCGCTAAAACTATAGGTACGATAGTGAATTGTTTGAGCCATGACGCGATCATCTTTGTCATCTAGGTAATAGTGCTTAGTAAAGCCAAGCTCTAAAGGTTCAATCTTTTGTGAGTAGACCATCCCATTAGAAATAGGCTTTTCATAATCATGGTGTGGACCCTGAATACCTAGTAGCAACTTTCCACCAGGCTGAACAAATTTACTCAAACTTTCAAGCCCGAGATGATTTGCTTGCTCATCATAGATATGACTAACTAGAAACGGTTCTTTATCACCATCAATCACAAAATACCAAACACCACCATATGAAAACGCCAAACGATATTGCTGCTCAAGACTTAACTCGGTAATATTTTGCTGACTTAACTTAATGTTTGGAAACTGCTCTAACCGTTTTTGCGCAATTTCGAGCATGGATTGGGTTAGGTCTATGCCGCGAATATGGGCCTTAGGTTCACGCCTAGCAATCTCCTCCAAAATCAAACCAGTACCACAACCAATCTCTAAGACATTCTCAAAAGGATGGTGATCAAGTAATCCATCAACAATTGCCTGATAGTCGTAATACCCTGAGGTCATAATCGTGTCGTAATATGCCGACATCTTGGTGTAATCACCCATCCGCATTCCATTTCCGATAGAGTTCTTGCAATTTAAGGATTAACAGCTGCTTATGGGTACTTTTTTGTACTATAAACGAAGATAGCTGAGCATATTGATATGAGCTGATCCAAAATCGTGCCAATTCAACGCAATGGCAAAGCGCTAGCAATATTAAATAAGAGGATTGGTCTTCTCAGCACTAATCGAACATACTATCCATACCCCTTAAAAGAATTCTTTTTTACTAGAAAGTCTATATATTTCAATAGCTTACAAATACAATCTGTAAGGCAGCTTATCGGGAAAGCCAATATTTCAAAGCATTCCATTACTATCAACCAATGTCATGCGAGATATAGATACATCAACTTATTTCTAAGCCCATTGAACTCAAGAAGAACCTTTCTTTGCACCGGCAGTATTTACTTTTTATATTGGGCAGGACCATCTCGCGCACAAGGAGTTCATATGGATTTCACTAACCCCAATACGATGCGCGATTGCAAGATTGTGAATGATGGCGTAATGGGTGGTCTATCACAATCGAGTCTTCGCCAAGATGTGCATGGACTATTTTTTGAAGGTCTAGTCTCACTTGAAAACAATGGTGGCTTTGCCTCCATGCGTTCATCAGTACAATTTCCTCAAGGAACTCAACTGATCGAGCTTTTAGCAAAAGGTGATGGCAAGCGATATAAGTTGGCCTTGCGAACTGAGTTAGCGCCACGGGTGACATATGTAGCAGAATTTATCGCTGAACCCACTTGGCAAACTTATCGATTTAATTTGAATCAATTTAAAGCAAGCTTCCGTGGACAAGCCGTTAATGCCCCCACCCTATCCTTTTCTGATGTGATTGAGTTTGGCATACTGATCTCCAATAATCAGGCGGGAAGTTTTGGCATTCAGCTAAAAACACTTCAATCTGCTTAGGTGGAGAAAAGTTAAGCCTAAAAACAGATGTATTAGGTCAGATCACTATTCATGAATTTTTTTAGCCGCAGGATGAGTAGCGCTACAAGACCTACTAGCATTACATACAGCGAGATCAAAACTGCTCCTTTGCTATGAGCATAGCTAAAACTAGAGTAGGCCAAATATGCAGATGCCATGCAGAATATTAATGGGGTAATTGGATAAAGCGGCACAGAAAATATCCGAGTTTTCTGATCTTTAGCTCGCAAAATAAACAGGCTAACACCTACTAAGAATAAGAAACTCCAAAATACGGGGGCAGTAAACTCCACCATGGCTTCAAAGCCATCACTTTGTAAAGCGCCGAAACCAACCAAGGCGAGACTAATGGCACCTTGAACTAGGTAGGCAATATGAGGAGTACCGCGGGAAGATTCCCAATGGGCCATTTTACGAAGGCCATGCCAATCTTCCCCCATAGCAAAGTTGGTTCGGGCGCCAACAATCATGGTGGCATTAATACTGGTGAGTGCAGCAACTCCTACAAAAAGACCGAGTAGCTTTTCTCCGATCGGGCCAAAAGCAAGGCCGAGTAAGTCAGCAGACGCCGCCTTACTATTTGCTAACTGTTTTAAGCCTAGACCATTAATCAGTGCCATATTTACCAAAATATAAATAATCGAGATGATTAAAAGACTGCAGACAATCACTCGCACAATAGTATGTAGGCTTCCCTTTAGTTCAGCCGAAATGTAAGCAGACTCATTCCAACCGCCAAAAGTAAGTAAGACAAAAACCATTGCCAGACCCAGCATGCCCAGTTGTGGCGTACTAGAAAATAATGGCGGATTGATGACTGGTGGAAGTGGGGAAGTAAAAATACAAAAGCCAGCAATAATGATCGCTATCAGACCAGAAATTTCTATAACTGTTAATGCTGTTTGTATATTGGCAGATGTCTCAATGCCCACTAAGTTAATAATGGTCAAAAAAATAACGATTGCAAATGCCCAATAGATAACTGAGTACGGCCCTAAAGGAACTACCTTAGTCATGTAATCGCCAAAGACAAAAGCAAGTAATGCAATTGATCCAGTATTGATCACCATAGCTTTAGCCCAGCCATACAAGAAGGAAACGTTCTTGCCATAGGCCCTGGTTAAAAAATGATAATCACCACCGGCATGAGGGTAAAGGGTTGCCAGTTCAGCATAACAAAGAGCGCCGGCTAGGGAGATGATGGCGCCACCCACCCAAAGGGCAAGAGCCCAACCCACATCACCAGTAATCTCAGCTACTAAGGATGGTGTTTTAAAGATGCCAGCACCAATGACGATCCCAACAATAATGGCAACAGCTCCTATGGGGCTGAGTAAGCGCTGAGGCGAAGCCCCCAAATCATTAGCTGACATCCGCTGAAATCTTAAAGACGCTTACCAGTAATTTTGGTGTCGTTGTAAGACCTACTTTTATAGATGCCCTTGATCTCATTCTTATCTACGGCCAGCATCACAAAATGTGAACTTTTATCACGATCGAGGTATGTGAAGCTCAGAGTTGCCCCATCCAATCTAGGATTCAGAAGAGGTTGTGAATCATTACCAATTTGAATAGTACCGCCTATTTTTTGAAAATGCTGAGACAGTTTTAAAGTCGTTCTACCTGGCTCCATTCCAGAAATTAACCACTCTCCCTGCACTTGAGCAGGCACAACCCAATAGTAGGCTTTAGCAGGGTTGTCGATTTCAACATCTGCCTCCCAATCACCCATATTAAATGCGTGCGAAGTTACTCGCGTGCCAGGCTTCATCTTTAATATAGTAGGACGTAAGGCAATATTAAGTTCGGGCAATAAATACATGGTGACCACAGTTGCCTGACTAAAATCTTCAACAAAGATATCGCCATTAATAATCTTCACGCGATCACTGACACCAGAGCGATCGACGTTACGTTGAGCTAATTGTGCCATTTCTGGATTAAACTCAATTCCAATAGCGCGTGCGCCAAAATTTTTCGCAGCTGCAATCGCAATTCTGCCATCCCCAGAGCCAAGGTCATAGACTAAATCGTTAGACGTCACTTTGGCAGTTTTCAACATGATGGCAAGTAATTCATTGCTAGTGGGTACCCAAACCACGTCTTTACCTTCTTGACCAACTCGAGGCTTATATTTATCGTCACCGCCATCTAAGTCCATTTGGGCAAATGTATTGAGAGCAAAAAAAGCGCTAAAAATAGTAAACCAAAATTTAAAATACTTCATATATTTTCCATAAAAAGAAAGTAATAGGATGAGTTTTTTTATTCACATTACGAGACTAAGAAAAACACATAATAGAATAACTTTGTTAATCTGACTTAAAAAATATTACGCTACTCAGAAAATGAGCTTTTCGGCAAAAAAACACCCTAAAAGAGGTTTGTAATCAAGAAAAGGTGTCCTCTGTAAGAGCGGATTGTGGTGTTTCTAAAACAGGCTTAGCCATGTAAGGCATGTGTCCGGTACAGACGATCACTGCAAATATAGCCAAAGGCTTTTATGATGGGGTATTGCATTTTAACGAGGTTAATCTCGCTTGTATTTCAGAAAATACATCCCCCAACTATGGATTAGTCTCAGTTTATGTATTGGACTGGCTATAAGCTGCTCCGTATTGGCTCAGCCTACAGATAAAAATACCGTAGTGGGCTCAAAGCGGTTTACAGAAAGCTATGTTCTTGGAGAATTGCTTAAGCTAACCTTGCTTGATGCTGGAGTGCAAGCTGAGCATCGACAAGGTCTTGGTAATACTGCGATCGTTTTGCAAGCACTCACAACCGGTCAGATTGATGTTTATCCAGAATATACCGGCACCATTCTACGCGAAATACTAAAACGTCCAGAAACCCAAGTCTCAGTAAGTGAACTTAATATCTGGCTTAAACCTAAAGGATTAAAGGTTGCGATACCACTAGGCTTTAATAATACTTATGCGCTTGCGATGAGAGCAGAGCAAGCCAGAGCGCTAGGACTTAAGCGAATCAGTGATATTGCAAACCTGCCAGTAGAGCAGCAATCTGCTCTTCGGATCGCCTTATCGCCAGAATTTAAAACTAGGACTGATGGCTGGCCTGCGCTTACACAGGCTTACGATCTAAAAATAAAACCAGGAAAAGTGTTGGAACATGGCTTAGCCTATGACGCACTAGTACGTGGCGATGTCGATATTGTGGATGCCTACTCCACCGATGCAGCGATTGCACGTAAGGGCCTCACTTTATTAGAAGATGATAGACAGGCATTTCCGCGCTACGACGCAATACTGTTAATGCGCTCCGATTTTGATGAGAAGCCCCTGCAAAGCCTAACGGGTAAATTAAATGAAGTAACAATGGCAAAGCTCAACGGACTAGCTGAGTCTGGTCTTAGCTTTGAAAAAGTGGCGCAAGGATTTTTAGTTGCAGCAGATGAGAATCAATATGATCGTTCGCAGTTCTCTAGGTTTTTGAAGTTGCTTCTTGGCCCAGATTTTTTTACTGCCCTGCGAGATCATGTGCTGCTGGTAGTTATTTCCTCAGCCATGGCTCTCTTAGTCGGAATTCCTCTTGGTATTCTTGCTCAGCGTCGATCCCGATATACGCGTTGGATTTTAGGCGGTGTAAGTATTTTGCAAACCATACCCTCACTTGCATTACTGACTATTTTAATCGCCCTACTAGATCAAATAGGAGCTGTACCAGCTGTTTTGGCATTATTTCTTTACGGCCTACTACCAATTGTGAATGCGACCCATATTAGTTTGATGGAGGTTCCATCTAATCTAAAAGAAGCAGCCTTGGCTCTTGGTTGTAACGAATGGCAATTATTATTTTTCATTGAGCTGCCATTTGCTCGGCCAATTATCATGACTGGTTTAGCATCGGCAACTGTCATTGGTGTTGGCACCTGTACCCTTGCAGCACTCGTAGGCGCTGGTGGATTTGGCGATCGAATAGTAGCCGGACTTGCCGTAAACGATCACGCATTAATGCTTGCTGGAGCAATACCGGCCGCTATTTTAGCGCTGCTTGCTCAAGCTATTCTGACACCTAAACGCAAATAAAGCCCATGCCCCTAAGGTGCATAATAAATATATTAACTAAGACGAATCACCATGATTAAGAACTTCAGTTCATACAAGATATTGAATTTATATCAGAAGGTTTCTTAATGGAAAACTTCGGTCCTGTTATCTTGATTGAAGTAGTGCTGGTCTTTGGAGGAGTTTTGCTATTTGCATGGTGGCAATTACGTGATCTTCGAAAAGAGCGAGAGAAAGACCAGAAGAAGAAAGAGCAAAAAGAAGAGCAAGGTTAATATTTGATGTCTAGCTTTAAGGTTTCTTTCATCTACGACCCCTTTTTTAAGAGAAATACTTACAAGAAAAACTTGCATTATGATTAGTATCATCAGTTAGGTGCAGATTGTTTTAACATCCCCAAAGACCCAAGGAAACTAAAAAGATGAGTAATTCATTAGATACTATCGCACCCTTGCGAGAATTTGTTATTGGGATGACTAAATTAGTAAGCGAAGAGTCAAAAGAAAAAAAACTCATTTCCAAAGGTTCTCAATTACTAAAGTCGCTAATTCAATCAGACTCTTGGCTACCAGAATTCTGTACTGTTCCTCACCCTGAGTTTTATCAACAATTCCTACTGCA
>Ga0187844_10002050_pt1 | contig 14666 bp, 9 predicted proteins | sample SpaLakP09_SKY_50_FD_134517 | JGI IMG/M metagenome (GOLD analysis project Ga0187844, IMG submission 134517) | Oligotrophic lake water microbial communities from Sparkling Lake, Wisconsin, USA - SP09_SKY_50 | ecosystem: Environmental > Aquatic > Freshwater > Lake | place: USA: Sparkling Lake...
AAGATACAAGAGGTCGGGTTTACTGCTGTCGTATATACCCAGGTAGAACAAGGTTCTGGGCAGTTTGTTCGAAATCTCGCTGGTGTTTTCTCTCCAGGTACCTACTTCTCAAATGATCAATCAAAGATTACAAACAATCTTTGTTGTATTTGGATCGACTTGGTTGAGAATCATGTTCTCCTCAAAGGAAAGTATGTTGTTGTTGGTGTTTCAAATATTGACATATACACTGGTAAGACGAGTATGTTTCAATTCAAAGAATCATATACAAACAACCCCACCAACTTCGATGAACTAGAGAGATTCATTTCTATTTACAATCCCAGCGAGGTTATTATTATTTCCAACTTGAGCGTAAATGAGATTGATGATGTTATCAGTTTCACAAATATAAATGCAAAGTGTTTGCATCGTATTGATATGAAGGATGAGCGAATCAAAAATTGCAGCAAACAGAGTTATCAAAAGGAAATCCTGACCAAGTTTTTTGAAATAGAAAACTATGAGTCATTCATTTACAATTTCAATGAACAGCATATCGCGACACAATCATTCTGTTATCTCCTCGACTTTGTATTTCAACACAACCCATTCCTTGTTCGTAAAATAAGCGAACCTATTTTTGAGAATTGTGATGAGCGACTAGTATTGGCAAATCACTCGCTGAAGCAGTTGAATATAATAGATGACTCAAATTCTGGAAGCAGCGGTAAATTTTCATCTGTATTGACAATGTTGAATATGTGCATGACACCCATGGGGCGACGTTTATTTGCTTACAATCTATTAAATCCAACTACAAATGTTGCGGATTTGCAGCGAGAATATGACATAACGGAGTATCTAATAAAAAATAAATACGATGAGTTCAAACACCTTGCCGATATAAAGGATCTGGAGAAATGCAAACGCTTATTGATTATGCGAAAAATAACACCATCGACGTTTGTGCAATTGTATGATAGCATATTGATTGTGAGTCGTCACTTGTATGACATTGTGAAAAATGACGTTACATTGTGTGGTTATTTGAAATCAAAGAATATCGATGTCGAAACCATTTCCAATAATTGTAAAACAATCGTTTCATTTATAAACGATCGAATAGAGTTGGAGGTTGCAAGAACACTAGATACAAATAATAATTTTGACACAAACTTTATCAAGACGAACGTGGACGCAATACTTGATAACAAAAACAATACACTTGCCGACTCTGAAAATAAACTAGAATCAATTCGAAAATACTTGAATGGGATTATTGAAGCAAGAGAGAAGAAGACAAACGACTATATAAAACTACACGAAACCGAGAAGAATAATTATAGTTTGTTGTGTACGATTCGCAGATGTAAACTCCTCGAGGATTCACTACCCGTTCAAGAAAGGGTTGAGTTGTTAGAGAAGAGCTATGAATTTCTTGTATCCAGAAAAGGTATCGAGTTTCACAAACAAAGTGGAACAAACAACAGCATCGTAAATCCGCAGATCAACGGGTTGTGTAAGACCATCACAGGTATTAAAACGGATATGAAGGAGATTATATCGGAAGTGTTCTATAAAATTATAGATGCATTTGATGTTGCGTTGCTGGATGACATTATTCAATTTGTTACCTTTATCGATATTGTAAATGCAAAGAGCAAAATAGCAGTAAGACATAATTTCTGTAAGCCTGTTTTTGATGTGTCAAAAGACAAATCCTTTTTCAGTGCGAAGAAATTGCGTCATTGTTTGATTGAACAGATCCATACTAGTGAGCTATATGTCACAAATGACCTGGTGTTAGGACAAGAGAATACAGATGGGATTTTGTTGTATGGGACGAACGCCGTTGGTAAGACTAGTTTGATTCGATCCGTTGGAATTGCGGTTATCATGGCTCAAGCAGGGTTGTATGTGCCTTGTGCGGAATTTATCTACAAACCTTACAAACATATTTTTACACGAATCATAGGAAACGATAACTTGTTTAAAGGTCTCTCCACGTTTGCAGTTGAAATGTCTGAATTGCGAACCATATTGCGAATAGCAAATGATAATAGTCTCGTGCTAGGAGACGAGTTGTGTTCTGGCACGGAAAATATTTCGGCTGTGAGTATTTTTGTGGCTGGTATCCAAAAACTATACAATCTAAAGTCTAGTTTTATTTTTGCAACACACTTTCATGAAATTACGAAGTACGACGAGATCTTATCATGCGATACATTGAAGTTGAAACATATGACTATATTTTATAATAAAGAGTTAGATAAATTGATTTATGATCGCAAGTTAAAAGATGGACCAGGCGACAGCATGTATGGTTTGGAGGTTTGTAAATCATTGAACTTGCCACTAGACTTTCTGGAACTAGCAAATAATATACGCTGCAAATATCATCCGGAAACAAGGTCATTTTTGTCACTGAAGCAATCGCGTTACAATTCAGAAAAATTGGTTGGTTTGTGTGAAAAATGCAAGACCAATATGGGAACAGAAGTGCATCATTTGAACCATCAAAAAGATGCGGATGTGAATGGAATTATAGACCAGTCATTTCACAAAAACTCGCTTGGTAACTTGATGACATTGTGTGAAAAGTGTCATTTGAGTTTTCATTGAAATACTAGAGCAACACGTATTTAGTTATTCAAATTGTATGGTAATAAGTTTGTTATAGCATAACCTTTATACGAATCATTTTTAAATATTATATTAAAATTTATATATAATTCATCTATTGTTATATCATCTAATTTTGTTATATTTAATAAATAATTAAATAAATAGTAATAACTTCTAGGATTAGTTTCGTCATTTTGGTCTAATGTTTTCATTGGTGCATTAACTATATAAGCATATTCATTATAATTTAATATTATTTCGGACATATTTTTATTGTCGTAAATTAAAAATAATTTAAATTTTAATTTAGGATAAATATACTGAACAATTGTGATAAATTTGTTTAACATTTTAATTTCATTATCGTCCATTATTGTTCTTAGAAATATAACTTCATCATTTGTAACTGATAAATATGTTATTAATCGTTGAATTCTTTTTTTTAATGTATCTATAATATTTTTATTATTTAAATCATGGTGAGTAAAACAACCATATTTTCCGCGAAATAACTTTCTATTTCCATTTTCATCTGCTTCTGGATGAGATTTTCCAACAAAAATATATTCGCATATAATTTTTGTTGGAAAATAATTAATAAAGTTATTTTGAAAACAATCAATAACACCTTCAAATGAATATATTATACTATCAAATGGTAACGACTCACCTCTTAATTTATTAAGTTGTAGCATTTTTCCAATGTGGCATCTATGCCCTAAAGAAATATACCTTAATTCTGACATATAGAATATATATATATTGTACTATGTTTAGTTTGTCAAAAAAAATGATTTAGATTTATAATTTTATTTATAAGTACAATATATAAAAAATGATCATTCCTATCAAGTGTTTCACATGTGGCATGGTTATCGCAGATAAGTATCGTTATTACACTGAGGAAGTTCGTCGTCAAAAGTTAATCAAGTCTGACACCATCGACAAGGTTCTTTATTTGACTAAGGACTATCACGAAAAAACCATCGAAGGGCGAGTTTTAGACGATTTGTTTATCACAAAGATGTGCTGTAGGCGTCATTTCTTGACTCATGTCGATATTGAATAAATAAAAAATATTATATTATAGTATATGTCTGTGAAAAGTAGAAAGGTATCAAAGATGCGTCGTAAAAGTGTGAGTTTCCATAAGCGAAAGCATGCCAGACAAACACGCAAGCGTTCCCAGTCGCGTAGAAAACGCGTTCGTTTTAATCTGAATGGTGGGTGTGGATGTAGGATGGCGGGAGGAGAAAGACAAAGAGAAAGACAACAAGGCGGAGGATTTACAAATTTTTTAACACAAGACTTGATAAATATGGGAAGAGTAGGTGTACATGATGCGACAACAATTATGAATGGATTAGCAGGTAATAGTAATGTGCACAATCCTAACCCACTTCCATGGGATCAAGGGCCATTACAGGTTTAGAGTGTATCGGGAAACATGGAAACGATTATAATATTTTTTAATTTTGTTCGCTTTATATAGTATGAACAAAATTAAAAATGGTTTTTCATTCGATATGAACGGATGGAAGTATATTTCAATAAAGGGTCGACCCAGAGAACGAGGATTCGCATATGGTTACTTGTGTGCATCTGAGTTCAAGGAAATACAACGAATGTTGAAGTTTTACATACCTGAAACATATGGCAAAGAATGGGCAGAATTAATTCAATTGATCCACGATGATTTCTATGACTTGACTAAAAACGAATACCCTGAATTTTTTGATGAAATGCAAGGAATAGCTGATGGATGTAATGCAAACGGCTGCAAAACCAATGTAGACGAAATAATTGCCTGGAATTTTTATTTGTCTATTAGTTATTGGCTCCCTTCTGTGGACCCAAATAAAAAGATTGTTGCAAAAGACAGGTGCAGTGCGTTTATGGCTGTTGGTGACTACACCAAAGATGGAAAAATAGTTGTCGCACACAATTCATTTTCCGAGTATATTGATGGCCAATACTCAAATGTTGTGTTAGATATTCAACCACCCAAAGGAAAGGGACACCGAATGATAATGCAAACTAGCCCATGCTGGATCTGGAGTGGCACAGATTTTTTTATTACGAGCAAAGGTTTCATTGGAACCGAAACAACTATCGGTGGTTTTGAAGCATATGAGAAAAAGAATAATGTGCCTGTATGCTATCGTATTCGCGAGGCTATGCAATATGGCGATTCACTTGACGATTATGTCGACATTTTATTAGACGGGAATTCGGGAGACTATGCTAATTCCTGGTTGATTGCAGATACACGAAAAAATGAAATCATGCGTTTCGAATTAGGACTAAAATATCATAGTGTAAAGCGAACCAAAAACGGATATTTTATTGGGTTTAATGCTGCATATGATCCAAAGATTCGTAACTTGGAATGTAAAGATAGCGGATTCTCTGATATAAGAAGACACCAGGGTGCGAGGAATGTGAGGTTGACGCATTTGATGGACAAATACAAGGGCAAACTAGATATTGAAACGGCTAAAATTATAATTGCTGATCATTATGACGTTTATTTGGATAAAGAAGATGCACCATGTTCAAGGTCAGTTTGTGCACATTACAATTTAGATTCGATGGAGTATTCGAATAAAGTGGAAGGGGAACCTTATATACCAAAAGGGGCATGTGATGGAATTGTATGTGATACAAAAATGGCAAAAGAAATGTCATTTTCTGGTATTTTCGGGTCTTCATGTGGTTTAAAGTTTATAGCAAAAGATTTCTTCAAGTTGCGGCCTCAGTGGTCGAGATTTGAACCATATGTAAAAGATATGCCCACTCAACCATGGACTATTTTTCCAATTATAAAATCGCGGTTTAACAAAACAAAGAAGAGACGATAGAATTTTACCTAAACGTATCATAAAAATATCTGGGGTTAGACACGAATTATAATTTTTTGATACATATTATGTTATTTTTATACAAATAACATAATAAATAGTATTGTTTATTCATAATAGAATGGAACATATTTCTTGGAGGGTCATCGATAAATACTTCTCAGATAATCCAAATAATTTAGTAGCACATCATTTAGATTCATATAACACATTTTTCAATCAAGGAATCCATCGTGTATTTAGAGAGAACAACCCAGTTCGTTTTATCGAGAATGAAGAAGAAAAAGATAAAGAAGAGTCGAAATATCGAAATGAATGTTTATTATATTTAGGCGGGAAAGAAGGAAACAAGATATTCTTCGGTAAGCCGATTATATACGATGATAATCACATGCACTATATGTTCCCAAATGATGCACGTCTGCGTAATATGACATATGGGGTAACAATCCACTATGAAGTGGATGTCGAATATATTTATTATCAAGGCGATGAAAAGAAGATACACACTTCCACATTACCGGAAAAAATCTTTCTCGGTAGGTTTCCAATCATGATCCAATCTGATTTGTGTATTTTAAAAACACTCGATCGCGAAGTTCGCTTCAATATGGGAGAGTGTCGAAATGATTATGGAGGATATTTTATCATTGATTGGAAGGAAAAGCTCATTGTCTCTCAAGAGACATTTGCCGATAATATGTTGTATATTAAAAAGCATGCTGATATTGATTCTTTCAGTCATTCAGCCGAGATACGTTCGGTCAGCGAGGATACATCAAAACCTATTCGAACAACGGCTGTGCGAATTGTCGGTCCAACTGCCGCATTTTCAAACCAAAACATTGTTGTCGACATTCCAAACGTGAGGAAACCTGTTCCATTGTTTATTTTGATGCGAGCTCTTGGAGTCATTTCTGATAAAGACATTATTAAAACGTGTTTGTTGGATTTGGAACATAATGCCAATTACATTGACTTGTTTCGACCATCCATCCATGACGCCAAGATGGTTTTCACAAGGGAAATCGCTCTGAAATATATTGCAACTTTTACCAAAACCAAGACGATTTCAGGTGTAAACGAGATTTTATCGGATTACTTTCTGCCTCACATTGGTGAACTAAATTTCCAGGATAAGGCATATTTTATCGGATATATGGTGCAGCGTCTTTTGCGTGTTTTCACAAACGAGGACAAACCAACTGATCGTGACAATTATCGTTTCAAACGTGTTGAATTGACTGGTTCACTTTTGTACGATCTGTTTCGAGAGTATTTTTTGATTCAAAACAAGGAAATTGCCAAGCGTATTGACAAGGAGTATTATTATCACAAAGGAGAATATAAAGGTGATTCAAAAGACAACAAATACAAGGATAACTTTGTTAATCTGATTGAAACAAACTATCGCGATTTCTTCAAAGAGAGAGATGTCGAGACGGGATTCAAAAAGGCGTTCAAGGGAAATTGGGGGTCGCAATCGAACACTAAACGTATTGGAGTTGTTCAGGATTTAAATCGGTTGAGTTGGAATACGTTTATTTCGCATTTACGAAAGACAAATCTTCCTCTTGAGGCGAGTGCCAAAGTAGTAGGACCAAGACATTTGCATGGATCTCAATGGGGATACTTTGACCATTTGGATACACCAGACGGAGCAAATATCGGTCTTCACAAGCACTTAGCTATTAGCACTCATATCACAAGTGGATCGTCTGCTTATCCTATCATCAAATGGCTCAGGGCTTATCAGCCGATGAAGTTGAAAGCTGAATGCAGCATGGAGTTCCTCGCATTCAGCACAAAGGTTTTTGTAAATGGTAACTGGATAGGTGTCGTTAATACACCTATAGAACTGGTAAACGAGTTCAAGTTATATAGACGCAATGGATTAATACCGACATTTACAAGCATATCGTTTAACTACAAACTTAACGAGATATACATCTATTCAGATGCAGGGCGTCTAACAAGACCTATCTATTACATAGATAACGGCATCCCTAGTTACAAACGAGAGAAGATTATAAAGATGATTGACGAGGAGGCGATAACATGGGATCAAATTGTTAGTGGAATACACGAAAAAAAAGACGCAGGCTTCTACTATAAAAATAATAAACTATATGACCTGGATGAACTATATTCTTTGAAAGCATCGCTTGATGATGGTAAGGCTGTCATAGATTATTTGGATGTGTCAGAGGCAGAATCATCGTTGATTGCGACTAGTGACGAAGAGCTTAGTAAATCTAGATTTTATACCCATGTAGAAATAGACCCGTCTTTATTGCTGGGTGTTATGGGAAACCAGATTATTTTTCCGGAAAACAACCCATTTGCGAGAAATTCGTTCTCGTGTGGTCAAAGCAAGCAAGCGGTATCAGTGTATCATTCAAATCATCAAATGCGTATCGATACCTTTGGTGTTGTTTTGAATTATGGTCAGACTCCTCTGGTTAAATCGAGATACGTCGATTATGTGAACCACGAAGAGCAGCCATATGGTGTAAATGCTATTATCGCGATCATGTCTTATACTGGTTATAACGTGGAGGATGCAATTTTGATCAATGAAGGATCTATTAAACGCGGTCTGTTCAATACTACTTACTATACCATGTATGAAGCACATGAAGAAAGCTCGAGAGTGTCTGGTTCTTCTAATTCAAAATTTGCAAATGTTTTAAACCATGATGTAAAAAAATTGAAGATGGGATATAATTATAGTTTACTGGATGAGAATGGGATGATCCAAGAAAATACAAAACTGGATGAGAAGGTAGTCTTGATTGGTAAAATGACATATGATGAGGAAAACAAGGACGTCTTATATGACGATTCCAAGAAGGCAAAGAAGGGGCAGCTCGGATATGTTGACAAGGCATTCGTCACACAAGGCGAGGAAGGTTTTAACATTGCAAAAGTTCGCGTGAGAGAGGAGCGAATTCCTGCGATGGGAGATAAATTTGCGTGTGCCTTACCCACCCAACAGGTTTTGACGGATCATGGCTGGCTACAAATTCAGCATGTTGACATTTTGAAACACAAACTCGCAACCCTAGACGTAAATGGTCATATGACTTATGAGCATCCAATTAATAAGTTTGAATATGCTCACGATGGGGATATGTATTCTCTCAGGAACGCCGGATTACAATTGACTTGCACACTGAATCATAAATTGTATGTGAAACGTGGTATCGACTTGAAATATAAATTAGTAGAAGCTGCTCATACAATTGGTTCAAGACTCAAGTTTCAGAAGTCAATGCGTAATGTATACCCATACAGGAGGTATTTTATTACAAATAACGGAACAATCTATAATATGGATTTGTGGCTAAAACTTTTGGGTATCTTTTTTATAAACAAACCTGTTAATGAGGACAAGGTCAAACAATTAATGCAGAAATTAAATATCGAGTACCAAGATGTATCATTGAATGATACGATTTGCTTATCCGACCCAAAAGTCGAATCAGAACTCAGGAGACTGACATTGCCTGATTATGTTTGGCGATTATCTAAGAAACAATGTATGATTCTAGTTGACGCAATTATAACGGATAGTGTCTATAAACCTGACATTATTCAAACAACAAATAAGAGCATATTGAATGATATCAGCCGACTGGTAATACATTGTGGTTGGACAAGCACTTATGAAGAATACAAAGTATTAGATGTTGTTCATTACCAAGTCACAATCAACCGCAAAAATAACCAGCCGTTTAAAGATTACGACGATGAGATGATTATCCAATATAAAGGGCTTGTCTATTGTGTTGAAATGTCTTCGTCGAACTTGTATTATATGCGTGAGAGCGATACGGCTCCATCGATGTTGGTAGGTAACTCGAGGGCTGGACAGAAGGGGACAATTGGTCTCATTATTCCAGAACAGGATATGCCATTTACAGAGGATGGTCTAAAACCTGATATGATCATTAATCCCCATGCTCTCCCATCTCGTATGACAATTGGACAGATTTTAGAGTCGATCATTGGGAAATCTGGTCTGCATTATGGTGCATTCGGTGATTGTACCGCATTCCAAACAAAGGGATCGAAAATTGACACCTTTTCCAAATTGCTAGTGAATGCTGGCTTTAATTCATCTGGTGATCAGATCCTTTATAATGGTATGACTGGAGAACAATTGGAATCGAGCATTTTTATCGGGCCGACGTATTACATGCGTTTGAAACACATGGTAAAGGATAAAATCAATTTCCGAGCTCGTGGGCCAAACACCAGCCTCACGAGACAACCAGTTCAAGGTAGATCTAACGATGGCGGTCTTCGTATCGGAGAGATGGAACGTGACGGAGTCATGGGTCACGGAATGTCTTATTTCCTGAACGAGTCATTCTTAACACGTGGTGACGAGTATATGATGGCAGTTTGCAATAAAACGGGTCTCATTGCTATTTACAATGAAGAGAAGAACCTTTTCATGAGCCCATGTGCCGACGGACCAATCAATTTCAATATTAATAGCGATGGAACAATGAATATTAAAACGCTGACACGATTTGGTAGGTCGTTCAGTTTACTCAAGATACCATATTCTTTCAAATTGTTGATTCAAGAGCTGCTTGTTCTGAATGTTCAAATGCGGTTGATTACCGACGACAATGTCGATCAACTGATGAACATGTCGTATTCAACCAATATTAACAAGTTGTTGCAAGATCCTGATGAGGATTTAAGCAAGGTTATTAATAAATATGTTAACATTATTAAAACGTCAACTTCGAAGAATGAAGAGGGTCTTGACGAAGATAATAAACCAGGCGAAGGTTGGGACGATAAAGCGGCAACTCCCATGTCGGATGTCTCACCCACATCGCCTGAAATACCTGTCGAATCACCAGAATATCCGAGTGTTTTACCACCTACTCCCGCTTCTGATAGTCCGTTATATCAACCTGCTACACCAGAGTATGCACCACCTGCTTCAGATAGTCCGCCATATGCACCTGGTTCTCCCTTGTATGCACCAACTTCTCCCGATTACCCACCACCTGCAACACCCGAGTACCAACCTACTTCTCCTGATTATCCACCACCTGCCACACCAGAGTATCAGCCTACCACGCCAGATTATCCACCACCTGCCACACCCGAGTATCAGCCTACCACACCAGATTACCCACCACCTCCTTCCGACGAGAATAAACAGCTTAATGCTCTAGGTAATTCAATGCCAACTGGTGAAACCAGTGTTCTAGACGTACAAGAAGAAAAACCAGATGTTGCCAAAGAAGCCGAGCTTGAGGGTGGCTCATCATCTGAAAGCAAAAAAATAATAATTAATATAAAACAAGATGAATAGACATAGAGATAGTAAAATACTTTGCTTTATGAAAAAATGAATTAAAAATATATAAACAGAATGTATTAAGAAAATGACCACAAAGGCTACATCCGCTAATCTACTGATTTCTGTTATCCACAAGTCAAGACAGAATGTTCTTGATCTGATGGAAAAGCAGGATTACAATACAAATGAATATGCAAAGTTTAGCATCAATGAAGTAAATTCTATGAAGCAGAACAATCAACTCGACATGTTATTGGAGAAAAACACAGAAGATCCTGTGACTAAACGTAAACAGAAGATGTATGTTCATTATTTCATCACCAAGAAAATTACGCCTTCTAATATCCAGACATTGATTGACGACCTCTTTAATCTAGAGGAAACCTTGACGAAAGAGGACACGTTGTTTATCATTTGCAAAGACGACATGAACGAGACAATTACAAACGAACTTATTCATATCTGGGAAAAGGATGGAATTTTCATTGTTATCGAGAGCATCAAGCGTCTGCAGTTTAATATTTTGAATCATTCACTTGTCCCTAAGCATCGTGTTATGAGCGAGGACGAGGTTGCCATTGTTATGGCAAAACACAACATTATTGATCGAAAGCAGTTTCCGGATATTTCTAGGTTTGACCCGGTTGCTCGTGTAATCGGTCTTCGCCCCGGACAGGTGTGTCATATTGAACGCCCGAGCAAGACAGCCGTTATTGCTGACTACTATCGTATTTGCATGTAGTTTCATTGGTTTGGTTTGGTTTGGTTTGAATGAGCAAAGGTGTAATATGACAAATAATAATTATTTTTTTCAACAATATAAAAACAACTGCATTTATATAGTAGATGGAATTTCAAGAGCCTGAACAAACAGGTGTTTGTGTATACAGCAAGAGTAATTGTAAGTATTGCGATATGGTAAAGGACCTTTTGACAAAACGCGGTTTCGAGTATAAGGTCATTAACTGCGACGAGTATCTTGTCGAGCACAGAGAGTTGTTCAAGGAATTTATTGATTTTCATGCGAGTTCCGATACTGCTGGCTTTCCAAAAGTGTTCAATAACGGCTCTTTTATTGGTTCTTACAATGCGACAAAGGATTTCCTCGATCTTATTCTCTTTGCAGAAGAGGATGACACATAAATTTATATTTTACACCATTCGGCATATTATAATATCACAATATTGTAATATGAGTAAATACACGGATAACTACGAATCAAACTACAGAACGAAGTTAGGTGATTTGAAAAAACAACTGCCACTTGTTTTAGAGGATTACAAGAAGATTTATGTTTTGTATAATAAAACACCTGATGGAAATCAACAATCGTTTGACACTATAAATGGTAACATCACTAATATAACAAATACCCTGAGAAAAATACAGACGGATGTCGAATCTGATATAAGCACCTTTAACAAAGACCTAGTTGAAATACATAAAAATATCGCAGAAGAAAAGGCAGCATATATGTCTTACAAAAGCATGTTAGGTGATACTACATACAAGAACAATAGTGCTGATATTATGTATAATGATTACAAGGAGTTGTATACAAGTGCATATTTGAGAAATTGGGCGATGTTATCTGGGGTGGTTCTCTCGATCTTTGTGACTTTACAGGTTTTCAAGAAACAATAAGCAATCAATGAATAACCCATGAATAATATTTTTTTATGTTAAATATGTATGGTCGAATCGTCAAACACAGATGTATCTTCAGTAATATTACATTTAGAAACACTGACAAATAAATACGATCAACTTCTATTGAAATATAAACGAGCACAAGCGGAATATATTCTATTTCTCAAAGAGTCACCTTCCAAAGGTCAAAATACAGATCCTGCTAGAAAGTTTATAAGAAAAAATGCAAGTAACTACAAGACTGCAACATTGCTTACTAATAATCGTGTTGATAACATTGATAAATGTGAGGCTGTATGTGCTGCAAATCCTCTTTGCACTGGTGCTACGTATAGTAATAAAGGTAGTACATGTTTCACATATGGCGGTGCCGAAACCACGGATAAAGATAAAGATAGATCTCCTGACGAAAGAGCAATGGCGTGGGAAACTTCAATTATACCCGCACCTACGAAAAAAAACATGTCTGAAAATCTAACAAACCTTAATGACCAACTGATTTCATTAAACGAACAGATACTGCAGGTTATAGATATAACCCAACCTACATACAAATCACAACAAGATGAACGAGCAGTTCAGAAACAAGAGATTACCAAAAATGGCGAGAAACTAAAGAAGGAGATGGATGAACTAAAAAAGATCCAAAATGAAAACCAGGACTTGGATGAAAAGAACTCTGATTCTAAAATTGTCCTTACACAAAACCACTATATCTACATAGCTATTTTTATCATTTCATTATTAATTTTATTTATTTTGTTTAAATTCGTATTTGGTTCATCTGGCGGACCAGTTGCACCGCAAGTTACGCCTGCCTCTGGTATGTATTAGCGTATTTCATGTTATTTATTACTATATTTACCAACATTAAATTGGTAAATATAAACATATATCATACAATAAAAATAAAATTCTATTATATGCAGGTTAGCCAATCATTATCCGATGGTTTATCATTTCTTGGTATATTTAACAATAATAAAGAACCATTTACAAATACTGGTTCTAATTCTAATTCAAACGATACTAAAGAATTGGAATCCGAATATCAAAAAACATTAAGGGAATATGATGCACTGGTTGATACTATTAGTCGAGACACGAAGGATTTCCTATTGCGTACTTCAGATAAAAATCCATACTTAAACAAGTACGTGAGTTTTACGGATGGAAAGCTTGGTTATGTTACAAATCAGGGCATATTCAAGGCAGTCAAAAGGTTACCTTCTAAGACTCAACCGATTTCTCTCGGTATTAAATGGAGTGACGATTATTTGAAAAAGCGTCTTATCCCAACGACTCCTACTTTGTACATTGGAACTGATATGGTCGACGGAAAGAGTGTAGGTAACGAAGGTAATTCGATTTTTGTCGACAAGATGATTCAAAATACTGGTTCTAATTATATAGGTTGTTATGCCGACAACAAGAACATGAAGTTTATCGGTGGTGAGCCCTCGGAAATTTCGTCTATAGTAAATGGGAGTTTCAGTCAACCAGTTCTAAAATCCAATACATATCAACAAATAACTAGTCAAACCCGTGTTCCAGGATGGAATTTTGATCAAGCTTTTTTGTTAAATAAATCGTCAGTGTGGGGTTTCCCTATGCCGTATCCACACGGAGATCAGTGCATTTCTATTCAAGGCTATGGTTCTATTACACAGACATTGAAGTTGGATGTAGGTGACTATTCTATTTCAGGGGTTGCATGTGGTCGAGATTGCTGTGATGGATCTAAAAAATGCAACCCGATTAATTTCACACTGAATGGTGCTATTATTTATACCATTGATGTACCTGTAAATGTATGGACTACGTTCAATATTAAATTTACAATCACAAAAGGTGGCAACAATACTATTAATTTTCATGGAATATGGGCTAAAAGAGATATATCAACCGCTCTTCAAAATATTTCCTTGTCTGAATCAACTAGTAATGTAGGTTCATACACACACAATGATTGTAAACAAGCTGCAATCGATGGTGGATTCAAATATTACGCTACGCAACAAATGAATACAACTACAAACAAAGGTTATTGTGCTGTTTCAAATGATAAAGTAACTTCTACCAAAGGAGGAACCAATTATGCTGTTTCGGGAGCTATTCCTTTATGGTCATCTCGTACATCTGCAGTAGGTGGTAAGGCATCAGTTACGACGGATGGAACTTTATCTGTGAGTAATATTGATGGTAAAATCATATT
>Ga0187844_10002052_pt1 | contig 14666 bp, 13 predicted proteins | sample SpaLakP09_SKY_50_FD_134517 | JGI IMG/M metagenome (GOLD analysis project Ga0187844, IMG submission 134517) | Oligotrophic lake water microbial communities from Sparkling Lake, Wisconsin, USA - SP09_SKY_50 | ecosystem: Environmental > Aquatic > Freshwater > Lake | place: USA: Sparkling Lake...
GGAGAATGACATCCTTGGAATAGACACCCGGAGAGAGCTTTCCATCGACATTGATGCGACGGACCTTGGGCTTCCCGATCGCCATGGTTTGGGTTGCGAGGACGTCGCGCACCTGACTCGTCCCGATGCCGAAAGCAATCGCTCCGAAGGCTCCGTGGGTCGAGGTGTGGGAGTCGCCGCAGGCGATCGTGGTGCCGGGCTGGGTGATCCCCTGTTCCGGACCGACGATATGTACGATGCCCTGATTACCCGAAGGAAGATCAAAGAAGGTAACTCCGCTCTCGGCACAATTCTTACGCAGTTCCTTCACCATCGCGTCGGCAAGTGGATCGGAAAAGGGTTCGGCACGCTGGTCAGTCGGCACGATGTGATCGACGGTCGCGAAGGTGCGGTTCGGATAGAGAACTTTCAGTCCGAGGTCACGGACCATTCCGAAGGCTTGGGGACTGGTGACCTCGTGAATGAGGTGGGTGCCAATCAGAAGTTGAGTCCTACCGTCGGGGAGCGTGCGAACGGTGTGTTCCTCCCAGACTTTATCAAGAAGCGTTTTGCCCATAGTCATCTAAAGCTAGCGTGAAAGGGGGTTATGGAAAAGTGGAAGTTGCGAATTACTTTTGTATTCTTTCGCCTTTTAACTCTTCTACACTCCAACACTTCACTTAATCTTTCTACTATCATGTCCAAGCCTACCATTTTCTACACCAAGACCGACGAGGCTCCTGCCCTGGCAACCTATTCCTTCCTGCCGATTGTTCAGGCCTTTACCAAGCATGCCGGGATCTCTGTTGAGCTCCGCGACATTTCTTTGGCAGGTCGCATCATATCGGCTTTTCCCGATTTCCTCACCGAGGATCAGAAAATCGATGACGCTCTGGCTGAATTGGGAGCCTTAACACTTCGCCCTGAGGCGAACATCATCAAGCTCCCTAACATCAGCGCCTCGATTCCCCAGCTGAAGGCGGCAATTTCCGAACTGCAGTCGAAGGGCTACAAGCTCCCCGATTATCCCGACACTCCGCAGACAGAGGCGGACAAAGTGATCCGTGCTAGCTACGACAAGATCAAGGGGAGCGCCGTCAATCCTGTCCTCCGCGAGGGGAACTCAGACCGTCGGGCACCGAAGGCCGTCAAGGAGTACGCTCGCAAGCACCCCCACTCCATGGGTGAGTGGAGCCCCGATTCCAAGACCAGCGTGGCTACCATGGGGAAGAACGATTTCTTCTCAAACGAGAAGTCAGTGACCGTTCCGGCCGCAACCGAAGTAAAGATTGAGTTCGTGGCCGCCGATGGCTCGAGCAAGGTGCTGAAGGAGAAGACCCCCCTCAAGGCCAGCGAGATCCTCGACAGCACAGTCATGAGTAAAAAGGCACTCCTTGCATTCCTTGCAGAGCAGATTGCCAAGGCGAAGGCTGACCAGGTCCTCTTCTCCCTCCACATGAAGGCGACGATGATGAAGGTCTCCGACCCGATCATCTTCGGTCATGCAGTCGAGGTCTTCTTTAGTGACCTGATTACCAAGCATGCGGCTTTGCTCCAGGAACTCGGAGTTGACTTCAAGAACGGCTTCGGCGACCTCGTCGCGAAGATCCAGACACTCCCCGCTGAACAGAAGGCCGCTATTGAGGCTGATATCCAGACAGCTCTGGCCAACGGCTCTGCCATTGCCATGGTCAACTCCGATAAGGGGATCACGAACCTCCATGTGCCAAGCGATGTCATCGTCGATGCCTCGATGCCAGCCATGATCCGTGCCGGAGGCAAGATGTGGGATGTCGCAGGAAAGACACAGGACACCCTGGCAGTCATTCCCGATAGCTCCTACGCAGGGGTCTATCAGGCGGTCATTGATTTCTGCAAAAAGCAGGGTGCCCTCGACCCGAAGACCATGGGCTCCGTTCCCAATGTCGGCCTCATGGCTCAGGCCGCCGAGGAATACGGCTCGCACAACAAGACCTTCGAGATTCCCGGGAATGGCCTTGTGCGCGTTACGGATTCCACGGGGGCCGTCCTCCTCGAGAATGTTGTCGAGCAGGGGGATGTCTGGCGTGCCTGTCAGACCAAGGATGCCCCGATCCAGGACTGGGTGAAGCTAGCCGTGAAGCGCGCCCGTGCCACACAAGAGCCTGCGATCTTCTGGTTGGACGAGAAACGCGCACACGATGCCGCGATCATCGCCAAGGTGAAGACCTACCTTGCCGATCACGACACCGCTGGCTTGGATATCCGTATCCTACCTCCCGCCGAGGCCTGCAAGCTGAGTCTGGAGCGGATCGTCCTAGGTAAGGACACCATCTCGGTGACAGGCAATGTGCTGCGCGATTATCTGACAGATCTCTTCCCGATCCTAGAGGTCGGCACCAGCGCCAAGATGCTCTCCATCGTCCCTCTCATGAACGGCGGCGGCCTCTTTGAGACAGGCGCCGGAGGTTCCGCTCCGAAGCATGTCCAGCAGTTCCTTGAGGAGAACTATCTCCGTTGGGATTCTCTGGGGGAGTTCTTCGCCCTTGCCCCTTCCTTCGAGCATATCGCCGAAACTTTCGGTAACGCTAAGGCCAAGATTTTGGCTGAGACCCTCGATGCGGCGACCGGCAAGTTCCTTGAGAATGACAAATCCCCGGGTCGCAAGCTCGGAACCATCGATAACCGTGGCAGCCACTTCTACATTGCCCTCTACTGGGCTCAGGCCCTTGCCGCGCAGACTCAGGATTCCGATTTGAATGCTCTTTTCATTCCGATCGCCGAGGAACTGACCGCCAACGAGGAGAAGATCGTCGCCGAACTTAATGCCGTGCAGGGCAAGCCGGTCGATGTCGGCGGCTACTACCTGCCCGATGATGTGAAGGCCAATGCAGCGCTCCGCCCTAGCAAAACTCTGAACGCGATCATCGCAAAGCTCTGATGGGCGAGCTCGCCTGCCCTGAGTGCACGATGGAAGAGGTGATCGCCCACACCGACAAATGGGAGTGCATCACCTGTGGCTTTGAATGGAATAAAGCCCCAGAGGAGGAAGTGTCTGATGGTCCACGCATCGTCAAAGATGCCTACGGGGTTGTGTTGGCTGACGGCGACTGTGTCGTCCTGATCAAGGATCTCAAACTGGGCGGCACCTCCGTCCTCAAGGGGGGATCCAAGTCCAAGCCCATCAAGCTAGGTGAGGGCGATCATGAGATCTCCTGCAAGGTCGATGGGATATCCGTCGGCCTCAAAGCCTGTTTTGTTAAAAAGGCGTGATTTTCACCGCCGCCAATCTGTTTGGCCAAGTTCTTTTCGGGGCGATCGGATTGGGGGCGTTCGTTTACGGGAAGAAGCAGTCCTCTTTCAAAACGATGCTACTGGCGGTTGCTATCATGGGTTTCCCCTATGTGGTTTCCGAAACCTGGATGCTCTACGCGATAGGCGGGGTACTGACTTTACTCCTCTTTTTCTGGAAGGATTGATGAGACTTTGATGCGTTATTTGAAGAGTCCCGGCAGAGCCTTGTTGAGATCCTTACCGAGTTCTTGGGCGCCCTTTTGCTGAAGTTGCCGGAGGCCCTGCTTGGCGAGAGTGTTGATTCCTTCCTTTGCGGCCGCGTTGATAAGCGGGGTAATGATTTGCATGGCGACATCGCGTGCCGAGACTCCGCTCCCATCGCTGCCAATATTCCGGAGGGTGATGTCTGGAATGGGAAGGGTTTGCTGGATCTTCTGATCCAAGGCACTGGCTGCCACATCAACCTTGGCGCCCGAGATCACGACTTCCTTGACGATGAATTTCTTGGACGCTCCTGATGAGGAGTTGTTTTCCTCTTTTGATTTTGATGAGGATCCCGATTTGATGTTCTGGAGCAGTTTGCCGAGGTTGTTCCCAAAGGGAGTTCCGATCAGGGCCACCGCGGGATTGTGGATGATGATTGAGTTCACGACGATGGTATCCTTCAGGATAGTCGACTTATCGACGCTTACCGCGATACTGCCGAGCTTCAGGGCGTAGGGTCCCTGGAAGCCCTCGGGATTACCGATGACGAAGCCGCTTAGTCTGCCGCTTCCCGAGAAGGGAGAGAGATTGGCCGAGGCGAGGCCGACATGGGTCTTGGTAATGGTTGGGCCGACGGTTTCAACCGCTTTTTTCACCAGCGTGTTCAGAGAGAAGTAGATATAGCCGACTCCGCCGATCAGGATCAGCAGAATTAGGGCTACGAATGAGAGGATGATTTTTTTCATGGGAAGGATTGGTCGATGGTTTACAGGAAGGTTCCAGATGCACGTCTATTTTTGCAGAAATTGGTCCGGATTATCAATGCTCGGACAAAGACTACGCAGTTCACATTCCTTGCAGTCGGGATTGCGTGCCTTGCAGCGGCGGCGTCCGTGCCAGATCAGCCAGTGGCTGAGGTCGGTCCAGGAATCTTGTAAAAACAGCTCCATGAGGTCCTGCTCCACCTTCACGGGATTGGTGTTTTTTGTCAGGCCGAGCCGCAGGGAAAGTCTGCCGACATGGGTGTCGACGACGACGCCCTCATTGATATGGAATGCATTCCCAAGGACGACATTCGCCGTCTTGCGCCCCGCCCCGGGAATGGCGGAGAGCTCTTCCATGGTAGAGGGGACTTTTCCAGCATGGCGTTCCACGAGGGCGGCTCCCATGCCGCGGAGTGACTTGGCCTTGTTACGGTAGAAGCCTGTGGAGCGGACGATTTCCTCGAGTTCTTCTTGTGGTATTTCAGCATAGTCTTTTGCGACCTTGCAGCGTTTGAAGAGTGCCTTGGTCACTATATTGACCCGGACATCGGTGCACTGGGCTGAGAGGATCGTGGCGACGAGGAGCTCCAGTGGGTTCTTAAAATCGAGTTCGCAGTGGGCATCCGGGTAGATCTTAGGAAGTTCCCGGGCCAGTTCCTCCGCGCGTTGTTTCCGTGTCATGATATTTGGAGCTCTAATTGCCCACCTGTCTGACCGAGAGAGAATCGATCGTGAGAGCAAGGGACTTTTCCGCGATCCGAAGGAAACCCTCAGAGGAATCGGTGAGTATGATATCAAGTCTCGGAGATAATTCTGGGACGGGATCGGAATCCAGCAGTCCTTTGACAGCAAGGGCGCAGTTTTCTGCAGAATCTACTAGTGATACCTCGGGCCCGCAAATTCGGGCGATCGCTCCTTTCAGTAACGGATAATGGGTGCAACCGAGCACCAATGTATCGATGCCTTCCTTTAGCATCGGCGTAAGGTAGCGGCGCAGGATGACCTCGGTGATTTCGTCATCAAGCAATCCTTCCTCAATCAGGGGAACCAAGAGGGGGCAGGCGATGGCATTTATGGTCAGCTCAGGATTGAGTCGAGCAATCGCCTTCGTGTAGGCCTCGCTCGCAATGGTGGCCCGTGTTCCGATCACCCCGATCCTTCCGCTCCGTGTTGCCTTGACGGCGGCGGCGGCACCCGGCTCCAGCACGCCGACCATGGGGACCGGATAATTAGGGGCAATTGAGGGGACGGCCAGGGCGGAGGCTGTGTTGCAGGCAACGACGATCATCTTGGCGCCCTCGGCAATAAGCAGGTCGGAGATTTCACGACTATAGCGCGTCACGGTTTCGGCGCTCTTGCCTCCGTACGGAACGCGTGCCGTATCCCCTACATAGAGGATTCGCTGTTTAGGAAGGGCGCGGCAGAGTTCCGAGACAACTGTCAGCCCCCCGATGCCGGAGTCAAAAACTCCGATGGGTGCGGAGGTAGAGGAGCGTGATGATTCGATCATGACTTGGATTCGTTTCCTGGAACCTGGTGGTCATGCCCCTGATGGCCTTCCCACCGTTCCAGAGATTCCTCATGGTAGTGGCGACCTCTGATGAGTTTGAAAAGCACTCCATATCGAGGAGAGAAGAGATACGCGGCCCCCAGAAACACGGCCATCAGCATCACGATACAAGGGCCTGAAGGAATATTGGCAAAGAAGGAGATAAAGAGTCCTCCCACGGCGCAGATCATCCCGAGAAAAGCGCCACCCCAGAGCATTCTGTTGAACGAATCGGTCAGCAGGTAGGCCGTAGCAGCAGGTATGATCAATAGGCCCAGCGAAAGAAGGACTCCCACGGCTTGTAGTGAGGCAACAAGACCTAGAACGGTCAATGCCAGTAGTCCCGTCTCCACCCATTGCACCCTGACGCCAGAGGCCTGAGCCACAGCCACGTCGAACAGGGTCAGGAGCAGGGGACGCTGGAAGAGCACAAGGGTGCCAAGCGTCAAGAAGGCTGCTGCGTAGGCAATCCAGAGGTCGCCATCACCGACACCCAGGATATTACCGAAAAGAAAATGGGTTAGATCAACCTTCACCTTGGCAAAACGGATCAAAACGATTCCGAGTGCGAAAGCGATGATGTAGAGTGAGGCAACGGCGGTCTCTTCCTTCAGGCGTGAGTTTCTGGCCATGACCTGTGCTCCCAGCGCCACGAAGAGGGCAGCAATCAATCCCCCTAGGAGCAGTCCCCCGGGGGAAAGGCCGACGATCATTGCTGCCACAGCAAGGCCTGGCAGGAGGGAATGGGAGAGCGCATCGGCCAACAGGGCCTGTCGCCGCAGGATGATGAAAGTCCCAAGAAATCCGTTCGTGAATCCGATCAGTGCGCAGGAGAGGAGCGCTCGTTGCATGAATGAGTAGCCGAACGGCTCCACCAGCAAGGAGAGAAAATGGGAAAACCAGTTCATCGTCAGGAATGATCATGAGACCCAGAGTAGATCGCCGTGCCATAGGCGCACTCTAGATTTTGAGGACTGAGGGCTTCCGATGTGGGTCCGCAGGCAACCAGCTCTCCGTTGAGTAGGATAGCAGTGTCGAAGAGGGACTCTGCTTCTGCCAGGGCATGGTGTGAGACTAGCAGGAGTTTCCCCCTCTCGCGAAGAGTCCCTAGAGCGGAGGCTAGGGCTTTGGCGCTCGTACGGTCGAGTCCACCGAATGGCTCGTCGAGAAGGTATAGATCTGCTTCCTGAGCCCAGGCACGCGCAAGGAAGGCCCTCTGCTGCTGGCCTCCCGAGAGTTCCTTGATTTGGCGGCGGGCCAGTGGTGACAGGTTGAAGAGTTCCAGAGCCTCCTCAACGGCCGTCTGATCGCGTTGGGAAAATGATCCAATAAGTCCAACCTGATGATAGCGCCCCATCTCGACAAGTCCGCGCACTGTCACCGGAAAGTCCCAGTCCACCGATTCTCGCTGGGGAAGGTAGGCGATGAGGGAGGCAGCCTTATCAAGGGTGATTCCTTCAATGAGGATGCGACCCGTTTCCGGATTTAACAATCCGGCAACGGATTTAAGCAGTGTCGATTTGCCGGCACCATTCGGACCGAAAAGACCCACGCAGTGTCCCGAGGTAAGTGAGAGCGAGAGGTGATGAATCGCGGGGACCCGGTGATAACTCACCGTCAGATCCTCGATGCGGAGCATCGGCTCTCTCTCATGATGAGGTGTGCTCATGGCAGGAAAGACTCGGGAATGGACAGGGTATCCTCAACGGTTTTCTGGCCCCAGAAGCTTTTTTCAAGCGGTGCCTGATAGCCATGAACCAGCACTTCGAGACGAAGGGCATGTGGTTCTTCATCGCCCCAATCTGCGGAGATCAGAAGATCTTCTCCTTTGGTTATCTCAATAGCGGTTCGGTATTCGCCTGGGGAGATCTGATCTTTCTCGGTGAGCAGTTTCCTTCCTGCCTGAGTAATCCGGCAATGCTGTGGTGAGGGGGCTGCATGGAGGAGTAGTGTGGCTCGCAGGGTCGGCCTCTTTTCTGAGTTCAAGAGATCAGAAGCATCCGGAGTAGAGGATGTGTGGGTCTCCGTTGAGTTTGCTATCGGCATCACGGCCTGCGGATTAGCCCTGTGCAGTGTCAGGTTGCAAACCGGCCAGAGAACAGCCACGAGTACAAGCAGAACAATAGCAAGCCGGAGCAGTGGATTTCCCTTCATGAGTGAAGCTTCAATTTACGGATACCTCCCACAAAGGGAAAGTCCGTACCGTCCTGTAATGAACCGAGGTGTCTTGTGATGACCCGGTTTGATTCCGGTATTAAAGTTGGAAATAGAAGTCGTAGACCGAAAAAACGAGGAGGCAGAGTCCGGTGATACGCATCAGCATGGAAAATTTTTGACCCCGAAGGAGCAATCCTGCACCCACACCACTGGCATGGAGTAGTGAGGTGACGATGATCATGCCCGTAAAGAAAATGACAGGAAGAGCTCCCGATGGCATCTCCGAGCCATGGGCATAACCATGACAGAGTCCTGCTGCCCCGACGCAGAGCGAGGAAATCAGCAGGGAAGGACGCCAGGCCATACCCAAGGCCGCACCGAGCAGGAATATCGAAGCGAGAATGCCATGCTCGACAAAAGGTTGATGGACTTCGTAGAGGCCCAGGCCTAGGGCACCTCCCAGCATCATGGAGCCGACGAAGAATGAGGGGAGAAGCAAGAGGGCGCGACCGCCGATCTGAACGGCCCAGAGACCAACGGCCACCATGACAAGAAGATGATCAAGCCCGGTCAGAGGATGAAGAAAACCCGCCCGAGCCACTCCCGCCAAATCCTGAGAGTGGAACTGGGAGGGGTGGGCTGTTGCAGCAACCGCGAATCCGAAAAGACCTATGAGCAACAGAAGGGGAAAATGGCGTTTCATGCCGCTGATCCTGCTGAGGAGAAGAGATGATTTCAAGCCGGAACCGGAGCCGCCAGGCCACCCGTGGGGTAGTCCGGTTCGATCGGCTTGCTCACTTCGGCAGAGGGGGTATTCGAGGGAGGAGGCGGGAGTGGAGGCGGCTTCTGGGCGATCACGGGAGGATTGCGCATGTAGCCGAGATTGATGAGATCCTCAACTTGTGAACCCTCGAGGGTTTCAAATTCCAACAGGGCATGGGCGATCAGTTTCACCTTATCTTTCTGCACTTCAAGGATCTCTGTGGCTTGGCGGTAAGCATCGTCGATGAGGCGCTTGACCTCGCTGTCGATCTGTTGAGCAGTGGATTCGCTGTATTCGCGCGAGCGGCCAGCGTCACGCCCCATGAAGATAAGTTCATTTTCGTCACTGAAGCGGATCATGCCAAGGTTGCTCATGCCCCACTCGCAGACCATGCGGCGGGCGAGCTTTGTAGCCTGGGCGATGTCGCCGGAAGCACCGTTGGAGACATCCCCGGTGAACATTTCCTCTGCGATGCGTCCACCCATGGTCATGATCAACATGGCGAGGGCCTCCTTGCGCTGGGTGGCGTATTTGTCGCCCTCGGGAAGGTACATGGTGGCTCCTAGGTACTGGCCACGCGGGATGATAGTGACCTTGTGAAGCGGATGAGTATGGTCGATCACCACATTGAGTAAAGCGTGTCCCGCCTCATGCCATGCGGTGGAGGTTTTTTCCTGCTCACTCATTGCCATGCTGCGGCGCTCCTTGCCCCAGCGAACCTTGTCACGTGCCTCTTCGAGATCGGGCTGTTCGATCGATGCCTGTCCTTTGCGCGCAGCCATGAGGGCTGCTTCATTGAGGACATTCGCAAGTTCCGCGCCCGAGTAACCGGGGGTACCTCTAGCAATCAGGCTGAGGTCCACTGATTCGGAGAGTTTCACCTTCTTGGCATGGACGCGGAGGATCTCTTCACGGCCCTTCACGTCGGGGAGGCTGACGGTGACCTGACGATCGAAGCGGCCCGGACGCAGCAAGGCTGGATCAAGGACATCAGGTCGGTTGGTGGCGGCGATTATAATGACGCCGTCCTGCGCGTCAAATCCGTCCATCTCGACCAGGAGCTGATTGAGCGTCTGTTCGCGTTCATCATGTCCGCCGCCGACTCCATGGCCGCGGTGACGGCCAACGGCATCGATCTCGTCGATAAAGATTAGGCAGGGCGCGTTCTTACGACCCTGCTCGAACATGTCGCGGACACGTGAGGCTCCGACACCAACAAACATTTCGACAAAGTCCGAACCACTGATGTTAAAGAAAGGGACATCGGCTTCCCCTGCGATAGCTCTTGCCAGCAGGGTCTTGCCTGTACCAGGCGCTCCGATCATGAGGACTCCTTTTGGGATGCGCCCGCCAAGTTTCTGGAATTTCTTGGGATCCTTGAGGAATTCCACGAGCTCCTGGACCTCGTCCTTGGCCTCTTCGACCCCCGCGACGTCTTTGAAGGTGATCTTGTTCTTCTCCTTGGCGAGCATCTTGGCCTTGCTCTTGCCGAAGTTCATGGCGCCGCGACCTGCCATCTTGATCTGAGAACGGAAGAAGAAGTAAAGGACGACGAGGAAGAGGGCAATAGGTAGGATGTTCAGGATAGTCGAAGCCAGCATGTTCGACTCAGGACGGACGTCCGGTGTGATGCCAGCCGCGGCGAGTTCCTTCTCTAGGGTCGTGCCATTGAAGGGCATGTAGACGGAGGTCTTGAACGGGGTCGGGATTTCCTCGGTGGCTGGAGGAACTGCTTTTTTCCGATAATAGCCGGAGAGGTACTGGGTATTGCGGCCCTCCTCGATGACTAGCGCCATCGGCTTGTCTTGGGTGGAGATAATCTTACCCTCTTTGAGTAGGCTTTCAAATTTTGGCAGGGTGATCTCGTCCGTGGCGACCATGCTGGAACCTCGGAATAGGAAGGCGCCGCCGATTAGAGCGAAGGCAATCGCAAATAGGAGCAGGCCACGCCAGTTGAATTGAGGCTCCGGAGCGCCCGGGGGGCGCTTATGCTTGGAGGGGTTGCTATTTGGGGAATCGGGTGTCTCGTCTGGCATTGCGTGAAGGTATTGACTACATCAGATAACACACCCTACGGCCAATGCAAACTGCACCCCGCACACCGGCTGATCCGCTTACTTTAATCAGGAAAGAAACCTTGGATCCTTCACTGGTGGTTTCGATTCATGATGTCTCTACCGTGACTCGGAAACGGGTTGTCGAGATGATTGGAGATCTTAAGGCTGTGGGAGTGCCTATCACTTCCCTGCTGGTGATTCCAGACCATCATCACAAGGGAAGGATTGATGCCGATCCAGCGTTCGTGGAATGGCTTCGTGAAGTCACTGGACGGGATGAGGAGCAGGGACATGAAGCAGTACTGCATGGATTTTATCATCTAAGGCCGACAAAAAAGTGCGATGGCCTAGCGACGAAGATAATCACCCGAGCCTATACCGCAGGGGAGGGGGAGTTCCATGACCTGTCGCGGGAAGAGGCCACTGCACTACTCCTTAAGGGCAAAGAGGCGCTTGCAGCATGTGGTATTAATCCCACGGGATTCATTGCTCCTGCCTGGCTACTTGGGAACGAGGCCGAGGTGGCTGTCAGGGAGATGGGATTCGACTACACGACCCGGATCGGTGAGGTGATTGACTGCAAAGAAGGACGATCATTCCATTCCCGCAGCATGGTCTATAGCGTGAGGGCCTCGTGGCGCCGAGGAGTCAGTCTTCTCTGGAATGAGTTCCTCGCTAGGCAACTGAGATCGGCCCTCTTACTTCGGATTGGCCTGCATCCTCCCGATTGGGATCATGAGTCGATCCGCGAGCATGCTCTTGCCTGTATCCGGAGTGCTGTTGAGAAACGCCGAGTCACAACTTACGCAAGATGGCTCGACCAATGGCGCGGTAGCGGACATTAAAGAAAGCGCTGCATAAATCCCATGCCCCTCGTCGACCTCCATCTTCATACCCGTCACAGCCTCCGCTCTCCGGAGTGGCTTTTCCGTCGCTTGAACGTCCCTGCCAGTGTTTCTGATCCGAAGCTGCTACTTGAGAAGCTGCGACTCGCCGGAATGGATTTCTTGACCTTTACCGATGATGACTCGATCGAAGGTTGCTTGGAAGTCGGGCACCTGCCAGGGGTCTTTATTAGCGAATCGGTAACGGCCGTGTTTCCGGAAGATGGAATCCGTGTTTCGATCTTGGTCTGGGGTATCACGGAGAGCCAGCACAAGGAGATCCAGATTCTCAAGGTGAATATCTACGAGCTTCAGCAGTATCTGGCTGCCCAAGGTATCGCCCACGGCGTTGCCGGATGCCTGCACGGATTGGAGGACAAACTCCGTCCGGTCCACCTCATGCGCCTGGCGCTGCTTTTCCGCAATTTCGAGGGGATCAATGGCAGGGAGATAGGTCTGCTTTCGACGATGACTCGTTATCTCTTCTCGCTGGAAGTCTCTGATATCGAGCGCTTCAGCTCTTTAACGGGTCTTCAGCCAACCCATGAGGAGTCTTGGAAGAAGGCCTGGTTTGGAGGATCCGATGATCATGGAGCCACGATCCCCGCCTCGGCTCATACGGAGACTCCGCCGGCCCGTGACATTGCGCAACTTCTTGCCCATCTCCGCGAGGGGCGCTGTGAGCCGCGAGGGATTACAGGAACACCGCTGCGCGCCGCGCTCGATACCTATCAGGTCGCTTTTTCCTATGCCAAGGAGCGTCTCGCCGGCCATGCGGCCTCGCCGACGATCCGTCTGGTCGAGAAGGCTTTCGCACGGTTCATGGAGGGCCGTGATCCGACAACCTTCACCGCCGGGGAGAAATTCGCCTTTCTGGCCCAGGGGATCGCTAGCGGCAAGATCTTCGAGCTTGCGAATCCGGGTCCGCGCTCTCTCTGGAAAGAGCTCTCCGCTGCCCTTCACGAACCCGCCATGCGTGCCGAACTCGGCAAGGAACTTGAAGGGGTCAAGGATCCGAGCCGGAGGGCCTTCCTTATGGCGAACATGATGGCAAGCCGGCTTGCTTACAGACTGACGCTTCAGTTCCTGCAACAACTCCTGGAGGGACGTTTCCTCGAAAGCATTCAGATGGTCGGCCCGGTGGTCCCGCTGGTCGCCCTGCTGAGTCCGTATCTCTACGCCTTCCGGACACCTGCTAGAGCCCGTCTACGTGATGCCTCCCTTGTGATGCGCGGCAGTATCCCGCCCGAACTTCACAACGCTCGCCGTGCCTGGTTCACGGACACACTGGATGATGTGAATGGCGTCTCCACGACGATCCAGCGAATGAGCAGTGCCTTGATTGCCAATAACAAGGAAATCGAGGTGATGGTTTCCCGCAACGAGGTTTCCGTCCCGGGAATTCCGCTCAAGAACTTTCCTCCTATTGGGGAATTCGAGCTGCCTGAGTATGAACTTCAGAAGCTGAGCTTCCCGCCTTTGCTTCAGATCATCGATCATCTGCAGACACAGAACTTCACCGAGGTGATCATCAGCACTCCGGGTCCTGTGGGACTGGCTGCGCTAGCTGCCGCCCGCGTGCTCGGACTACCAACGGCTGGAATTTACCACACGGATTTCCCCGAGTATGTGCGTATCCTGACTGAAGACGGCCTGATGGAGTCGCTGACCTGGAACTACATGCATTGGTTCTATGCGCAGCTCGATATCATCTATGTGAATTCCGACCATTACCGTCAGTGCTGGATCGACCGGGGGATTGCTCCTGAGAAACTGAAGATCCTACCCCGCGGGCTGGACACGACACTCTTTCATCCTGAGAAAAGAAAATCTGATTTCTGGAAAAAACGTGGCCTCCGTGAAGGCGAGGTGGGAGCCCTTTATGTAGGTAGGGTGTCGCGTGAGAAAAATCTCGATCTCTATGCCGCGGCGTTCCGGCGTCTGCTAGCTTCCGGGGTCAAGGTCCGTCCGCTGATCGTCGGCGATGGCCCCTATGCGGCAATGATGGGGGAATTGTTACCCGAGGGAATTTACACCGGAAGTCTCCACAAGGAGGAACTGGCAAGCGCCTATGCCTCGGCCGATTTCTTTGTCTTCCCCAGTACGACCGACACCTTCGGGAATGTGGTCATTGAGGCTCAGGCCAGCGGATTACCCGTGATCGTCTCCGATGTTGGAGGTCCGAAGGATCTCGTCGAGGATGGAGTGGATGGAAGAATCACCAAAGGACTCGATCTCGATGCCTTGACTAATGCAGTGCGCCAACTGGCCGAAGATGCAGAGCTTCGCAAGCGAATGGGTAAAGCCTCGCGTGCACGGGTTGCCGAGAGGGATTGGTCGGGTGCGGCTCGCCTCTTCTGGGAGGGGAGTGAGGAATAGGAAGACTTTTCCTATTGCAGGTTTCCCTCAGGATCCTTTGAAGAATACTTTTCGGATGTGATGGGAGAGAAGACATCAAAGCGCTCCCCATATTGGGCCAGATAATAGAGCGAGTAGGAGCGTTTAAAAACGGTGAGCGGCAACAGCAGAACCGAGCCAATATAAGGAATAAGAAGAAGTAGGCCTCCAAGGCAGCAAGTGCAGAAAACGGCCGCAATGAGCACGAGGAGGATGCCAAGGCCGATCACAATCTGAAACAGGATGTAGAGGGTGAACCGCCAAGGGTTGACCCGAATCAGGTCACTCAACTCCCTCCACCCATCACTCCATGTTCCCCCACGCAGGAACATGATAGGAACCAGAAATTCTTTAGTAAAAAACGTGATGATACCGAAAACTAAAACCACCAAGAGGAATGTTCCAATCAGCGGAAGAAGCCGGAGAAAGTTACCCGTATCATAGTAGGGTTCCCTTATCGTTACGTAAACGATGATAGCAGCCGTGATGAGAATGTTGATCAGAATCAGCAATCCGATCACGGAGTTGAACTTCCAAAGGTTTCCCGCCGCCTGTTTGAATCTTTTCCAGGGGATGGCAACCTCGCCACGGTTCAACGCGACGCAATGGAGGAACATGAACTGCCCCCTGCAGTTCAAC